>Ga0056132_1000163_pt1 | contig 14374 bp, 11 predicted proteins | sample WorMetLIZISLAND2_3_FD_71119 | JGI IMG/M metagenome (GOLD analysis project Ga0056132, IMG submission 71119) | Marine gutless worms symbiont microbial communities from Max Planck institute for Marine Microbiology, Germany - Olavius clavatus LIZARD... ...
GTACCACGGCCTGGTGCGAAAACTCGTGTCCTGGTCAGGTAAAGAGCGTCATTGAGATTCGTTGTTGAGCCAATGTAACGAACATTGAGGATAGCGTAGAGTAGACTTGCCAAGTCCCAATATTGCGTCAAGCCAAATTCAACCGTTGCAACATGACTGAACCGCACAAAGGCGACTTGTACGTCGTTGGGTCCGATTGTAAACTGGCTGACGACGTTAGCAATGAATTGCAGTGTTTTGTTCCAGTTTCGCGGATCCTTGTCGTTTATGCTACCCGACGAATCGACAACGAAATTCAAATCAATGAAACAGTCTGCAACAAAGACGATATGAAATTATGAATGTTGCTCTTTGTTATTATTTTAAATAAAATTACAAAGTGGCATATAAAAGTGAAATTTGGAAGCTTGACAAGCTTGTTGTTGATGTCGATGTTATTGCGAGTAGGTTTTATGCTTTTACAGATGCGATATCTGGTCATGTGAAATGTGCCTCAGAGATGTGAAAATTATTCTTATTGAAATAATTTTGTTTACTAATGTGGCTACATGTTATTAATTTACATATGGTTGTTAATACATGGCCCAGAAAATCAAAATTGCGGCAAGAGGAATGGAATAGGATTAAATAAAAAATGCTTCGACATAATATTTGACGCAAAAAGTGCACATTATTTGTAACTGGCAATCACTGTTAGAGTGCATCTGGACAATTATATTTCAGACAAGACCTAATAATAATAATAATAATAATATGGTTAATAACAGTACGGTTAGATACAACTGAATATTAAGGTGTCGTGCTCAAATCTGCTCAGAAGTTTGTGTGTGATAACGATGTTATGGTGGGAAAACTTTACTACATTCATTATGGAAAAATGCCCAAGAGATGTCAAATTTATTCCATTGAAAACATTTTTGTTTACTGATCTGGAGTTATTGATGTGCATCCCCCAATTTCAGCTGTCAGTCTGAATGGGTAGATTTTATTCGTTTGTGTTTTTTGTGGAAGGTACATTGTACGTTTCATACAGAAAATTTTAGTCCTCAAATACTGTCCAAAGAACGTTGTGTCGGTGTGTACAAAATGAAGCAGGAATTCGTTTTATTATGTGCTAATTCTGACTTCTAGACTGATGTTGACAAAACTAGCAATAGTAAAATAATTTTTGCGCTTAATACCTGTTATAAACTTAAGACATCAAGTTTGTAACAAATGATTTGTTGGACTACTTTTAGGTACTATGACAAATTAATGTGAAGTGTTAATGGAATCCTGACTCCAGTTTGCCCATTCACTATGCAACTTTTATGAAGTTCTAATGAAAAATAAAAGGCATTTCTCTTGAGGCCGCTAATGGCGAATGCAAAATCGACCAAGAATTTTGAAAATACTGACCAAAATTGGCCAAATGTTGGCAGTCTGGGGATGGGGGTCAGGTTTTGAAAAAGTTGCAATTTTTGCTGCAAAAGCCACGCCCTGGCGCGAATCCACGTCATTTAAGGAATTATACGCACAAGTCGGTTAACAGGTTTGATCACCGACGTTGTTCCAGAAAAAATAGTCACGAAGTTCGTATAATTCACGTATTTGCAGAAGCCCCACTGATCCGATTGACGCCAAAATTGTTTTGGGCACTGACGTCGCAGACTTAATCAACTGTGCCAAATTTTATTTCAATCCGTTCAGAATGTTTTGCTTTTGTGGAGGTTCGAATTATGGCCTTTTCTACAGGAATAAGATGTCACCAAACTGCAGTGTAATTATGTGCCCAAACTTTCTTCTTTGAATTGCACTAACGAATCCAGCATTTCTGCACCAAGAAAGAGACCACTGTGTGACCTAAGTAACATACTCAATAATGCTCTGTACCTAATCCAGGTGGACGAGTAGGGAAACAAATCAGCTGCGGCTGCAACTGAGTGATGATGTTTGTGAGAGCTTGGACGTCGTCCACGGCATAGTAATCAGTTGGAGAGGAGACGATCTCCAACAAGCGAGTAAGATCGACTTCATCAGACACACCGATGGCAATCAGTCGAATTCCCTCTCTCTTGCACAGCGTAGCATTCGCTATTGTGAGCGGTGTTCCTTCCACTGGTACGTTGTCTTCGCCGTCAGTCAGGATGATGGTGACCTTGACAGCATTTGGACGAGTACCACGGCCTGGTGCAAAAACTCGTGTCCTGGTCAGGTAGAGAGCGTCATTGAGATTGGTGGTTGAGCCGACGTAACGGACACTGAGGATAGCGTAGAGTAAACTAGTCAAGTCCTGGTATTGCGTCAAGCCCCATTCAACCGTTGCAACATGACTGAACAACACAAAGGCGACTTGCACGTCGTTGGGTCCGATTGTAAACTGGCGGACGACGTTAGCGACGAATTGTAGTGTTACGTTCCAGTTTTCTGGATCCTTGTCATTAATGCTGCCCGAGGAATCAACAACGAAGTTCAAATCAAGGAAACATTCTGCAACAACAGACACAATATAAATGTTCATATGTGTTACTGTTTAATATAAAAAAATATAAATGACACAGAAAATGAAAATGCGTTGCCAAGGACGATTCATGGGAATCTCCTGATAATGCAGATAAACGACCACCCACAGCACATAAAAACTCTTATGCTGATGAGTGAGCCGTGCCGTATACTATTGTTGTCATCGTTATGATAAATGTAAATATGAATATACGTATAAATATAAATGTTTGATATGATTGTCGTTAAATTGTGCTTGAGGATTGATTTGGGGGAAACAATAAACTGTGCGACGTTTTATTTCAATCCGTTCCACTCCGTTGTTTTTAGTGGTGGTTCGAATTTTGGCCTTTTCTGTAGGAATTACATGTCGCCGTTAATTCACCGTGATTATGTGCCGAGACTATATTTTGTTTTATTCAAGTAACACGTGCAGTATTTGTATATAATGAAAGCGACCAGTTTTTCAGACATGTAAGATATTCAATAATGCTCTGTACCTGGTCCAGGAGGGTCAGGAAAACAAATCTGCTGCGGTTGCAACTGAGCAACGACGCTTGTGAGAGCGTCGAAGTCGTCCACTGCGTGGTAATCAGTTCGCGAAGAGACGATCTGAAGCAAACGAGCTAGATCAATTTCATCAGACACACTTATCGTAATCAGCCGTATTCCCTCTCTCTTACATGCTGTGGCATTCTGTATCGTTAGCGGCGTTCCCTCCACCGGTACGTTGTCTTCACCGTCAGTCAGGATGATGGTGACCTTGATAGCGTTTGGACGCGTACCACGGCCTGGTGCGAAAACTCGTGTCCTGGTCAGGTAAAGAGCGTCATTGAGATTCGTTGTTGAGCCAATGTAACGGACACTGCGGATAGCGTTGAGTAGACTTGTCAAGTCCCGGTATTGCCTCAAGCCCCATTCAACTGTCGCAACATGACTGAACAACACGAAGGCGACTTGTACGTCGTTGGGTCCGATTGTAAACTGGCTGACTACGTTAGCGACAAATTGCAGGGTTACGTTCCAGTTTCGCGGATCCTTGTCGTTTATGCTACCCGACGAATCGACAACGAAGTTCAAATCAAGGAAACATTCTGCAACAACAGACGTGACATAAATTTGCTGTGTTGCTATTTGATTAGAAGGTATATATGGCACTGACAAGTTGTAAATAAGAAGACGAGGGAATGCAGTAGGAATAAATCAGAAGAAGAAAAAGCAACCTTTATTAGAGAATGTTTAAGCAACTGAACGGCAAGCATTATCACGAGAGACTGGGCACTTCTATTTCTAGTTTATATAAATGACCTGTGTACGTGTATAATAAATGAGCCGTTAAAGTTTGCAGATGACACAACCATCTTTGGACGAGTTGAAGACGAGATTGAGATGGATAGATTGCAGAAAAACGTTGATATGATCGTGAACTGGTCTGACAAATGGAGAATGTAGTTTAATGCCAAAAAATGCAAGTTGATGTATACAGGCAGAAGCAAGAGAAATTTTGGCTACGGTGTGTTATGGGAGGAAGAAGACTGCAGGTAGTAGACTCTGAAAAGGATGTGGGGATCAATATTTCAAGAGCAAAATCAAATGTGACAAATTTTGTTGAAATCAGTTCCATTTAGGGATTTTCTTGTAGTTGATAGAAATGAGGTATGACCATTAATACAGTGCTGCAATACCGTGTGCACTGTGATTGTGTGCCGAGACAATATTTGTTACATTGAAAAACACGTCCTGTATCTGTATTTCTAGGCAAGAAAGCTACCAATCTCTGACAAATGTAAGATATTAAATGATACTGAGTACCTGGTCCAGGGGGAGAAGGTGTAGGGAAACAAATCAGCTGAGGCTGCAACTGTGCGATGACACTTGTGAGAGCTTGCACGTCGTCCACTGCGTGGTAATCAGTTTGGGAGGAGACGATCTGCAACAGTCGAGCTAGATCGACTTCGTCGGACACACCAATCCCAATCAGCCGAATTCCATCTCTCTTACACAGCGTGGCATTCGCTATCGTCAGCGGCGTTCCTTCCACTGGTACGTTGTCTTCGCCGTCAGTCAAGATGATGGTGACCTTGATAGCATTTGGACGAGTACCACGGCCTTGTCTGAAGACTTGTGTCCGGGTCAGGTACAGGGCGTCATTGAGATTCGTTGTTGAGCCAATGTAACGGACATTGAGGATAGCAGAGAGTAGACTAGGCAAATCCTGGTATTGCGTCAAGCCCCATTCAACCCTTGCAACATGACTGAACAGCACGAAGGCGACTTGTACGTCGTTGGGTCCGATTGTAAACTGGCTGACGACGTTAGCAACGAACTGCAGTGTTACATTCCAGTTTCGTGGATCCTTGTCGTCAATGCTGCCCGAGGAATCAACAACGAAGTTCAAATCAAGGAAACATTCTGCAACAACAGGAATGTGGAATATTGTTATGTGTTGCTATTTTACATAAGCTTAACAAAAAGCCCAGCTGTTGCTGGGAAATGGATGGGCCGATTGTACTGCATTGTTTCGAATGGCCGCGCAGCATGCTGACGATGGCTACTACAGACGTGAAGCGCTTGGCGGTTTGCTTCATCATAGTATGTTTTAATGTATTTGCCGGAGGTCGCCAACGTCTACGGTTCAAGAGGTGGAGAGTTTGAGGGAACAGGGTCCTTGTATGGGAGGGTGAAAGTTTAAAATTTAATATCGTGTGCATATGAAGGCACTTCTTATTCACTTGTTCAGACGCTTGATGCAGGATGTAGTATCGTTTAGTCACAATGCACGGCGACACAGACAGACACGCAGTCAGTCAGACAGACAGACGACATTATTATGCCAAAAGCTGATCATACTGTGCAGTATAATCGTCTAAAAAATGACAAAACTTAACTAACATAATTATTTTCTTTCAGTTGTGTTTCAAAAAAATATCAGAAAGTTTCTGTAAAACGTCTCCGTGTTATGTAACTTGATCAGTGTTTGCTACGACTATGAGTGTGCAGTGTTTAAATTCCACACTGGCAAAGAAGTGCATCCTGAATGTACCTACGCGTGGCCTGCTTGTTAAACGAACTGTCACGCCCCGCTGCGAGCAGGTGCTAACTAACAGCCAGCGTGCAGTCCCACATATGGTGTAATATTATTATTGTATACTTGGTATGGTGGCGGTTTAGACTGTTTTATACGAAACTGAAGACAGTATACAGCAAGAAAGTCATCATGCACCAAATGACGTAAGTAAGATACTCAATAATGCTGTGTACCTGGTCCAGGTGGGGGTGTAGTTGGTGGAAGAGGATTGGGAAAACAGATCTGCTGTGGCTGCAATTGAGTGATGACGCTTGTGAGAGCATCGAAGTCGTCCACTGCATGGTAATCAGTTCGGGAGGAAACGATCTGAAGCAAGCGAGCTAGATCGACCTCGTCAGAAACACCGATTGCGATCAGTCTAATGCCCTCTCTCTTGCACAGTGTGGCATTTGCAACTGTCAGTGGTGTTCCTTCCACTGGTACGTTGTCTTCGCCGTCAGTCAGGATGATGGTAACTTTGACAGCATTTGGACGAGTACCACGGCCTGGTGCAAACACTTGTGTCCTGGTCAGGTAAAGAGCGTCATTGAGATTAGTTGTTGAGCCGACGTAACGGACACTGAGGATAGCGTTGAGGAGACTTACCGAGTCCTGGTATTGCGTCAAGCCCCATTCAACCGTTGCAACATGACTGAACAGCACGAAGGCGACTTGTACGTTGTTGGGTCCGATTGTAAACTGGCGAATGACGTTAGCGACGAACTGTAGAGCTATGTCCCAGTTTTGCGGATCCTTATCGTTTAGGCTGCCCGACGAATCGACAATGAAGTTCAAATCAAGGAAACATTCTGCAACGAAAGACAGGATAGGTTGTTGCTATATGACACTAGGCCTTAATTAAAGTAAAAATATAAATATAAATATGGCAAAGATGAATTAAAAATTGGAAGACGGCGAATATCATAGGAATACAAAGACTCAAAAGTCATATAGCGCCTCTGAGGACACTGTTTAAGTGGCGCTATATAAATGTACGTAATTATTCATTCATTCAAATAAGAAAAGTTGAAGTGAGCGACAGTTTGTCAAGAACCAGTGCTCTATACCACTGGATCCTGGTTACGGTCTCTCACTTAATCCAGACAAATCTGAAACATTGTTTACGGTTCTAATGCACAGTAACAATCTGAACCTCGGTGTGATGCATGCAGCATAGATGACGTTAAAACTAGTATCTACATTTACTGCTGACTCTAATTTAAAATTCAACCAACACATTAGACATAGCAGCATCTGTAAAGCGGCATATTTGCACATGCGTGGCTTCGTTACATTTGCAGAAGCAATCCAGAATAAACTGCTATTTCAATTGCCTCATCAATAGTCAGAAGTCGTTTGAACTACCGAAATTTCCTTTAACTTCAGTTCACCTTCATTGACACCTTTTCTCGGCTGCACGATCATATCACTCCAATACTCGCCAGACTTCATTGGTTAACAGTACAGTAGTGTTCAATACAAAGTCAGCCTTCGAACATTCAAAATCCTTTCTGCTCAGCAACCGGGTTGTCTTTTCTTATTCCACCTAAAATTTCGGGATGTTCCTCTCCGACAAAAGTGGCAGTGTTAGGCATAAGGACAGCGAAGACCCTAGCCTAAGAAGACGACGTTCTTCTATGTGACAACAGATCATCCACTTCACAGATAGACAGACAGACACAGACGGACGGAGGGACGTACAACGTGCTGTGGCAATACCGCACCTTACATTACTGCGTAGCATCACGCGGTAGAAACGTGTTCAGTATTTCTACAGCAAGAAACAATATGGCTCAATAATGCTATTCAATGATATTATGTACCTGGTCCTGAAGGGGAAGGTGTAGGCGTACTTGGTTCTGGTGGAAGAGGTGTTGGGAAGCAAATCTGCTCTGGCTGCAACTGAGCAATGACGCTTGTGAGAGCATCGAAGTCGTCCACTGCATGGTAATCAGTTCTGGAAGACACGATCTGTAAAATGCGAGATAGATCGACGTGTTCAGACACGCCGATCCCAATCAGCCGAATTCCATCTCTTTTACATAGCGTGGCATTTGCTATCGTCAGCGGTGTTCCCTCCAATGGTACGTTGTCTTCGCCATCAGTCAAAATGATGGTAGCCTTGACAGCATTTGGACGAGCACCACGGCCTAGCGCGAAGACTCGTGTCCTGGTCAGGTAGAGAGCCTCATTCAGATTGGTTGTTGAACCAATGTAACCGACATTGAAGATAGCGTTAAGGAGGCTTGCCAAATCCCGGTATCGCCGAAAGCCCCATTCAACCGTCGCATCATGACTGAACAACACGAAGGCGACTTGTACGTCGTTGGGTCCGATTGTAAACTGCCGGACGACGTTAGCGACAAATTGCAGTGTTATGTTCCAGTTTCGCGGATCCTTGTCGTTAATGCTGCCCGACGAATCGACAACGAAGTTCAAATCAAGGAAACATTCTGCAACAGACATGTTAGGAATGTTGCGATTTCCCGTTATATATTAAATTTGAGAAATATGATGTAAATCTATCTCACTCGTTGTTGTATACGACTATAATTCAAGAATGTGCCCATAGGCATGGATGTGCTTGTAGATTTGAAATCCTTTCTCGAAGAAAGTAGCAGGCTCGGTTCACTGAATTTCACTTTAGGGAAACTGTGATCAACAAAAGCGAGCAACATGTGATCATGAGCTGGTCTGATAAATGGAGAATGGGGTTTAATACTAAGAATTGAAAGTTGATGCGCATGCAAGCGTAGGTAAAAGCAACAAAAATTCTGACTACGTTACGAGAGGAAGCACACTGCAGGTATAGCAGTAGACACTGAAAGGGATTTGGCGATCATTATTACAGATGATGGAAAGAGTTCAAGGCAATGTTTACACTAAGGACTCATGAAATGATCACTAGAATAACTGCACAGAAGGAGAACGGGATTTTGCTGAATTTATACAAGACACTAGTAAAATTTCATTTAGAATCCTATTTGAACTGAACTGGAATATAGAGACACCGAAAAAGAAAAAGATTCATGACCGACCACATTAGACAGCCTGAGGGCAGTTCACAGTGACGTCATAGTACTGATGAAGGACTTGTATAAATTGTAGGCCTACTGCTGTTACTGTCGTTAATACACCATGTCCGGAAAAAAACAGTCTACAGTATTCTAAGCATAACTTTAACAAATGTAGACATAATTTTGCAGTGTTTGTCTGTTTGACACGAACCATCCTGATACTTCAGCGGGCTGAAAAATTGGAAATTTTAACCCAACGTTGCAACACCACTACATGACTCTAATTGCAATTTGTATATTCTGTTTTATTTTGAATTTTATGTAACAGTGTTTATATATCCAGCATCTGCTGCCAAACATAATAAACGAATGTAAGTATGTAAGTAAGTATGGAGATGACGTCATATTGCGGTTTTCAGATGAAAACGGACAGGCATTTGCGAAAGGAAAACCATTAGGCTATATTGCAAGTCAATGGTTATAATAATTTCCTAAGATAAACTAGAGTCACCGTGAATTAAATAACTTTCTGCAAAATGATAAATTTGGTTCTATTGATCGCAGTGTTCGCAGGGACGTCGCCAAACTTGATCACGCTGTCATTATCGCAGCCATTTATCAGTGGCGTCGTCGTCTGTGAGCATGCGTTAAGGCCGGCGGCGGTACACACTCTCAACAACGTTTCTGACGTAAGCTGGCATTAATAACTTTTATGCCAACTTATTTGACAGAACAAGGTTGAACTTTTTATCTGGACGTGGTACGTGATAGCTGCTTTTTAGCTCATTCCATAAACTAATACAATCGCGCGGCGTCCGTCGTCTGTCTGTCTGTCCGTCTGTCCGTCCGTCTGTAAACGTTTTGCGCAAATCGCTTCTGCTACGATACAAATGGCTCGATTGCGACCAAACTTGAACACGATGGTCTCCAGGTGAGCGCGCATCCAGATTCAGGGTTTGTTCAAGGTCAAGGTCAAGATCAAAGGTCACGTGATACGGGCACTTTTGTGATCTCACAAAAATCGCTTGTTCTTCCACGCTAATGGCTGCATCCTGACCAAAGAGAGTCTTTCCGTAACCTTCCCTTCCCTTTGTCCGTTCCGTTTTCTTCCGCTTCCCAATCCCTAAATGGCTGTCCGTTCGCTCTGTGAGTTCCACAATAGCTCAAAATTCACATACCGATAGTGAAACAGTTTGTCAACAGTTTGTCAACAGTTTATCAAACTGTTTGCTATATTACGGTCTCACATTCTGTCTCTACATGCGCTCACTTTATGACGCATCATTATGGCCGACACTTTTCTTCCAGACTAAGTATCAGGCAGCTAGATCTAATCTTGGAATGAGCTACTCCGTCATTGACGGTCTGGTCTAATTTAATGACGTCGCAATTACGTCAGCACTAAATAGGCCTAGTGACAAAAATATTTGGAAAAAATTTCCTTTTTATTTAGTACTGGTTATCAGGATGGTTCGCGTCAAAAATTAAGTAAGATATTCAATAATGTTCTGTACCTGGTCCAGGTGAAGGTGTTGGGAAACAAATCTGCTCCGGCTGCAACTGAGCGATGACACTTGTGAGAGAGTCGAAGTCGTCCACTGCGTGGTAATCAGTTCGGGAGGAGACGATTTGAAGCAAACGACCTACATCGACTTTCTCGGACACGCCGATTGCAATAAGCCGAATTCCATCTCTCTTGCACAGCGTGGCATTCGCTATTGTCAACGGTGTTCCTTCCCATGGTACGTTGTCCTCGCCGTCAGTCAGGATGATGGTGACCTTGATAGCATTTGGACGAGTACCACGGCCTGGTCCAAAAACTTGTGTCCTGGTCAAGTAGAGGGCATCATTGAGGTTTGTTGTTGAGCCAATGTAAGGGACACTAAGAATTGCATTGACGAGGCTTGCCAAGTCGTGGTATTGCCTCAGGCCCCATTCGACCGTCGCAACATGACTGAACAGCACGAAGGCAACTTGTACGTTGTTGGGTCCGATTGTAAACTGGCGGACGACGTTAGCGACGAATTGGAGTGCTATGCCCCAGTTTCGAGGACCCTTGTCATTAATGCTGCCCGATGAATCGACAATGAAGTTCAAATCAAGGAAACATTCTGCAACAGACACGATATGAATGTTGCTATTTCTCACAACACTATAACAATGAGAAATACAATGTAAATCTATCTCACTTATTGTCGTATTCGACTATGGAATGTGACATCTGCATGTATGATGATAAATGTGATATTGTTACAGTTTTAAACGACAACTCAAACTGAAGCAGCACTGTCCCAGTTTGGCATACATTACTTATGCGTCCCTGGACACTGTACTGTACCAAGCATCTCAACATTATTATCATATTCAGCGAAATAGCGAAGCATTGTAGGACCTACTAAGGGCGACACGTTCTTCAAATACGGTTACTTTATGCGATCGTTTGCAATTTTGCTGCATGCAATTTTGGAACATCTAACCATGTGACACATTAAATTTTTACTGTGCGATGCTACGAGGAGCTTCTTCTCTTCTTCTTCTTATGTGATTGCATGTCGTCTGTCTGTCCGTCCGTCCGTCCGTGGCGTTTAGGTACCGTGATCACATGGGCTGGAATTCTTCAAAAATAATTTCACGGCCGAATAGCTTAAGGCTTATGCTCGAGCTCACCCCATGGGCGATCTGGTGCAACGGGAACACCCCCAAAATTAGCGTGTCTGTGTGAAATAATTCCACGTGTGTTGCTTACTTACAGAGTTGGTGTGCATTGAGGCTAGCACGGTCAACTGGGGGTATATGAAATTGATGAAGCATGTTCGGTATTTCTACTAAAAGAGAGCTACTACTGTAGTATCTGACTTAACAATGTTCTTCAATAACGTTCTGTAGCGCCTACCTGGTCCCGGAGGGGAAGGTGTAGGAGTACTTGGTTCTGGTGGAAGCGGTGTAGGGAAGCAAATCTGCTCTGGCTGCAACTGAAGTATGACGCTTGTGAGAGCATCAAAGTCGTCCACTCCGTGGTAGTCAGTTCGGGAGGAAACGATCTGCAACAAGCGGGACACGTCGACTTTATCGGACACGCCGATCGCGATCAATCTAATCCCGTCTCTCTTGCACAGTGTGGCATTCGCTATCGTCAGCGGTGTTCCTTCCGCTGGTACGTTGTCTTCGCCGTCAGTCAAGATGATGGTGACCTTGACAGCGTTAGGACGAGTACCACGTCCTGGAGCGAAGACTTCTGTCCTGGTCAGGTAAAGAGCGTCATTGAGATTCGTTATTGAGCCAATGTAACGGACATTGCTGATAGCGTCGAGGAGACTTGCTGAGTCCTGATATGTGGTCAAGCCCCATTCAACCGTCGCAAGATGACTGAACACTACAAAGGCGACTTGTACGTCGTTGGGTCCGATTGTAAACTGGCGGACGACGTTAGCGATGAATTGTAGTGCTATGCCCCAGTTTCGCGGATCCTTGTCATTAATGCTGCCCGACGAATCAACAACGAAGTTCAAATCAAGGAAACAATCTGCAACAGACAGCATTACAATTGTGGCTATGTGTTGCTATTTCATGTAGTGCTATAAATATGAGAAATGTGATGTAAATCTGTCACTTGTCGCTGTATGTGTTGCATTATGATGATGTGACGTCGTTACAGTTTTAAATGACAACTCCAAACTACAGCTGTAAAGCAGCATAGTCCCAATTTAGCACACATCGCTTAACTATTCACATGCATTCGTTAGGCCTATTAGACACTACGGCACTGTACAAAGGTTCTTAATAATTAGTCAAGAGTATTTAAGTGTTCTTTAGAGTTCGCTAAACGTTCTTTCTACACGTGTAGTGCTGCAAACGCAGTCGTTGGCTAATAGGTAGAATAGCGCCAGAAGAGGTTACATTGCATGTCGTCAAAAGTAAATGTTTACCTTGCCATTACAGTCTTGAGGTGTGTCCGATGAAGATATCTGACCTGCGCTCTCTGGACTTTGTTATAAACAGACTATTTATGAAGATTTTAAAGACCAATGTAATAGTCACTGTTAAAGTTTGTCAGGAGTACTTTGATTTTGATCTGCTTATTGTTATGATTGATACTCAAGAAAACAGACATTTTTTGACACGTTTCTATACACGTGTATGTTCATTAGTTAACATTTAGTTAAGTTTTACTTCTTATTATTTTCTACCATTTCTGCTGAATAAAGATTTTCACTATCACAGTGTGGTGGTAGCAAAGCACTGTATTTTATTATTGGCGACACTTTAGGCCTATTCGGTCGTATGCAATTTTGTTGCATGCAATTTGGAAAGTATGACATTATAGACAACGTTTTAAACAACAACTCAAGCTGAAGATGCATCATTATAGGAGAGCATGCTTGGTAAGATCTCACGAGTGTCGACCCGGGTCAAGTCATTCTGGCTGAGTTTCTTTGGGCACCTTGCTCATACGGCTCCCAAAAAAGACCATCACCGTGTCATTGCCTCCGCACTTTAGACTACTTGCTGATTAGAGGAAGCTTGTAGGTCGCCCGAGAACTACTTGGCTGAATATAATCGATGATGACTTTCAGTCCTTGAACTTTGGGGTCTACATGGCTTGGAGGAAGGCCAGAGATAGGAAGTTCGGCATCAAGTAGTCAGCACGACAACGCTTCACTGAGGACTTCGCCAATAAAATGAAGATGCATGATATTACCAGACAGTGCACGTGTGGACACTATACGGCACTGTACAAACGAGTCATATTATAGTTGACAGCAGCCAAGACCGTTTTATGTGACACTCAAGAAGCGTGTTCAATATTTCCACAAAAAGAAAGCTACGACTATATAGTACCTGACATAACAATGTTCGTCAATCTGTTCTATACCTGGTCTGGGACGGGAAGGTGTAGGCGTACTTGTCTCGGGTGGAGGAGGTGAAGGGAAACAAATCTGATCCGGCTGCAACTGAAGTATGACGCTTGTGAGAGCGTCGAAGTCGTCCACTCCATGATAATCAGATGGAGAGGAGACGATCTGCAACAAGCGGTCTACATCGACGTCGTCAGACACACCGATCCCAATCAACCGGATTCCCTGATTCTTACACGTCGTAGCATTCGCTAACGTCAGTGGCGTTCCTTCCACTGGTACGTTGTCTTCACCGTCAGTAAGGATGATAGTGACCTTGACAGCGTTTGGACGAGTACCACGCCCTGTTGCGAATACTTGTGACCAGGTCAGGTACAGAGCGTCATTGAGATTCGTAAAAGAACCAATGTAACGGACACTGAGGATAGCGTTGAGTAGACTTGTCATGTCCTGGTATTGCGTCAAGCCCCATTCGACCGTCGCATCACGACTGAACAACACGAAGGCGACTTGTACGTTGTTCGGTCCGATTGTAAACTGACGAACGACGTTAGCGACGAATTGCAGAGTTTTGTCCCAGTTTCCCGGACCCTTGTCTCTTATGCTGCCCGAGGAATCGACAACGAAGTTTAAATCAAGAAAACATTCTGCAACAAACACGATGTAAACGCTCTTAAGTGATACTGTTTCATATACAAATATAAATATGGCAAAATAGAATGAAGACTGGAAGCAGAGCAATTAAGAAAGAATATATACGAAGTAGCAGCAACAGCTGGCCGGCAGTTTGTTCACCCCGCTTACTACAAACGTTGTGTATGAACTACGAACCATCGATTTTACCGCGCGATGCTAGCGCAGAGCGCGGTGATGCGACAGTAAGTCGTCTGTCTGTCTGTCCGTCCGTCCGTCCGTAACGTTTAGGTACCGTGTTCAAATAGATTTGAATTCTT
>Ga0056132_1000166_pt1 | contig 14321 bp, 9 predicted proteins | sample WorMetLIZISLAND2_3_FD_71119 | JGI IMG/M metagenome (GOLD analysis project Ga0056132, IMG submission 71119) | Marine gutless worms symbiont microbial communities from Max Planck institute for Marine Microbiology, Germany - Olavius clavatus LIZARD... ...
GGCGATGTCGTTGCGGGACAGCTCTCCCGGCTGATGTGACTCGGATTTCGTCATGTCCGCCAACGTATCGGGAGCCTCTGACAGATTCGCGTGGGTCCCCGCCGCATCGCCGACGATGTCGTCGACGGACCGCTCGGCCGCCGGATGTGACCTCGAATTGACCATGGCAGCCAACGTATCGGGAGCCTCTGACAGATTCGCCGCTCCGGTCACCCCGATCGTCGGACGACCCGCCGCCGACGGTCCGTCGCTGAATTAACAAGCCAGTTGGGTCGACTTTGGCGCACCGGCCCGATTCTCAATGCACAAACTACGGTATAGGCGAACCCAGAGCATTGGGGAACCGGTTGGGGATGCGGGGACGCGCCGGGACTCAGCGCTTGGCGGGCGCGGGCGCAGCGGCCCCCGAGTCGCCTATGGCTCCGAGAGCGCGGCCGACCGCCTGGGTCAGGGCGCGTCCCAAACCCTCCGAGACCGAGGCCTCGCCCGACTTCTCGGCGCCGCCGTCGAATGCGCTCACGCTGAGCGTGCCGTCGTCGGCCATCGACACACCAGCAATATCAACCGGGGCCTTGCCGAGCGTCTGGCACCACGCGTCGGCCAACCCTTGGGCGACGGCGGACGGGGTGGCGGCCACCACCCGCGCCGACCTGACGGCCCCGACGGTCAGCTCCACCCTGGCCCCGGCCCCTTCCGGCGCGACCTTGACATCAACCGAAGGGCGCTCAGCACGCCCCGGCCGATGCCTCAGGCGCAGGCGCCGAGCGCCGCTCGACCTGACGCCGTAGGCGATGAGCAAGGCGCGAACCTCCTCCACCACCGCGGGCTCGTCGGCCCCGGGCTCCAACCTCACATCGATCCCGCCCCCCGCTTCGGTCACATCGACCGTCGCCGAAGCCACACCGGGAAGATCCTCAAGACGGGCGGCGAGGGTGCTCACCGGGCCCAGCTCCCGACTATGCGCATCCGCCTGCGCCACCGCAGGAACCCGACCAGGTCCTCGGTCGGCACCTCGGCGCTCGGCGACCCGTAGGCGGTCTCGGCTCGCCACCCGAGATAGGCCGAAGACGGAAAAAAGCAACGGCGCCGGCGCACCGCCAACGCGACGCGACACGCCTCCCAGAGCAACGTCGGCTCGGAAAGGAGGGGTCGCAAATGGGCTCTCAGCGCACGGGGTCTCAACGCAGACACTCTCCTTTACGGCGATCGCCCGTTTTTCGCGATCGCCTGCCTGCTAAAGCAGGCGATCGCGCCAGTCTTGACAACAAGAGCCCGCACCGGAGAGCTGCCGCCCTCCTGGCGGCGCAGGCCCCTGCCTTGAGGAGGCCACCATAGCAGCATCTCGCGGCCTGTGCGCAGGCGACGGCCGCCCTCGGCGCGCGCCGCCCGCGAGGCCGGGTCGGGCGCCGCGATATGAGCGGAAACCCGGCGCGCCGGTAGGATCGACTCGAATCGTCGCTACGGAGGACGCCGGTCTTGCATCAGCCGAACGTGAAAGAGGTCGACCTCTTCGGGTCGTGCTTCGAGGCGATCGCCTCGAATGTCGAGACGGTGATCCAAGGCAAGCGGGAGTCGATCGAGTTGCTGCTCCTCGCCCTCGCGGCCGAGGGCCATGTGCTGGTCGAGGACGTGCCGGGCGTCGGGAAGACTCAGCTCGCCAAGTCCGTCGCCCGTTCGGTCGAAGGCGCCTTCAACCGGATCCAGTTCACCCCCGATCTCCTCCCGTCGGACGTGACCGGCATCTCGGTGTGGGACCGGGAGCGCCGCGCCTTCGAGTTCAAGCCCGGGCCCATCTTCGCCAACATCGTCGTCGGCGACGAGATCAACCGGGCGAGCCCCAAGACCCAGTCGGCCCTCCTCGAGGCCATGGCCGAGCGTCAGGTCACCTCCGACGGGGTGACGCGCCAGGTCCCCCTCCCTTTCATGGTCATCGCCACGCAGAACCCGCTGGAGCACGAGGGCACCTACCCCCTGCCCGAGGCGCAACTCGACCGGTTCATGATGAGGGTCGTCCTCGGGTACCCGAGTCGGGAGAAGGAGCTTGAGATGCTCGACGCCCACGGCGTCCGCTCCACCTTCCTCGACCTCGAGCCCGTCGCGGGGGTCGACGACGTCCGCGCCATGATCTCGATCGCCGCCCGGGTCGGCGTGTCGCGGTCGGTGAAGAGTTACATCGTCGACCTGGTCGAAGGGACCAGGCTTCACCCCGACGTGCTCTTGGGGGCCTCTCCCAGGTCGGCCCTCTTCCTCCAAGCCCTCTCCCGGGCGAGGGCGGCGTCGAAGGGGCGGGACTATGTCATGCCCGACGACGTCAAGGCGCTGGCCGAGCCGGTCCTCGAGCATCGGCTCGTGTTGCGGCCCGAGGCGCAGATGCGCGGGGAGACGGTTGGAGATCTCATCGAGGACGTCTTGAGTCGCGTCAGGGTGCCGGGGACCGTCTCTCGGGCGACGACCTGATGGCGGCGGCGCGGGCGGCCGCCTGATGCCGACTCCCCGAGGTTGGGCCCTCCTGGGCTCAGGCCTCGCCCTGATCGCCCTCTGGTACGCGTTCGGCGATCAGGAGCTGTTGCTGGCGGGCGCCTTCCTCACAACCGCGCAGCTCTTCGCCGTCGCCTACGTCAGGTCCCGCCCTCCCCTGCTGAGCGTCGGCCGCCGCCTGGGGTCGACCGCCGTCCACGACGGCGACACCGTCGGAGTCACGCTCGTCGTGCGCAACCGGGGCCCGACCGCCCTCCGCAACGTGGCGCTGAGCGACGAGGTGGAGGGTCTCGGCCGCGCCTCGTTTCTGGTCGCCCGGCTGCGGGGAGGCGAGGCCGTCAGCGCCGCTTACCGAGTCGTCTGCCGCCGCCGCGGCGCCTACCGCGTCGGCCCGACCGCAGGCGCCGCTTCCGACCCCCTCGGCTTGGCCGAGCTACCGGCGGCGCCGGGGCCGGAGGACCGGCTGGTGGTCTACCCGGCGGTCGAGCGCCTCGCCGGGCTCCCGACGAGCGGGGGCGGCGACCCGGCGATGAGCGCCTCTCGCCCCGAGCGCGCCGGGCGCGGCGGCGAGGACTTCTACACCTTGAGGGAGTATCAGCGGGGGGACGACCTCCGCCGCGTCCACTGGCCCTACTCGGCCAAGACGGACACGTTGATGATCAGACAGTTGGAGACCCCGCGACGGTCGCGGGCGTTGGTCCTCCTCGACGCGAGGCCGCAGGCCTACGAGTCGCCCGCCGCCTTCGAGAAAGCCGTCTCCGGCGCCGCCAGCGTCGTCACCCACCTGGTCTCGGCCGGCGTCGACGCCGACCTCTGGGCAGGCGGGCCGAGCCCGGTCAACGCGTCTCGGTACGCGGCGACGATGGAGCGCCTCGCTCTCGCCGCGCTCAGCCCGGGCCTCGACATCGTCGCTGCGGCGACGCGGATCCGCCGGGAGGCGGGAGGCGGCGCCCTCGTCCTGGTAACGGGGAGCGCCGACCGAGACCTCCTCTCGGTGCAGCGCCTCCTGTCGAGCAAGTTCGGGGCGACGGTCACGATGGGGGCGTCCAGCGCCGCTTCGCCTGCGGTCGGCGACTTCCTCAGGCTCGGAGTCGCCGTCGTGACCGTGGCGCCCCATGAGGACTGGGCCCCCGCCTGGGGGTCGGCAATGAGGTCGATGTGGGCCGGCGGCTAGGCCGGACGGCGGGCGCCCTCGCGGCGACCCTCATGATCGCGCGCCTTGACCGCCTGTTCCTGCCGAGTCCCGAGCACCCGAGCGCGTGGGTGATCCCCGCCGTCTCCCTCGTCGTCGGCGCGGTCGCCTGGCGCCTGCTCGACCGGGCGCAGGCCCGGCGCCGGCCGGCCGGCGTGCTGCTCGCCGTCGGCGCGGCGTGGATCTTCACCCGGGTCGCCGCCCCCGAGACGCTGATCGGCGGGGCCATCCCCTCCGGGGACACGCCCGAGGCGCTCCTGGCGGCGACGCAGGAGGCGATCAGGCGCCTCCGCTGGGGCGTCCCGCCCGTCGAGCCGTCGGCGGGCGTCGCCGCCTTCCTCGCCGTGTTGATGTGGGGGGTCGGAGCCTTCTGGGCGCGGGGCCTCTCCAAGAGGTCGGCGGCGGCGATGACGATCCCCTCACTTGCCCTCTACCTCCAGTTCGCCGTCTTCGACAGGGCCCGGGCCGGGCCGTGGTGGATGGCCGCCTTCGCGGTCGTCCTCGCGTTGACCGTCGCGGCCCTGGGGTTGGAGAGGAGAGCAACGGCGGGGCGCGCCCGCGACCGGGAGGGGAGGCCGCTCCCCCGCCGCTCGGCGTGGCTCGCTTTGACGACGGCGGCGCTCATCGGCCTCGTCGCGGTGCTCGCCGCGGTCGGCGCCTCAAAGGCGAAGCTGACGCCGGAGTTCGGCCATGCGCCTTGGCGCTCATGGGGAGGCGGCTACGGCCCGGGCGGCGGGAGCGTCGCGTTCGACCGTCTCGTCGGCCTCCGCCAGCAGCTTGTCGACCTCCCCGACGCCGTCGTGTTCCAGGCGGTCGTCGACGGCGGGGACTTCGACGAGGCGGGCAGCGTCTACTGGCGGATGGAGTCGTTGGACGAGTTCGACGGGGCTTTTTGGAGAAGGTCGGACATGTCGGCCTACATGTATGAGCCGGGCTGGGACGTCGGCGACCCGGACCACCGGTACCGGGGAACTGCGGCACGTCTCTTCGCCCAGGTCCGCATCGAGGCGCTCTCCCAGCAGGTGGCGCCCACTCCCGGCGTGGCGGCGGAGATTCTCCCGATCGACGCCGACGGGGCCATCAGGCCCGCAGCCTTCGCCACCGGCGACGACGCCGCCATCATCTACCTGCCGGGCCTGACGCGGGGCGACAGCTACCAGGTCGCAACCGACTACCCGTTGCACGCCGCGGACCTGGGCGGCCTGGCCACCGGCCCCGACGGGCGCCTGAGCCCGATCTTCCAAGCGGCGGTCGACGCCGGGGAGACCGCCCTGGCGCCGACGACGAGCGCCGGGGCCGCGGAGGCGCCCGACGACCTGAGCTTCTTCACCAGGCTTCCCTCGGATCTCCCGCAACGGCTGGCCGCCATCGCCCGACGGCAGACTCGGGGCGCCTCGACCGACTTCGAGAGGGCGTACATGCTCGAGAGCTGGCTCAAGTCCTCCGAGTTCGAGTACTCGACCGAGGTGAGCACCGGCCACGGCGCCCTCGACCTCGCCGACTGGCTGGCCGACCCCGACAGCCTCAACCACCGCACCGGGTACTGCGAGCAGTTCGCAGCGGCGATGGCAGTCTTGGGGCGGGCCCTTGACATCCCCAGCAGAGTGGTCTGGGGTTTCGCCCCGGGGGAGACGGTCGCCGACCGGGGCGGGGCGGCGGTCGTCGAGGTGAGGGGGACCAACGCCCACGCCTGGGTCGAGATGTGGATGGAGGGGTACGGGTGGGTCAAGTTCGACCCGACGCCGAGGGGCGACATCGCGCTGGCTCCCGTCTCCGACTTCGACCCGACCGGCTTCACGCCCGAGTCGGAGCTGAGCCGGGAAGCGCCCGTCGGCGACCCCAGCGGCTTGCTCGAGGACGAGGCCGCGCCCCTTCCCGGAGACGGCGCCGCGACCGCCCCCCCATGGCGGCTCCCGGCCGCCCTGGCGCTCGCCTCCCTCCTCCCTGTGATCCCCACGACCAAAGCCGTCCGCCGCCGCCGGCGGCTGCGGGCGGCTCGGGCAGGCGACATCGCGGCCGCTTGGGACGAGATCGTCGACAGGCTCACCGACATGGGGCGAGTGCCGCTCCCGAGCCTGACGCCGATGGAGGCGGCCCGGGCGGCGAGCCCGGCGCTGGCGCCGTTGGCGGCCGGCTACTCGGCCGCCGTATACGGGGGACGGCGGGGAGGGGACGCCGAGCCTGCTCTCTTGGAGGCGGAGGCGACGCTCAGGGAGTCGTGCTCTCGCGCGGTGCGCGCCAAGGCGGCGTTGCGGCCGACCTCGTTGCTCAGGAGACGCTGACCGGCGACCGGGCCTATGAGCCGGCGGCCCTCATCTCGTCGTTGACGTCGTCTTCGACTCTGCGAAGCATCGACAGGAACCTGTCCTTGTCCAGCTCGAAGCGGGTGACGTCCTCTCGGACCTCGCGGGCGATCTCGTCGATGGCCACGAAGAAGGCGAGCTGCCCCTCGCGCAGGGCGTCCATCAGCTCACCCTCGTCGCTGCTCACCTTGAAGATCGACCGCCCGTCGGTCACCAGCTTGACGTCGGCGAGGTGGCTGTCCATGTCCCCCTCCCGGCGCAGGTAGTCCCACGCCCGCCTGACCCGCTGCAGAGACATGCCGTTGTCGAGGAGGCTGCGGACCACCCGCAAGGCGACGAGGTCGCGGAACGAGTAGAGCCTTCTGGTCCCCGGCTTCCCCCCGGTCTTCTGGATGGACGGGTTGACCAGCCCCACTCGATCCCAATAGCGCAGTTGATGGTAGGTGCAGTTGCTCAGCCGACAGGCCTGCTCGGCTGTGAATGCCTGCTCCACGCTGTCCTTCCTCTACCTCTGGTCGCGGCCTCCCCGGGGCGGGGGGCCGTCTGCTGGACCCGGCCGTCGGGGGCAGCCCCCGGCGGCGGCGAGGCCGGAACGATAGCGGGCTCCCGAGAGGCGACGTCGCCGGAGGGCGGGGCCTTCTACTCGACCGGCTCGTCGTGGGCCTGAGGCTCCGTGACCCGCCACCCTCGCGCCCTCAGGGCGTTGACCAGCGCCGTCGCCGAGACCACCAGGGCCCCGAACCCGATGGCGGCCAGCCAGACCGTCTTGACGTAGGCGATCACCAGGGCGAGCCCGACGATCACACCCACCAGCGCGAGCCGCGCTCCGATGCGCGGGGGGCGCTCGATCCGGCGGACGGCGCGGGCCAGGTCGGGGTCGTCTTCGTAGAACTGACGCTCGATCTGCGCCAGGATCTCCTGCTCTCTGTCGTCCAATGCCATCTCGCGCCGGTGCTGTGGGACTCACCTGAATGATACACCGTGTCGCCGCCCTTGGTAACCCCTTCCCGCCGATCGGGCCCGCGTGAGGCGAGCGGCGTCCGCGTGGGTGCCGTACGGCGGCCCCGGAGAGTTGGGCGCGGCCTTCTCCGCCCCGTCCCCAGCGCCCGTTCACCGCCCCGTCGTCTCGACGGCTTCCGGGGCCTCCGCCGACGAGCCTCCGCCGTCAGCCGCCTTGCCGTGGGCGCCGGGCCGCGCTTGACCCCCGATCCTCGTCTATCCCACCTTGCAAGGCAAGTGGACCGTGGTGTCCTGCGTCAGCACCTCCGCGGGGCCCGACGGCACCGTTTTCCCCGCCGGCGCTTCGACACAGTGCCCGGCGAACTCCCCCGGGGTGGTCGGACGGATCGTCCACCTCCCGTGTGCCACGCGAAGCCCGTAGACCCCGTCGCTGTCGGTCCGATCAGCGTCCTTCAGATGGCCGGCGGCATCGTACGCCCCTATCTCCACTCTCACTCCTCGGAGCGGCGGCTCGGGGAATTTCCATTCCCCGTCGCCGTTTCTGTCTCTGAAGACCCTACCCGAGATCGTGATCAGTGGTGTATACTCAAGGTCCAAGTCCGACCGGTCGACGCTGGTGGACGACGCATCGAAATCCACCCATGCTTCTGAGACGGGGCCGTGACCAGCAAGCACACGGTGGGTGTCGGTCACTATGACCCTCCAAGCCCCGGGCGTCACCTCGAAGGAGTAAGCGCCCTCGCCGTCGGTCTCCTTCGAGCGCACCGCACGATATGTGGCCGGGTCGCTGCCGGCCACCTTCACGGCCAGCCCCACGGTGACACGTACCCTCCCCTCGCTCTCGACCCTCGCATCGTCGCCGTTGGCGTCCACCCAGACATGACCTTCGATCGTGACGACCTCGTCTGCCTCATAAGCGCCGATATCGCACTTCGAGCCCTGCGGGCGTGTCACGCCCCGTGCATCCTTCGTGTCCCTACAGGCCGTTGCCTCGACCGCGTTGAACAGCTTGCTGGAAGCGCCGATGGCCATGGTCTCCACATACCCGTTCGCGCCGTTCGGTCCTAGTCCCGGGGGCCTATCGTCTTCGGCTAGGCGTGACGTGTTGTCGGCCAAGTCGCCCAACCCCACCTCGTCCGATGTGAGGTTCTCCAAGTCGGAGTCGAAACCGCACGAGTCGTCCGACGAGGCGTTCCCGCTCTTGGACGATGCGTCCCCAGCGATGAGAGTCGTCTTCAAGTCTGAGCTGCATTGAACGCCGGAGTTCCCGGCGACGACGGTGTTGGTGATCGACACATCCACCGTGCCTTCCACATGTACCCCGCCGGGCCCGTCGATGGACCTGTTCGCGCTGATCGTGACGTTCTTGAGGTCCAGCTCCGGGGTCAACCCTGCGGACCCGGAGACCGTGATCGCCCCGCCCGGCTCCGTCGAGGTGTTGGCGGCGATGGTCGTGTTGACGACCTCCGTCTCCGTCGACGCGTTCACGCCTCCGCTGTTGCGGCCCTCGTCCGCGTAGATCCCGCCCGCCGCTCCCCTGTTCCCGGTGATGAGGCTGTTCTCAACCTTGAGGGCGCCGCACATGTTGTGCACCCCGCCGCCGCGGTTCGCCTTGACGACCGAGTTGACGATGGTCACCGTCACCTCCGACGTGGGGGCGCAGGCGTCGATATAGGCGCCTGCCACCCTGTTCGCCTCCAAGACGGTGTTCTCAACGGTCACCGCGCCGCCGCGGCCCGAAGCGAGAGCCATGTCGAGCTTGACCCCGCCGCCCCGGTTCGCGTTGAGATGCAGGTTCTTCAGGGTGACCGCGTACCTGGTCGTGACCGCAGCGGCGGCGCGGTCCTCGATCTCGACTCCGGGGCCGCCGGCGCCCGTGACCGTCAGGTCAGCCAGAGTCACCGCCGTGACCGTCGCATCCCCGACCGTGACCTTGAAGCCGCCGCCGCCGCTGATGGTCGTCCCGCCGGCGGCGCCTTCCACAGTCACGTTCGACTTCACCTGGAAGTCGGATCCCGACGTGATCACACCAGCAACCCTGATCTTGATCTTGTCTTCCCCGGACCCGGCCAGACACCCGTCGACCGCCTCGTCCGTGTTCGCAGCCTTGATCGCCTCCGCCAGCGAGCACCTCCCGTCCGTCCCGCCGGTGAGCTTGTTGACGTTGATCACAGGGTCGCCGAGCGGGGGGTCGCCCTGCTCGGGCAAAGGCTGGTAGCCGAAGTCGAAGTTCGACACCGACGCCCCGCCCAAGGCGACCGGCAGGGTCAACGACGTCGGCGTCGTCTCCCGGTAGCGGGCGAGGACATTGTCGGGGCCGGTCACCCGGATCGTCCACTCCCCGGGCGTCACGTCGAAGCTGTAGCGGCCGTTGGCGTTCGTCGTCGCCGTCCGCGGGGCGGCGACGCCGCCAAGAACCCATTCCTCGCCCATGCCCAACGCGGCCACCTCGCCGGACCGGGCGGGGTCATCCACCAAGGGCTTGCCGTGGTCGACCACGGCGCTCATCGCTACAGGCTCAGCCCACCCCGAAGGCCCGACCCGCCTGAGCGACCCTCTTCCTCGTCTTGGTCGACCCGGCGCCGGATCTCGACTCTGGCCCGTCCCGTCACCGCCCGGCGCACACTCGTCTTGGGGGTGGGTCTCCGCCCAGGTGACGGGTCGGGCACGACCGCTCCCGGCGCCGCCACAACCGTTTCGCCCACTCCAGGAACGGGGGCCTTCCCGCAACCGGCGGCGTCCGGCGCCTCGACCCGCCTCCGGCCGCGACCGGTCGCCCTAGTCCCCCATCCCCCGCAGCCGACCACCGAGTCGGTCGTCTCCACCTCCAGCGACAGCTCCCCGCCCTTCTCGGCCCGAGACCGGGCCACCATCTCACCTAAGCCGAGAAGCGCCGCAGCGTCTTCGTTGACATCCCTCATCACTTGAGGCCTCCTGTTCTCGGTGTTGCGCAAGAGCCGCGAGGCCTCAAGCCCACATCAAGGACCCGAGAGCTGCCCGCCCCCGATCAGCCTCCCCCACGCTCCATCGCGAAGACTCCGATAGCCGAAGTCCAAGTCCAGGTGATGAGGAGAGCTCGAGCGGCGAGGTTGGATACGTTGGCGATCCGTAGCCGACCAGGGGCGACCGGTCTTGTTGTCGGTGCCTTCGATGCGGCCGTTGGTGACCCGGCCGGTCTTGTGGAAGGCGGAGATCTCGTCGCCTGAGACGAGGAGGGTCTCTGTGAGCTTGAGGGACTCGGCTAGCGGTGTTCTCGGTAGGCGTCGGTGAAGACGGCCAGAGCTTGGTTGGCGGCCTCGACCGTCTCGGCGACGTGAACGCCGTAGAGGTGTCCGAGCTGCCGCCGTGGCGGCTTCGAGTTCCCGTCCGGCCAGGCGAGGACCTGGGCGAGGGCGACGACTCGGTCGGGGTCGAGGCGGTCGAAGCGGGCCAACCGGCGGGTACCTCGACCAGGAGGATCTCGGGGTCGAAGGCGGGCCGGGTGCCGGGCGGGCCGACCGGCCTAGCCGCCGACCGGACGCGAGGTCGACCCGTCAGCGGCTACAGCACCGACCCCGGTCTCAGTCGGCCGGCGTCAAGGGGAAGTCGAAGGCGGAAGCGTTGGCGCCGCTTCTCGAGACTGTCCGGCTCTCCCGCCTTCCTCGAGCGTCGTCGTGGGCGGCGAGGACGTCGGCTTCGTCGGTCACTTCCACAGTCCACCGACCGGGCAACGGGTTCGGGTGGTAGTCAACGAAACTGTAGAAGCCCTCGGAGTCGGTCGTCGCGGTCTGGCCCACCACCTCCACCGCAGCGTCTCCTCGCCCGCTCAGGAGTTTAAGGGTGACGCCCGCGCGTCCCTCGTCGTCGTCTAGCTGACCGTTGCGGTTGGTGTCCTCCCAGACGTGACCGCCGATCCTTATGTTGTGCCGGTAGCCGAAGTAGAAGTCGGAGGCGGTGCCCGCGAGGAGCATCCGGGTCAGGATGTCTAGGTCCAGCACATAGTCCGATGACACGCCTCCCCCGCCGGTCACTTCCACTCTCCATTGGCCGGGCGGCCCGCTGTGAGTGTACTCCCCGTCTTCGTCGGTCTTCTTCGTCACCGGCTCGGCCGTGCCCCTTGTGAGTTCAAGTCCGACACCGAAGAGTCCCACTTCTGTCTGCTCATCTTGCTGGCCGTTCCCGTCGTCGTCCTCCCAGACATGGACGCGGATCGTGACGGGAACGGCGCATCCGACATCGAGCTTCGTGGGCAAAGCGCCTCCCTCCGTCGACGACACGCCTTCGCTGGTCACAGTGAACATTGCGTCCTGCGCGGGGATCACCTCACGCCCAGATCCCGTCAGAATTAGGTCGTCGTCGGGCACTCTCACCTCCCACTCACCAGGCACAAACTTGACAGCCAGCTCGTAGACCCCATCGGAACCCGTCTTCTTCCCCGTTTCAATCACGTTGCCGCCGGGGTCGACCAGATTCACACTGACGCCTTCGAGTCCCTCTTCACCGGGTTCCCGCTCGAGGTCGCCGTCCTTGTCGTCCCACACGACGCCTCCCACCACCATCGCTTCGTAGGCCCCGATGTCGCATCCCGACCCTAACGGGCGGGACACGCCCCGGGCGTCCCTCGCTGGCTCGGACTCGGCCGGGTCGTCGGCCTTCAACATGTCACGGCACGCCGCCGCGTCGGCCGCGTTGAACAACGGGCTGGTGGCGTCGATGGCCCTGGTCCGCACGTTCCCCCCGCCGCCGTTGGGCCCTATGGGAGCGGCGCCGCCGTTGTCGGCCAGTTCCCCGAGACCCGACCCGACGTCCTTGTCCACCACCGAAAAACCGCAGGATTGGTCGGAAGACGCGTTACCCGCGAAATCGGTCGACATCCAACCCGAGCTGCACTGATCATCGACGTCGCCGTCGTAATCAGCGTTGTCGGCGATGACCGTGTTGGCGATCGACACGCTTACGTTCCCGGGGCTCTGCGCATACAAGCCGACCGCCGCGACCTTGGCCCGGTTACCGGTGATTGTGCTGTTGGCGATCTTCAACGTTGGCCTGAACCCACCTGACCCCAACACGGCGACCCCCCCACCACCCTCAGATGCAGAGGAGTTGGTGTTTCCGCTGATAGTGGTGTTGACAAGTTCAGTAAGTGTAGTTGCTCGCCTGCCCGAGCTGTTGGCGCGGTCTTGCCAATATCCTCCGTAGGCCTTGACTCCACCGGCGAAGCGATTGCCGAACACGGTGCTGTCGACAACCTTAATGTGCCCACACTCATTACGTATGCCTCCGAGGTTGCCTCGTATGATGGAGTTCGTCACCTCCAGGCGAGCGCTTCGTAACGTCGGTTCACAGGCATCCAAGACGATACCGCCATACCTATTATCTTCGATAACACTGTTCTTGACATTGACAGTACCCGGCCGGCCCGAGGCAAACTGCCGATCGAAATAGATCCCCACCCCGACGTTTGTCGTCACATGTAAGTTCTCCAGATTCACCTCATAGAGGGTAGTGAGAGCCGACCCGGCGGCGTCCTTAACAGATACGGCGCGATTGCGCACGCCGGTGATCGTCAAGTGAGCCAACGTCACCTTTGTGGCGGCGGCCGCGCTGGGCGAGTCACCGTCGGTCACCACCACTTCGAAACCGCTGCCCCTGACGGTCGTCCCGCCCTCATTGCCGGTCACCGTCACATTCGACTTGATCACGAAGCCTTCGGCCGCCCGAATCTCACCAGGCTCCGAGATCACAATCGAGTCGTCGCCCGACCCCGCCAGGCAGCCGTCGACCGCCTCGTCGGTGTTCGCCGCCTCGATAGCCTCCGCCAGCGAGCACAACCCGTCCGTCCCGTCGGCCAGCTTGTTGACGTTGATTGTCCGGCCCCGCGGCGTGTTCGGGTCCAGAAGCTCGTAGCCGAAGTCGTAGTCGTCGGTGATACTGCTCCCCGCAGCTACCGGCAACGTCAACGACGGCGCCGTCGTCGCCCGATACCCGTTCAACGGGTCCGGGGCGCCCTGAGACCCGGCCACTCGCACAGTCCAAGTCCCCTCCGGCACATAGAAAGCGTACTGACCGTCGGCGTTTGTGACTGTATCGGCCACCACCCTACTGTCGGCACCGCGCCCGTCGCCTCTCAGCAACTCGACTTTCACACCTTCAAAAGCAACTTCGCCCGCGTCCTGCACACCGTAGTGATCGGCGTCCTTCCACACCTTGTCGCCTATCTCCACCGGACCCCAGTAGCCAAAATCGAATCCCAGTTTGGCGTCGCTGTCTGCGTCCACGTCGGCTGTCTTCGACGTCTCCGAGGGTGCCCGATAGTCTGTCAACACGTCGTGCTCGTCGGTCACGGCGACCTCCCACGTCCCCTCCAACACTCTGAACCTGTATTCCCCCTCGGCGTTCGTCTCTTCCGTGTCAATCACCTCGCCATCGGAGTTGATCAGATCCATGGTGACGCGCTCAATCGGACCTTCGCCGGGATCCTGATCCCCGGCGCCGTCAGCATCCAGCCAGACCCGACCCCCGATCGTGAAGTCCGCAGCCTCATAGGCTCCGACATCACACGCCGTGTCAGGCCGAGGCATACCCCGTGCATCCTTTCGGTCCACATCCGCATCTCTGCAACCCGACTCGACGCCAGCGCTGAGCAGCGGGCTGACCGAGGCCACGGCCATCGTCAGCACATGGCCCTGATTGTCGTTCGGCCCGACCTGGAAGGCGCCGCCGTTGTCCCCAAGCTCTCCCAAGCCCAGGTCGTCCTCCACCAGCCCGAAGCCGCATGAGTTGTCGGACAATACGTTGGCGGTCGTCGTCGGCGTGGAGCCGAACCTGCACTGCGCCCCGGTGTCGGTCGCGACGGTCGCGGTGTTGTCGGCCACCACCGAGTTGACGATAGAGGTCGCCACCGACCCCACGGTGCGCAACCCGCCGACGTCCGCGCCTTTGTTGTCGGCGATGGTGCTGTTCTTGACCGCCAGCTCCGGCTCGGCAGAGCCCGACCGGGAGACGACGACCCCTCCCGCAAGCCCGGTCGACGTGTTGCCGGCGACCGTCGTGTTGATGATCTCCGTCCTCGGGGCGCCTCCTGCGGCCGGCCGGCCTTCGTACTCGGAGTGCACGCCGGCCTTGGAGCCCGAGTTTCCGGAGACCGAGCTACGGACGAGCCGAAGAGTCCCGCACCTGTTGTAGACGCCGCCCGACGTGTTCCCGCGGATCACCGAGTCGGTGACCGTCACCTCGACGTCGGCCGGCCTCGGATCACACGAACCGACATAGACGCCGTACGAGCTGCCCTTCACGACCGACTTCTTGATGGCGACGCGGCCGGGCCGGGACGAGCCCAAAGGCGCCCGGACATCCACACCCCTGCCCCGCACCGCGTCCGCGCCGCTCCGATCGGAAGCCTCAACGGC
>Ga0056132_1000167_pt1 | contig 14308 bp, 10 predicted proteins | sample WorMetLIZISLAND2_3_FD_71119 | JGI IMG/M metagenome (GOLD analysis project Ga0056132, IMG submission 71119) | Marine gutless worms symbiont microbial communities from Max Planck institute for Marine Microbiology, Germany - Olavius clavatus LIZARD... ...
GCTTATATCCTTATTATCTATTGTGTATAATATGCACTTGTAAAGGGAATGTTGCAGCGTAGACCAAAATCAGCACGGAAGAGGTTTACAAGAAGCGCACTGCGCAGCTATTGCTGAGAAGGAGCCGATCGTACGGCGTTGTCTGGAATAGCTGTGCAGCATGCTGACGATGGCTATTCCAGACGTGGAAATTTCTATGGTTTTTCGCTTGTTCGCAATATGGTTTTAATTTATTCGGCTTATATGGTTTAAGAAGAGGGGAGTCTGAGAGGACGGGGTCAGTGTAGGGAGTCGAAAGTTGTAAAATCGTCTTCCTAGTGGGCACTTCATATTCAATTGTTCACTTCTGCAGTATAGAATGTATCACACAGCCACAATGCACAGCGTCACAGAGAGACGGACAGACCGACAGAGACAGTATGATGTCATGCCAATAGCCAATCATACTATGTAGCAGTACGATCGGCTAAAAACCACCCACCCAGTAAGGTAAGTACTAGCTGCCTGCAGGGACGCCGTGCAGGTTATTGAAGTAATGTACCTGAGTTACCTAGAGAACAGATGTTGAGTCGAAATAGAGCAAGTTAAACAAAGAATCGATGCGCGACACAAACAAACAGAAGACAAAGACGAAGCGCATAACAAGTAGGCCGAAGTCTGAAAGGTTGGCCGCACTCCTACAATAATTATTCCTTTGAAGCTGACCTAAAGTCAGTCACTCAATATTATGAGTGGCAAATTAACACACGTGTCAGTAACTGGTCGTAATTACAGAGGGCAGTGCGGTTATGAAGCAGAGAGCGGTCGCTGAGATCACTATCTGTGACTTTGATTACGTGCCACTTGATTATTGATGCCGTTGCGCCGCCACTCGACTACTGTATCATAGAAACTTGTATGAAAGTAAAAAGCTGACAAGTTTACTCTACATATGACCATTATTTTAATGCTTCTCTATGAAGGTAACTTTTGCTGTACTTGCGTCATCTTATTTTTGCATAGAGTCACATCAAATCGTCGTCAACTAAGACTTCAGTGCCGTGTTTGGAGCCCCGCAGCACCCGCAGTTGCGGGGAGAGGGGCGCAGACCTTGCAAGGGGGCCCGGCCCGCAGGTCCATTTATGCATGAGCTTGTTTTCGGTTTTTAGCAAATTGTTGCTGTATGAGTGAGGTCTAGTCGAATCTATCATTTTCACCTACACAATTATTATCTGACGTAACAAAATTCATATCGGGCTAGACAGTAGCAGATTTCAGCTGTGTTTAACATAATTATTTTTGAACAATGACAAGAAATGCAGCAGCGTTGAAATATCAGTAGGCGAAGAAAACACTGGAAAATGAATAATTCTGTGCATTGATGAGTGTGACCATGGTGCTAAACAGTGTAACTGAGGAAGACTCGAGTACGTTCAGAGATGTAGAGCGGCCAGGTGGTCAGTCGACTAGTGTCAACAAGACGTCCTGATCGCTCGCTGGTCAGTCACGTCAAACAGATCAACAACAAGCACGCCAGACTGCAGTCGCTATAGTCGCTAGTAGTACGTCTGTTCATCTCATTACAACTCGCACTCACTAACAGCCTGACATTGATACACTGACGCAGGGTGGTCCAAAAAGTAACATACCATGCTTTTGTAATAATTTCATCAAATATTGACCGATTTTCACAATTATTTCACCGGCACAGGCATCTGTAAATTCACACCACACCTCAAACGCTCTTCGCTGTGAACTCATCAAAGAAATTTTTGGCGATTTCGCAACTGTTTCGTTTTTTGGTGGTCACGTTTACCGAGCATGCCCTGAAACGGCAATTTGCGAGTTCGCTGTGAAAATTATGACCGTGCTGGTGGATTCATCTACCCTGAGTTCATGTTTCAGCAACAAGTGCCTCAACGCACAGGTCATGTCATGTCAGATTTCTGGCATTGATATTATAAGGTGGTGCAGCAAATTGTTTGAGATGTGATGTGGTCTTTAACAACCATTTATTGCATATTTAGTGAAATTAGCAACGAAATAAGTCTGAATTCTGACAATTATTCGACAAGGTTGTCACAATAACCTTGGTCGATTACTTATTTGAACCACCCTGTAGGTCTGCTGCCACTGCCGCCCTGTTGCTACTGGCGATCGGGGCACTGATCCATACAGCGACAAACGTCACGAGTCCACCGTCCACGTGTTCGTGCATGGATGTTCTCCGCGGCTTACAAGCTTGATTTGTTACCTGCTTTGTTTATGTCCTCTTAGACTCTTAGCTTAGTATTTAATAAATAAAACTAAAAGTTTACAAACAGTAATGATGTCGGTAGTCTGTAGAGCAGCAACAAACACAAAAGTAATCGATCCTTACGGTACTGAAAACCAACTTACAACATTAAACACTAAATTTCAGAGGCATATCGAAAGTGAACTTACTCAAAGCATTGACTGTTATATAATAATCCCTACTGCAGGTTTTATAAATATATCAAACAAGTATTTGAAATCCGGCGGAGAAGTTCTGGTAACTCTCAAAATAGCCTATTAGCTAGCGCTGGATACGCCAGAAACGAAGTGAAACTAAAACCAAAGTGGAAAGGTCAATAACGAATATCATGATACTAACAGTATTTTGTCATATCAGTATCACTCAATGATGGCCGCCAGTATATGGTTCGCACCCAGGAACCCTGCCGACTATCTGATACTGAGTCTGAGACCTCAGTGAGACTGGCTGTAGCTCCTCCCCCTGCACGTCACTACGATTGAGGTATATTGACCTTCACACTAATGGCGACACGCTCCACACGATCCTCTGCTATTTTACTCATTACTACGCACTGGTTCGTTCAAATAAAAAGACTTGACATAACGGGTTTGGAGTTGCTTGGTTGGTGAACAATACAGAATCTTCACAACTCAGCGATCCGGGCAGTGTTTATTGGTAAGACGGCGTGTGAGACGGCAGTTAACAGCTGAATCAACAGAATCCACAAGTCACTGTTTCGGTGCCGCGTGCAGTCGCTGTATCAATTGTGGGACAGAACGGTAGGCAATATCTATACGGCACTGTGTGAAGACTTGGTACCACAGACAACATGTAGGTGAATGGCTATTGCTGTCTTATCTACAGTCATCAACGAACAACTTATTTCTATATCTATGAACGGTGTATTCCAGTAACATGAAGTCCACTGAGGTGCTCTCTGGTCGGTGTTCAGTACAGCTGTACCAGTAATCACTCAGCTGCGCCGTCAGTGAAGTCGTCAACCTGTGTTGTGTCTGGAACAACTTACTTAACTTCCTTAGAAATTATGCGCTCTCCGCATCAAAACTTTCCTATTAGCGCAGCACTAACAACGACATTACAAGTTACAACGCATTACGAACTTTAGCATCTCTCTGCTAAACAAACCGATTATTGATTTCCTTCTGCCACTCACATCTGGTTCTAACCTATTGACTAAGAGCCGACTGTATGAACGGCGCTCAGAAGTTGAGTCCACTCACTCAACTTAACTCGCCGATTTAAGTAGACTCAGTAAGTCTTTGAATGGAGTCAACTCAGTAGATTTGAGTGTCGTTCATACAATCGGCTGTATGTCCACTCCCAAGTCATCGCAACACTCCGAACGATGCAGCATCACTGCATCAGTCGAGTGTTGATCAAAGCAGTGGAACAATGCAAGTGATACTCACAACGCGCCGGTCCATGTAAGCATTCTGCACGTCATTCAGACGGAGCTCGGGGTGTTGTCCTGCAGGGTTCACCGCCTCGGCGTACAGCGGGTGCCGTCCCGACCGAGTTCTGTATTCAACAGTCAACATTTTACACATCATCAGCATCATCATCTAGTTTCATGGGACATGGGGTCACTCATGATCTCTCAACAATACGTATATGCCAACCTTCTAAAATTGGTCAAGGGCCGACTGTGAGTGTAAAACTAAGGTTAACAATATTTTTCAGAAATGAGCAAATGACGGTTAATTTCATTCTTGTAAGTTTACAATAACTAGGTCGCCTGTGTCGCCTGCGCTGCCTGCGTGCGTACCTGCATAGCATCACCCGACACCGCTACAGCGACAAGCGTTCTGTGAGCTCGGGACACATTATTTGTTTATTAATTTAACTGACATATTTAATATGGAACTGCTGTCTGCTGGTGCTGGTTAACGCGAATCACTAGACTTACGACCAGCGAGACCAGTGTTTAATTTAATGCTAGTTAAATATAACTTCATATACAAGTAAGTTCTACAATATGACATGAAGGCAGACGTACGGCAGGTCTACGTACCTGAAGAAACTGTCGCGGTCGGTGATGACTTATTGATCTTTATTCTGCGGTAAGATGTGAAGACGGCAACAGCCAAACACGACGACGACGAAGACAATGATGAGAGTCTTGAAGTCTGAGCGACAAACGACGACGACAGATCCAACTACTGGCGGCTTCCGACGTCGACTGAGCGCTCGCCCGTCCTGACAGACACACTCTTATCTCATCTAATGCTGCACCCATCCGCCACCTGCAGTGCTGGCTCGTCGCTCGGCCACGACCACCCACCGCGCTACGCCGCCACAGTCCGCTGTCCGGCTGCCGCTGCCTCGGACCTCCCACCACGCCTCACACAGCAGCCACCTCACAATTGTTCGACGGACGTCGACCGGAGATGTCCGAATAGACAGGACACTGTGTGTTGGATGGCGTCGTGGCTGACCGCGTGGAAGGCGTCAGAGTATGATCATGGCGACCAGCGTTAATCCAAACCGATTTCTGTATAACATTGTCTGCTTAAAGACTGACTAAATTATGTCATCATGTCATGCGTAACTTACGACTAAGTCCCAAATGGTTTTTCGTACTTTTGTGCTGAAATTTGCATCTTTCCTGATTGGTTTTGGACTATATTTTTAAATTACGAAATTGCTAAATTCTAATTGACAAATAAGGAAAATTTGGCGTAAAATGGGCGATATGGGCAACTTAAATAGCTCGGACATTTTCCAGCTTTTGAAGCTGGGGCAACAAAGGAATCTGGACTCTGGAGGCAGCTACTCCCCCGTGCTCCAACATATAGAACTGCCTTGCCTATTAATAATATTAAACTGTTCTGTATTATGTAAAGTAGTTAAAAATTAGTTTATTTCGCGTCCATTTTATTCCATACTTTCTAAAAAAAATCTATTTAATATCGCTATCATTCCATTGTGAAATAAATAATGTCACGATACACAAATATTATTTGACTATTGTGCCTTATATTCTGTTTTTGGCGAAATTTAGAATAGTTGCATATATGTCTTTATCGAAACGTATAGCTTAAAATAAACACAACATAATCGCACACACGCACCAATTAACAAATAAATGGCATTTCAGCTGTGATAGATGCAATGATAAGATGATAATCTGCAATTCCAGCTGTCGTCCTGTTTCCGGCCTGTCAGTCAAAGGCACCCCAGCAGGTATCTCAGTTATTGCAATGTCTCGGTGTTCTGTGTCTAAAGTGCTGTACATTCCAGTGCGGCAGCTTACGTCGCTGCAATTTCGTCATCACGCGTGTAAACATCAAAGACGCTGCGCCATCACGAGCTGCTTGTGTGGTCGACCGACCGCGTGCATGTGGCCTGCTGCTGCCTGTTTCTATAGTTGATGCTAATTGCAGACCGCAGACCGGCGCTGCTCGCATGGCGTGAAATGCAAAAACGTGGTGGTCGCGCGGTGAAATTGCTGATGTTATCTGTAAGACGAGACCAAAATGTCCACGTTCAACAGATAGAACGATGCAAAGCGACGGCGACAGGTGCTTGCTTGCTGCTCGTTCACAGTGCGGCTTAGATCTCACAGATCGTCACTTTATTGAACGTCTCCGGCCGGGGAAACACGTTCCTATTCCATATATACGACGTGGTTTACCAACCGGTGCCTACATAGGAATTTGATAGGAATATGAAAAAGTCTGACCCACGAGTGACCGCCGTTGATATTAAGTCTCTCCAATTGAAACAGCTCTAGATTAAGATGACCATGAGCGACGCCCAACATTTTCACGAAACATGTGAGCAACGGCTCAATTCAACTCAACTCAAGTTTATTGAAACACGGTTTCCGGATGGCTAACAGAGACACAGGTAAATAAAAACAAATAAAACGATCACAGTCAATGAGGTAAAAAATAAAACGAACAACAAAAATAATAACAGTTCAGTAAGAGAATAATATACAATTTTTGGTTAAACAGCTAACGTATTTACGAAAATATTCTGACATTAGTCACAACATACAAAAAACAGTAGCCGTCTTTCGCTGACGCTGACGCAGATATGATCAATCACATGGTCGTGCTGTCAAGCAGCAGCTTGTATAAAGTTTTTTTATTGAAAATCAGTGGCGTAGCGGTGGGGCGCGGAGGGCCGGCCGCCCCTGACGGCAATCAGGAAGGAGCGGCAAAATGGGGGTGATAATGCAAAATGGGGATAACAACAGCAAAAATGGGGGTGATAGCGTGGAAAATGGTGGTAAAAACGGCAGAAATGGAGTTGTGTGGAGGTATCAGGCATCTCACGACTTCTGGGGGCGAAAAAGTTGCAATCCGCCCCGATCGCCGATAACCGACGCTATACGCCGCTGTTGAAAATATCTATTTCGAACAATGTTTTGTCGCGCTGTCGTCTGAACTTCGATACCCTCTTTTATGGATATTTTATGTGCTTATTATTGCACTGATTACTGTTATTTTGTGCTTTATTTAGTTAAGCTTTTTCTTTCTTCTTTAATTGTCTTCTACCGTTTCTGGTGAAATACGAAGTATGCACTGCATGACGAGTTCTTGCGGTAGAATGACCCTACAGATTTCGTAATATTGGATAGAATAATGAAACAGATTGTTGTGACTACAGCGTAATAATAACTGTAATCGTTGATTTCGCGATCGGGAATGAGCACGAGCGAATGGCATGCTAATGCCTACTTTGACACTTTTATTCTTAAACGCTATCAAATGGTTCATCCATAATTCCTGTCGGACCAAATTGGACCACCATACGTAGTGGATAGGCTAAAGCTAACAGTAATAGCATGTAAAGCAGAGCAGTAAATCTAGCTAATGATGGCCTGTACGTAACGTTCTGTACGCCCGATCGTATTCCTGCTGTGACGGCGCGCTATAGCGAAAGCACAAGACAAGCACAGCTAATAGCTGCCAGATTCGCAATATCTCCACGTGTGCACCCGAAATGACAGGTTATTCGACAGAGTAAAAGATTACCGGGTAGTTCGTCTGATTATGACATCACATGGTGAATTCTCCATCAATTTGAAAACACGTGGCTGTGTAATGGCTAATGCAAGAGATGATGATGACTATAAAGTCTATAATAATAATTTTACGTTCAGTTATTTCAGTTTAAAACATTAGAAGTGAAAACTGAAAGTTTGGACGTTACATATACGTGAACAGAGGCCATTTGGACTTGGTTGCATTCTATGACTCTCGTCTGTGACTTAAGTACTATAACTTTCTCATGGGACTGCAGATCTGAGACCGTGTATTCACTGCACCTTCTATGCTGTATATCGCTAATCAAACGAATCCGATAGAATGGACTTTGTGTATGATATTGAGTTATTTATACAACCCGTATAGTACTCGCACAGAAACAGAGGGTTAACGGACAAACGAATGGCAACGGCAGTACATCATGATCATGTTGCCTTTTGTAGAATGTAGATTATACAACCAGCGACTAATTATGTGGTATAATCGCTAAACGCTACTGTATCTAAGCTTAACGTGATTTTTTTATTCTCTGTAGGACATGAACTGCTTGCCAGTGAATTAACCAGTGAATTAACTGAACTAGTAAATTAACCTGAAGCTGTATTTTAGTTCAGAGCCTTAACCGTTCGCAGTGCAAATGGAGCACAAGTTGACGGCGAGTGGAGTGAGTGAGTATGCTGCACTAATGTAATGGTCGTTGCGTTGTTCAAATCGATTGTCATTGAAGACTACTGAGACGATGTTGGTTGTGATGATTCTGTTATTGCAGCGCTCATCATTAGTGAATGATTGCTTTACATGTCGCTAGTCTAGTCGTACGTTCGTCTGTTGACTTCTCCATTACACGGCGGCGGCTCACTGCAGAGCGGTACGTCCGACCGCATTGTCCACGCTCGACCAGACTCGGGACAACTTCACATTACGGCGTCACATAAAACAGAGGGTGGCCTGGCCTGGTCACTTCAACGGATGTCGCCTAACCTCCAGCTTCTATCTGATTTTATTGCGGTCTGATGTGTCTCTGAGCGAACTCAAAGCGCTGCTACACGCTCCATTTACTCTCTGATGTGACCTTCATCGTACCGAACAAATGAAAACAATATTTTGATGATTAGATCCAACGGCAATGCGTGCGACCGAACTAACTACATATTGCTAACAGCCGTGTCCACTCTAATTTAGAGCGAAAGCTCGTTATTTCATCGTACCGAACAATTTGAGCACGACGAGGAAGAAAGTTCAAAAAACACATTTTGCTACTACTTGTTGTTAACTTCGAAATAATTGTTTCTAGACGATAAAAGCAGCTCAGACATCACGTTAAACTTTAGTGTAGTGACGTACTCATGCTTGCAACAAGAAGTAGCAAAATATTTTAAGATGTTGCCGAAGAACTTGTCCTGTAGGCCTAGAACCGGTAACAACTCGGATAATATAAAACTGAAGTAAAATAAACCCATTTTAAATTGTTTTCAACAATAAAAGATAAAATGATAAACTAAAATGTCACAAAACAAAACATAACTTGATCTTAACCATCTTACGTATTTAAGATGGACATAAACGAATATCTATAGCCTATGTAGTTGTTCGTACTTTTTCTTGTTTTTTCTTCATTGCTAGTTTTTTTTGCTACCGTTGTATTGTAAAACAAGATTTTCTATAGCTTAACTTGCCCACTTGGATGTGTTTAATTGTGTAGATATTCAGCAAGAAACATTAGACGCACTACGTGACCGTGACGTCAGCGTGACGTCATGCGAGATATCAGTGGTTGATGACGTGATTACACATCACACTGAACGTTGATGACGTTGAGGTCTCACTGCGGCATTGACGTAATGCTACGTGACTGCATGACCTAGCCATGAACAAACGCTGCAGCAGCTGCACCCAACGAAGACTCGACGAGATTTGTGTGGATTTTTCTCCTGCATCAATCAATCGATCGTGGAAACAGCGAGATCACAGCCGCCCATCGACACTGCGCGCGGCTTTCCACTCAGTACGGTTGTTGATCGGGTTGATTTAAGGCTGAAATCGTCTTACAGCCAAGTCGATCATGGAATGATCCACCAGCTGTTACATAACGCTCCAAGTCCAAGGTGTGCTGTCGTTGCGGGTGAGGAGAGTAACGATGAAAGACAGGTCAGTCTTCAACGGTACTCGATGACTGCCTGAGTCGTGTCATTGGCACTGTATATAGCAGGTTTCATACTCACCCACCGACGACAAACACGGCGAGTTGACAGTGACAGCCAGGAACCCGTGTAACAACGACGGCAAATACTAGCATGTACCGCTATGTAAGGACGTACGGTCCGCCTCGCCGCCGCAGCATTGTCACCTATCATCAGCCTCACTTCGCGGGACCATGTACTGTATACCCCGCAGCCACCTGAATCACCTGCCTTCCAATCAACTCTCGCTCACCTTGTAATAATATTTCTGATGGTAGTCGCTGTGTAGTCGCCTGTGTGATTAATGATTATCTCTTTACGCTTCACGTACGATCGAGTCTCAGACGACGACGACGACGGAGATCAGATGCAGACAAACAATAAATATACAACTGAATAAAAGGCGGAAACACGCTACTTGGTTCATGACCGCTATCTGTTTCCCGTCAGTGCGTATAGGCACATTTTCCTAATCGGCTTTGACGCATTTTTTGCATTGTGGTTACCTGACTTTCGTGTTACCGTACGAAATTTTGTTTCGGTATTTAAATAGGCTTATCTGTGTGTATGATTTTTTTTTAATTTTAGGCACACTAGTTTTACTAACTCGCGGTCATCCTTACAAGCTGTATAAGACATTAGGCCTATTGTTATCGATCTGCTAAGTCCAAATTCTTTTCTGAACAATCTGCCATAGGTTAATAATGATTTTTCACATCTGCAGTCATTTAGTCACCAAATAAACAGACCTGACAGCTCGCGTTGAAGTTGTAGCTTTACTTTCTATTTCTGCTACGTATTTCATCGTTTATTTACGTTCATTAGTCATTAGAGATACTTCGTATTACCTGGCTGTCCTGCACATGAGCTTTTAATGTCGAGTGTACGTTTTAAGTCCTACTTTAGGATAGGCCCTAAATACTGAGACAATTTCTAGACTATAAGTTCGGTTCATGGGACAACCTACAACACATGGGCAGATTGGTGATTTTGACTGCGAGGCGTTGTGGTGCATGTGCTAGGTTGGTAGAATCCAGATGTAGCGGTTGAAATCATTGTTGATACCATTAGCAGTACCATTAACTCGTGCCGTGGTACGACTGCGGTCGTCAGGGGGCCACGGATCTGCACGGACAACATCAAACTATCTGGCTGGCAATGTGTCTGTCTTGAGACTGCAGAACAAACACAACGGCCGCCCACCGCGGCGATTAACGTCGGCGCCAACTGCCCGGCCCCGCGATTAATGAATGAAGACAGTTAATTAACACTAATTAAACACATATAGACAACGGCGACGGCAAACCTGCACAGGGCCGTGTCACGTTTAAATGTTTTCTCATGAAACTGCCAAAGACTAGACAAGGTCAGTTGGGACATGTGGCTGAACCAACCGACCATCACAAGTCATTTAATCCCGTACAGAATTTTGCTATAAATGCGAAACATTAGCTATTTCAAAGCCGACGTGGGCAAGGAACAACGTTTGAACTGCGTGATAGAATTGCACTTTGTCAACATTAAGTCAGCATTAAGCTTCTTCGCGCAATATTAAGTCGCACACGCTGGGGAGAAAGAAAGCAATTGAGTTTAAACTTCAGAGAATTGTTTATCCTGTCATCCTGTGCATACCTTAACGCTTATGCAGCACGTTAGCGGCAAAGTTCTTAGTTAACACCCATCAAGCAAAAACGAAATTCAACAAAATTTTACTTTAGCAATTTTAGTCTTTCTTTTATTTCTTCAGTGCGCGGCAAGGTTAGACAGACAGGCTTGGTGCCATGTTCGACTTCTTTTGTCTTTTTGTAGTGTTTAAAATAATGTTCCTCGATTTACGGCTGAGAAATTACGACATCAATAAATTTATGACTTCACAGCAGATCACCTGCGTGTACCTGCGTACCTGTGTACGTTCATCATTTGCCTTCATAGTGACTACTATACTACGACAGCTGGTCTCTGACATCATAACGTGGTCTGTGATAATGTGGTCTGACGCCGCGTAATGCTTCAGGCTACAGCAGCTATATCAACATTACGTATAGCACCCGATTCACAGAGTTATAGCAGGTGGAAAATAAACGCTAAGCTGTGTCGCAGGTGTCGTGTTGTTGAACGATTTACTTAGTTACTGAAAGTGTCAAGGCACATGCACATGTAAGCTGAACCTAACTACGCCGAGTGCAGACTGATGCTGCTGCTGCGGCGGCTGTAAACATTGCAAGTGACGACTTTGTCGAGCGACGTTCACCAGAACTCATCTCTCCAAGACATTCTCTGCTACAGCAACAGTGTGCGCGCGTTTCATTTGCTGTTATGCGACGTTGTCAACAATAGCCAACAACTTGTCATCGGATAGAAGATCGATAACAAGACGCTCAGCTGTTGCTGTGATAGCCGATCGTACTGCGTACGACGTACGGTATAACTACAGACCGTTGTCTGGATTTTCCGTGAATATATGCTTATCTATACAGTTTCGTACTGAGGTCTGCTTTTGGTGTCCGTCAACTTTTTCGCCGTTTGTGGGCAAACGACGTTTGCCATTCCCACTGAATGTCCACAGGCTTCAACCAAAACTGTGCGTAGAAAATGCAAGAGTTCGTGAGGCGCCGGCGTACGTTCATGATTCTGGTGTTTGATCGAACCACGCGAGAGAGTAATCAAAGCGGTGAGCACAGGACGGTCGGACAATATTGTCAGATCACATCTGCCGGACATCACAACGCCCCCGTTACTTACTGAATCTAGCTATCTGCTCCGCCCGCCTTCTGTAGCCTTCCTTTCCCTTAACACTTCCGTGCTACTGTTACGCCCACACCAGGTGCATGCGAATTACAAATTGAGCTGCGTCGATTAGTAAACTGCGGCTGTCCCGCGCAGTCTCTGATTAAATGCTGGATAATTGTGCGTCGTCGGGGTCGAAAAGATAGCGATGAATGATTAGGCTTGGCTAGACTGGTGTACAGGTTACACCTGCCAGGCAGGCACTGCTCATGTGTGTGCTTTGCAGCGAACTACCGTCGTCCATTCACGAATTCCTATACAAGCTGCCAGTCAGTGGTCGCATTGATAACGGGACAAACAATCTTGTTAGCCATCAAGTTGAACAAACGAAAAGATGTTACACTATTTAAGAAAGCGATAAATGAACGGTGTGTGTGTGTGTGTGTGTGTTAATTATTTTATTTTATTACTATTTATTTTTTTTCATTTTTTTATGGACCCAGCTGACTTCGATGAAAAAATTGCACCATGCACCACTCAACTTTTTTAATTTCGACACTGTCACGTTTGTCAAAAAATTTCAAATTTCGTATATAAGAACATAATATGCAATAGTGTGTGTGCGAATGTGCGTCCTTTGCAAACAACAGCTCTGAGATGGAGTTTCATTAAGAGCTCTAGTCTACTCTGCTTAACTTAACAGCTAACACAAATCAACTGCGTCAAAACCAGGAAGACTTTAAACGCTCGTGTCACGGGCAGTCAATATCGGCAGTTATGAATACAAGTGAGGCGACATAAACTGACGGCAAGCCAACATATCATTATGCATTCAGGGAAGTATTGTTGAACTGGCTCGTGTGCCTTGTGCGATCAGTTTACGAGCTGGATTAGACGGCTCACGGCCGGTGTCAGCCAGGACGAGACCTGGTAACGATTAACACTAATGACCGTCCGTCTCTATAATGAAGTCCACAACTCGATCGCGGATCGTCCTGGCCCGGGTGACCGATTTACTTTATCAGCATGGTCGGATGTCGGTCGTGTAGGCTCATAGAAGACTCATCAGCCAACCAGCCAATCATACTGGTACCAAGATAATCTCAGCGTTATCGGAGAAATTGATTGAATTATCGTGATACGTTATTAGCCACCGACTACAGCTTTCTCACAGTAGGTCAGAAATATTCATTTCACCAAACCGAATCGAAAAAACAGTTGGCAACGGAACAATGTGATAAAACGTCATTAGGCCTATAGGCTAAATTTGTCTTCGTAAAGACCGAGAATTATAAGACGTGAAATTTGAAGTAACAGCTCGCAGGAAGCAGCGATGTTGGACTGAGTTCCGATTCCGATTAGCGTAATGACGGAGGCCGGGCCGGGTCGGGCACACCGGCTTCTGTACCAGCTGCTGCTGCTGAGGTGCGCTGGATGATGGATGTGCGATCAACACTGACCACGCATCTGAGCATCTCCCATCACTCACACAGGTCAGTGGCCGTCGTCGTATGCCAGCGCTTCCTGTCGCAAATTGTTTTCAGATTCGCTCCGCTGACTGATAAACTCAAACATTGTGACAGCTTAGACTCAGGTCCATCTCAAGTTTGACAGTTTTCACTGAAGCCAGTTTAACTTTATCCTACAATTTATTGGGAAATTGCAGCACAGTATAACGTCTATGACACTGACACACTGCCACAAGCTATAGCGGTTGAATTGATGGTCTCACTGCCAGTGTTCTCGTGACAACTTGTTGCTGCAAAGAATTAAATTATTAAACTAGCGACCGCACTGAACAGGAGGAACGATACCGAATGACAAAAATAATATACCTAGAAACTTTCGAAACAGCTCCGAACTTCCGAAGTATAGACAAATTTTTAGCTTTCTGCAAAACTTACGCAACTGATTATTCACTACGCTGGCGCGTGTCAGTACTGCAGCCTGACGGAGTGACGGTTGCCCTCCATTATACAACACTAACAACGGACGCCAAGATTTGGTGATAAAATGCAGACTTGGAGTCAAGGCCACAACCCTCAAGGCCAAGGCCAAGGCCAAGGACTTGGCCTCCAAGGCCAAGGCCAAGGCCAAGGACGGTGTCAAGGCCAATGTCAATATGG
>Ga0056132_1000169_pt1 | contig 14188 bp, 14 predicted proteins | sample WorMetLIZISLAND2_3_FD_71119 | JGI IMG/M metagenome (GOLD analysis project Ga0056132, IMG submission 71119) | Marine gutless worms symbiont microbial communities from Max Planck institute for Marine Microbiology, Germany - Olavius clavatus LIZARD... ...
TGCTGGACCTACCACCTAGAACAGTTTACCTGAATATCTGCGTGATCCTGAACTTTCAATAGACAGTTTTCGGCGTCAGTTAAAAACTTTCCTGTTTGCTCAGTACTGAAGCGCATTAGAAACTTTTGTGCCTTCGCGCTCTATAAATTTATTATTTACATTACATTATTTACATTACATTACAATATATAACCATTGTAAGCCAATGCACCTTGGGATTTCGGAAGTCAATGTGGACTAGGAGTGAAGTGATTTCCATTTCTTCACTGAAGCCATTTCTCAGTTGTACTGACCGGTAACCTGACATGCAAACCGTAAAAACTCAAGTCAAGCAACTGTTGGCACCAACTGTACCTAGATTATATAAAGGACGTGCATCCTTGTACACAATATAAATGAAGTTCAACAACACGTTACAAAAATTTGAAAACACACGCACATCACTTTACCAGCCATTATCTATATAAATTGGGTTAGCCAGTTGTCCCTCAGATTCTCAATCTCTAGTTATTCTAATCCTGTACACACGGTCTGGCGCCAATGTACCTGTCGACCTGCAGACACTCAAGCCAGACGACAACTACATTCAGCCTCATTAACGTCTCTGGATGTTTGACGTACTCGTCTGTCCACTGTTGGCGACAGAGCATTTCCTGTCGCAGCTGCTCGTCTGTAGAACAGTCTTCCATCGCACGCCACTACGGGCCCCCTCTTTCTCCATCTTCTGCTGTTGTCTTAAATCTCATCTCGTCACTTTCTTATCCCGCTTTCTGACTCTTCTCTCATTTGTACAGTGCCCGCGCAGTGACTTGTCTTCTTTCAGTATAATCGCTTTTACATTTAGCATTTACTATTACTTTTACTATTACCATTATTATTATTACTATTACTAATATTATTACGATTTATGCTCAAGATCCATCAATACTGAGACTTGTACTAACCTGGTCGGACACACTGCAGTGGAAATGTTGCCTGGCCGAGGAAGTTGGGATCACCAAACATATCCACGTCTTGGACTACAAACCGGAGCAATGCCGCTGATGGATTGATGACGTCGAATTCACACGACTCTGACCACACTGGGTTGAGTCCATTGTCGACTGTACATGCACACAGAATGCCATCCTGCTGTGCTTCACATGACGAGTCTTAAAGGCACATTGATGCTGCAGATAACGACACTAAGTTAACTCATAGTTGCTGTGCTTTCATTGCTTCGGATGCAGTTGGTTGGGCAACAGGAAGGGCACGAGGCCTGTAAAAACCTGCTGCAGTATGGTAATCTCAAGAGACCTTTCTAGGACACCCAGCCTAATATTGATTAACTCCATATAGGTAGGTCGTATGAACAAAAATCATCAAATTGTGTGCATCCATTTATGGGGAAACATCTTGCTGGTTATCAAAACGGTATGGTATTGGACTAGCATGACTTGTGCCCGGGCCTAATGACTCGGCTGAAATGGTTAAAAATGAACTCAGCCTGTAACTAGGTACTAGTAGCATAGCAACAGTGGCTAATGACTACCAGTAAATGCACACGTTGCCTCAAAACACACTCAGAAACGGGCATATTTGTTGTAGAGTAATCACTGTATCAAAAATGAAATAATTTGTGCTATATAAATCACAAGATGAAAGAGTAATAATTTCATATTACGATAAGATAACTACTAATAAACACAAAATGCACAATTATTTGTGCATAATAATTGTACACAAAATGCACAATATAACTGTAACGCACCCTTTGTCTCTGTTTTATATTTGCTGCAGTCATAGTCACAGCCAACAATTTCGATCTCCACAAACGGACATGCAATGCCGCGGCCAACCTTCACCAAGTGTCGGGCGCTCAGCACCTGAACATCACAGTATAATCAGCAAATTCAAAATCTGACAAATCTACTAAATAATTGAGAGTCGTTGTAAGCACGCGTTTGCGATGTCATCCAAAATGGTGCAAAGTACAGCGGCAAAATTTTGCATGCGGACCCATGTCATTCCTGTGTAACACATGGGCTGGGTCTGATGTTGATATGGGTCATCACTGGGAAGAAAATGTACCTTTTAAAATGCGTTTCAGGCCTTGCAGAGTACTGCTTCAAGCCTCAGCATCGCCTGTGGTGGGTTGGACAGTAGGCGCGAGCAGTCAAACCATGGGCTGAGCCAAGGGTGGCCTAGCTGTATGCGGTGGGGGGCATCTAGTAATTTACAAAGCAGCACTGTTTCACATAACAAAAAATGGCACAGAACGTATTTTCTGTATAAAGATCCAAAAGCCAAGTTTATGTCTGATGGACTACCTTTCACAAAAATTTCATGAAACTTCTCCCACAACTTCTTTGGTTAATTCCATCAATAGATAATAGAGACAGAAACACAAAACAACAAATTAACAATGTTAATAAACAGCTATGGCTGACCAACCGTGACTGTTATGGTGAGTGGATCAACGTTGACCAATGTGTGTTTGTCGAACGGTGAGTATGATGATTGTTTAATGTAATCAGGCTGTAGAACGTAGCCGCTGTGACCATTACACAGGAACCAGCCCTGATTCAGCTGCATCGGCCGATCTACAGCACCAGCAATTGCTACCACTCACTACTACTTTACATCTTACAACATGCCAATTTCTCTCCACTTACGCCAGTCCATGCTGTGTCCCCAACGGCGAACAACCATGTCAGAGTACTGAAGGGTTTCAAAGCACTTCAGAGTTAACAGTACATTCAAACAAAGCATTTTTGCATGCATTCAGAACCACAAGAACAAACGACAGCAAAATGCGAAAAACAAACATAAACACAACCACATAAATAGCTCATATGTTAATCTTTTCAGCCAATGAAGAAAATAGTTGCTCCTATTTTTTGATGGCATAAATGACTTTTTGGGACAGCAAACTGGCTGTCATAAATGAAGAACCTACTGCTTTACAGGATATGTGGCTACTTCCACAGCAATGGAAACTGGAAACATTCATTGCAACAACCAATAGCTATAGCCATGCAACAACCGAGTATAGCCATACTCGGCCTATCTGAAATTCACTTATTATCGTGTACAGTAATCCAACTTCCTAATAAAAATTATAAAAAACAACAATAAAACACAAAATGACACAAATATAATAATCAAAGGCCAAATGACAGGCTATTAGCAAATAGGCAAAAGCTCAATATGCACTGGATCAAGCATGGTATGACACTGGAACCAGACGGGATATCCTAAGAAGATATGGCCAAATGATGCAGAGCTTAAGAAAAAACACAGAAGGCAAATTAACACGGCAACACCTCAAACATGGTTATTAAAATAGTGAGTTTCATCACAACTTCAGTGATATACAGACCTGGTGTCTGGTAATTCATTGCCACCATATGACAGCCACAGTTCCATATCGTTAGTGGATCAAAGTTTGAAGAATCGATCCGCTGGCCCTTAGGGTAGACACGTGTTATACAAATGCGATTCAGACTCAGAAGCATCGAAGCACGCTGTGCTGTCGCCAACTTGACGATCCTCGTCTCAGCCAATGACAGCATATCATAATAGTTTAGTGTCGACTCGAATGCTGTAAAGTTGGCACGATTCTGAAAGACTGTCACAATAAAACCATTTAATTTTCAAATCACAACTCTGTTATTTATTACAGTGAACTGAGTGAGCGAGTAGTTTCTTAACAGCACATAAGCATGTGAAATGCCACTTCATGCCTTAAATGATGTATACAATCATAGCTATTCCATGAATAATTACTAACAAGGAAAGTAAAAAACGTGTAAAATCAAGGCTATTTAGCTACAGCCAAAAGGACACAGCAGAAGTCGATAAGTTGCTCTGACTGTACTTAACAGAGAGACTGACACAGCAACTGACAGATCACAAGTGAATTACCAAAGTCTAATGAGATGTATGCAAAAGGTAAGGCAAATCCAAGCCATCATCACAGCGACAGTGGTACATCCAGAAAACGACAAACAACACATTCCAACAGCTACTTTCCATGTTTACCTAGGTTCGGCGATATGTAAGCAAGCAAGCAAGCAAAAAGTAAGTTTATATGAACAGTTTTATGCAAACATCACTGCATATAGTATCCAGCAATCATCAAAGGACTCAAAGGACAACTTTACAGACTGCCAGAGTAATACATTTACATAAAATAACAAAATCCATAAGAGGAAGGTCAGCTTACCTTTCTCGGTGTCATAAGACACAGGCTGGCAGTACACTATCAGATCAGACAGCTCTTTCGCTATCCGCAAAGTCCGCTCAATCTGGTGTGTTTTTATGACCTGATTGCCAAAAAATAACACAGCAACATTTAAGCAAAGTATACCACTATCTCGGATTTTTGTTCAACTTGCCAATTACTACAGATTAGTTTACACAGAAGAAATAACACATCAGTTTTTGCTGAACAGTAAAGATATTTGTGTAACCAACTGTTTTACTTCCAATTCTTGAAGCACTTCTGCGGACAGCACTGTACATGATATGTATCAAGCATTTGTTATCTTCAGTTACATGCACACTTTTGGGATATATGTAAAGCAGATTTGACTTCTGCCGCACCACGACCTACATACCAAATATCCTCGTGTCTCCCAAATGTCAGTGTCAAAGTACTTAAAGAGGTTTACTTGCATGATCGATAGATAGGAGTAATTGTAAACATACGACTCTTTCAGCATTACAGCTGCATTCTCGAATGCATTGAATCCACTGCAGCATATCTTCCTCCGACGATGCTGCAATCTCTCGTGCTGTTGGCTGTATCGGTGAAATAATACGGAACACATATGGTTTATCACCCCGGCCTCCAGGCAACCGATCTACAATATGACACACAAATCTTTAGCAACATTAGCATATGCACGGATTGATCTTTTTAAAGGATCGGCCAGCATAACAAGTATTTTTTTTATTCTTATTCTTGTTCTTCTTATAATTATCATTATTGCTTTTATTATCACTACTACTACTGTTGGCGATTCTGTTTAACAGAGACGTGGCCATTAAAACATAAGATAATTTGGATCTGTTTCTATTTTCCGCACCATCTTTCTCTTTCTTCAACGTGTGAATTGATTTTCTCAAAAATTTCATGCTGCACGAATGTAGCTTTAGCAGCATTCTGCAATGCAAAAATTTTTTACACGTACGAAAACATACCGTCATCACTGACGATCACTTGCTATTAGTATCAAATCAGGCAGGGGGCTTGACTAACAACAAGAAAGAAATGCTTTCACCAAAAAACATTTGAGGCTCCTTGACTGCCATATTGGCTGTAACTATGTTTACACAGGATATAAGTACCAGATTCTCCTACCAAAGTGGGGGTTTTCAGGGTCACCCAAATTAATGATACCATTATTACTTGTCTCCAAATGATGCTCATTGTTATAGTAACAAAAAAATTGGGAATTTGGACACACAAACAGGCTATAACACAGACTGTATAGGAGAAAAGTCAGACATTTTGGTATAGAACTGGGATTTTCAGGATTGCCCACTCCAATGTAATGATGTCATTCAAACTGGCTTCCATCCTACCTATTGTAATGTGGCTTGAATAAGAGGTAAGTCCCAGATTCTAGTACGAAACTTATGGTTTTTGGGGTAGGCCAATTTAAAAACAGACATTATTATTATTATTATCCTGGACTCACTGCCCGTCCATGGTACCACCACCTGCTCTTTACTCTAGAGTCTAGAATGTGCCAGTACGTGTCTGTGTAACAACTGACCTACAGTGACACCAGTGAGGTCAATGGTGCCTTTCTGCAAGCTGCCTAGCGGAGATGTGTCATTATCATCCTCTGTGGTCAACACCTCCTCCACGTAGTTGGCGGGGAACCACAGCTGGACTTTACCGCCATAATTTCCACGCCACCTTGAACAACATGACACTGCAACTCGTATCAGCTAGCAACAAGATGCTAAACATTACTCTGTACTACTACTGCTACTGCTAAAAACTGAAGTACACTAGTTGGGTATAGCATGGAAATACTAGCAGTGACTAAATGCCACTAGTAGTATTCTCATTACTATGTGCATTTCATAGCTATGAGTTCTAGGTAAACGGACATCCGCTACAAACAGCTTCAGCAGTTGACAAAGATTTACACACGAATGCATGATGATGATGATGGTGTATGTTTGGGCATCAAGATCATGGCGCATTGTGACTATTTGTTTAAATTGTGCCTCTCTAATTTTTTTACTTACTAAGGTAAAGGCAAGGTAAACAATAATTTGTTATAGCGCACTCAAGCTAGACAAGCCACATCAGAGGCGCTCAGGTACATGGCACGCACCAAGCAGCATCGCACATACCAGCCTTAAAACTTTCCCAGCTGTAGCCGGTACTCATTTACCGACCCCGAAAGGACGGAGGGTTGAGTAAACCTAGGCCCAGGGTGCAAACAGCAACTGGCCCACAGTTGCTATGCGACTGCCTGCAGCCAGCGGGACTCAAACCCTGACCTCGCAATCGTTAGTAGAACACGCTAACCACTAGGCTATCGCATTACTAATCAGCCATAAGCATTACTAATCAATGACTAGTTTAACCAGTTACGGAGACTCTCATGAGTGCACTTTTTGAAACTGCTACAGACAGAATGGTATTTAACAGCATCAAACTAGTGAATAATTATTGTCTGTGACAGCCAATGTACTGCAGTTATATAACAATGCAAACAACTAGGGATATCTCCACAAAAGTGAATCTCACCATCCCCCGTCTTGCTTCTGTACATCTGAAATGCACGCATTTTTCGGAAAAGACAGCTCATCGGAACGCTGCGCCCGATAATCATACAAGGCACGAACTCGAAGCTAAATTGCACAAGATTACTTGTAAGTCATTCCAACAAAAACGAATCAGCAATTTTAAACATATAAGTAATAAGTAAGTAACTAAATTTATAAAGCGCCAAAAAATGAATCTAAGGATGGATTGTGGGTTGCTAGGGGGTGTCAGGAATGCCAATTGAAAATAAAATGTTTCATTTCAGAAGGTTGTTAGAGATTCACAGAAACGAACACTGAACAGTACTCTTACCACTGTGGTAAATATTCCAAAGGCTTTCAGGTAATCGTGGGCACCAAGTCTTGGTTTAGTCTCTCATTATCAATCTGATACTTTATGTCACCTACCTGGCTTATTGTTATGTCAACCAAAAGCAGTCATTGTAACAAAATAATTTGCAATTTCGTTTCGTCGCACATCAATAAAACTAACCTTGGAACTGAAGTCGTTAGGATTTGTATACAGTTCACCAGTGTACAAGGCTTCGGCATCTGGCACCTGTCATCACATCCATGACCAGATACATGTTTATTGACTATTCATCAATGCATGTACTTTGGTGCTCTGAGATTGTTTGTTTGGCATGAAATGGCAGCAGTTCTAAATCTATTGTACATGTCCATCAACTATTGATTTCACGTAGTTTTATTATCATATGCTATTCTTTTGACACTGTTTGTTGGGCGACAGAATGGCATCAAATGGCATAACTTTTGCAAAAGGGAAAGCAACTTGGGAAACTGATTAATTTGGAGTAACTCCAGAAAATCATGCCACTCAAGCAACAATTGGAATTAGTTACACATATATGGTATATTACAGGCTACTATTAAAGGAAATTATAAATACACATAGCCTTATACTCTCAGTATCATACAGATTATTCCAAAAAAACCAAAACAAAGCACAATATATTACAATTACCAGTACCACATAACCACTATTACTATACTAAGTTTTTGTTTAAGCAGCCATTTTTCTGAGTTACTCGAGGTAAAGTCACTTGTGCAAAAAGTGCACGAATCTAAATTGTCAAAGCACGATTTCGTCCAGGCAACATGCCATTCTTGTTACCTAACAAACACTGTCAAAGCACTGTGGGGTGTAACAATTAAAAAAGATAACTAAACATCCACTATTTACAAAAATTAAATCTTTTACAGCAGTAATACATTGATTAAAGTGACAGGCCTGGGAATATGTATCCACAAACAATCTGCAATATGGCAATATGTGATCAATCCGGGACAAATAGGCCAGTTACAGAAAAACTAACAGCAACATAAGACGACAGTGTAGGACAATACTTTACAAACCACAGTTCCAAGCTTCTCTAGTAACTGGCTGCTGACAGGATAACGGAGTTTCATCCTGCGATAAAGCGAGTGCTTCTCATAGTAAGTGACCAGCTCCACCAGACTCTCAAATGATGCATTCCCAATTGTATAAAGACGACCCTCCTGCTTGATCCGGCAGTGCTTCACTTTGCCCTCAGCTCTTACAACGACACAACAATTACAGAATTACATTTTATTCCATTCAAATTTTGGTTACTGGCATACTAAACAGGAAATTTGCAAAGTGGTCACTAAATATCCATCAAACCTCAAATGTGTCACTGCACTAAACTCATAGTGTATAACATCAGAAAATTAACAAATCTGTTGAACAATTAACAGAAGACAGAATTAACTGCAAAGCTGGTGCTTCATGAACTCATGAACCTGCGGTGGCAGAAGACCAAAAGAGTAACATCAAAAAGTACAATTTAAGTTGTCTGTTATCTTATGTATCAAAAATTCATGTCATTACTCAACTACACTGAGCAAAATTACGAAAATACAAAAATATAAAAATTATTAGAAAACAATATTTACATTTACTGGATTTGTTAGCAGGGAAAAGTGCAGTACGTAACAGCAGACATGTTGTATCAGCCGACACTGCGCACTATAAACGATTTTACTTTTTATCACAGAAACTGGGCTCACTAACTAAAGATTTGATCAAATACCAATTTGAATACAAGAGCTAAAGGGTGAAATGCATGCTGATGCAAGTGAATAGAAATGACCATATTATTCAATTTTCTCAGTACCTAAACGTAATAGCAAACTGAGAAGGATCGGTGTCATGTTCATTGGGCCGCCGAGTTCGCACCAGAAATGCTCCATCTTTTGGGATTCTGCACAAGACGTCTTCGGCTTCATCGCGACTCAGCTTGTCATAAAACCACCTGCCACATGATGATATATCTACCTAGTGTTAAATACAGACAAAAATGTGCAGCGCAATTGTACGTCTGCATCAGCATATGTTGCATCATAGAAAATGATACATAGAAATAAAGTGAGCATGATCAGCTGGGTGTGTGGATCCACAGTGAAAGGAAGAATGCATTTACTGCGAATGTAAACCATCAGCTTGGTTAAGGTGATTTGTATAAGTTGATCACAAAGATGACACTGATTGTGTTAAGTGATGTATGTCGATGGACACTGACAGAACTAAACACAGAACAAGCACAAAGATCTGGTAGGATTATGTCAAGGAAGACATGAAGAGTTTCAGCCCATCCCATAAGGATGTGCAAGATAAGGATGACTAGAAATTGAGATTCAAGGTGGCAACTGGTTAATTCAGGTATACCTGGAAAATGGTCAGTAAAACGAGGTGTGCATGTGTGCCAGCATAATAGACTATGTAAAATGAGACTATTCATCTTTATTTAACACACACAAATCTTGTTTAATTGGCCCATTTTCGCAACATATCATGGGCATGTCTAGGGTTCTCAATTAAATCTGTGGCAACAGCTTCAGAAATACAACAATCGATCGATCCATCCATCACAACACATTTATATATGTCGCAACCAAATCACTGTACACCCAGCAACTCTAACAGATATTCCAACAATTCCCAAACAGGAAGCCCAACCCTTATCTGTAATGTACTCCATAAAACTCTTAATAACTGAAAACAAAAGTCAAAAATAATAGCAGAAGTCGTTCGCTGTTGCTCAAAGGTCTCCAAGGAAGACATTAGAAACAGTAATTCTCACAGGAGACAGAGCTGCTGACTGCTGAGCCTAACATCAAACCAAAAGGGTCACAGGAGATTAAAATACAATATGCTTAATTGCTTACTCCTTGCCACGATGTGATTCTGGCTGTGGAACGGGCTCTGTAAGAACCTGTTCAAACTCATGACTCTTCAGAGGATGTTGACGGTAGAATGTGATCAGGCCGTACAGACTGTCAAAGAGCTTGTTCTCAATTAAGTAGTACTTCACCTGTCCTCGCTCGGCACGAGACTTGATTCGACAGTGACTGACTACTCCCTGCCGCCTGAACACCATCACGCCATTGTGTTTCATTGTAATGCATACCACAGTATGATCACACAGGTGGCAGATAAATGAGTGCATAATCTTCACCCACACTTAAAATCCAACCTAAAATAAATAAGTACCAAATAAGCACCAAATAAATAAGTAAAATAAATAAATTATACGGCAAGTAAAAGCAACATGGTGCTGATATCTATAACTACAGATCTTACCTTAAAGCAGCAGATCTGATTCTAATATAATATTCCATATAACACTGTGCCATCAATGTGATTAGAAACTTTCCTGGACTGCGCATTACCTGGTTCAAGCAACGTATAATGACGAAGAGTGAGGAATCCAGAAATACAGAACTTTTGTTAAAGACCTTGAGGAATTGTGTAGAGAAAGATACAAAGAGTTCCGACCCATCTTCAGAGGAGAATCACAATCAAGGGAAACACGACTAACCTAAGAATGGTCTATGCGTGCGTACGTTTGTGTGTGTATATGACTACATTACCTGTAGTGCTTGTGCTGTGAAAGAGATGTCACATCTTTCTTGCCGAAAACTGGGTTACAAGACAATGGTGATTCCAATGTCAAAAAATGGTCTGCTAATAAATTATACTATGATGGGCATTAACATCATGCCACTCTGTCAATATCTTAAAATTAGTGATTAGTAAAGGTACAATATTTGTCCTGAACACATGTTTGACAATACATTCCATTTAAACAGCTTAAACGTGTTGGCATCCCCTTTTCTTGAAAAGTTTTCAGACAGTTTATTGTACTAATTGTGACCCAGTGTGTGATTATGACATACCAGAATGACAAACTGTAGTCACCAACAAACGTATAGCTCTCGCGGACCAAAAACGTTCCATCTCCGAGGAATGAATATTCTTGAAGCAGCTTCTCGGCTACTTCGCGGCTACCAACTCGCTTGCCGTGAAACCACTTCTCACTGAAGTGCATCTCTTGAGTCGGCAGATTCTCCTACAAGTGACAGACATCAGTGAACCAAACAGCCGACAGAGAAACATTTCTGCATCATCATCATCATCATTTGGCATGCACCACTTCAGTGCTTACTGCTTAGCTAAGAGTGCTGCCAATAACCTCCAGAGTGGACTCTCCAGTGCCCATTTGGTGGCATCTTCCACACTGAGGTTGTTGGATGATAGGTCATTCTTCACAGTGGCCAACCGGGAGGTGTGAGGATGTCCTGTCGGCCTTTTCCAATCACATTGAGGAACTGCTGTAAGAATTCTCCTGACATCAGCTCTCCTGGCATCACCTGAGTCAACCATTCTTGCCAAGTGGCCAAATAGCACCACACACCTTTTCTGAATGGAATGCTGCAAATACCCAAGTACCCAGTAACCTAGATGACAAATATATGCACACAATGGCAATATTTTATGCACTATCAAATTATTTATTATTATAATGATTACATGCACAATATCTCACTGTCTCTGCACAAAATCTTTAGCATAAACCTGTGGAATTCCACCCACAAAAGATGTGATTTGGTATACAGATCTGCCAGTGGCACCACTGATAAAGTACCTCACTTTCTTACCATACAAAGTTAAAAATACACCAACTTACATACAGACAACACAAACTAGCTATGCCACAGCTTCACCAGGCACATGACAATGAGAAGTGGGAATATGAAGAAAAAAGACCATACGTTCTGAGAATTTGAGAAATATAAAATATTTTTTAAATAGCCAGACTGTTAGCATTTGATTTTATCACTACCTCCATGTTAGCATTAGTGAGGTTGTCTTCTTCCTCTTTCTCGTCAGCATCCTCATCTTCATCAACAGCGTCACTCTGAGAAAACACGCTCGTTTCATCCGTGTAGTACAGTTTTGTTGCACTCAGCAGGAAGAAGTGGGCATTCCATTGCTGCAAGCAAATCACATAGCAGTTCAAAGCAACAATGATCATGACATTTTGTCCACTCTCCATAGCTAAACACACACAAATTGACAGACGTAATCATTATTTGGCCTAAATATAAATATTTACATAGGTGTCCCCTCGGCTTTTGTTTTGTTTTTGACAACCTATTTTCTGCTGTTGTCCAAGGTCTCCCACTGAAACTTTTAGGTACTGTTAGAGCATGACTTTTTACACACTCCTAGATTCCGTTTTTGGTCTAATTTTCCAGGATTAATACCAGCAAATCTGGGTCCCAAAAATCTTCATAGTGAAACTTTTTGGACAGTTCTTTCTTCCTTTGTTCCTGGCAACTGTGGGATGGCCACAAATCAATTCCACTCAACAGCACAATAAACACTCACTTCGAACACTAACAACCAACATAATTAGTTTTATAGCAATAAATAACCACAGAGAAGCAAAACCTGATCAAATGGATCTTCCAAGAACAAAATGCCATTTTTCACGGAGGAACTGATGTCTGATTCTGACATAATAACTGTACCACAAATGTTTCAAACACTTTTCATTGTCATCATACTGTCAGAATGATTGATTATATCACGAAAACAATCAGCTTCACATATGAAACTCAAATAACAGCAGTTAGCTTGTCACCTTCAATATTTGTGTAACTGAACACTTTTTCACAGCTAATCCAGGAAGTCTCCTAGAAGTGAACTCGTCAGAATTACTGGAGCAGGGCTTTCTCACAGGCTGGATGCCCTTCCTGTCACTCAACCAACAGTGTCAAAATGACAATGGGTTACTAATTTTACTTGTTTAAACCATTTTTACATTCATGAAGTGGTTCATTTTTACTGCAGCTAAAAGTCAATCTCATTTGATTATTAGTTTGTCACAGTAGACTGTTTACAGATATCTGATGGCCGTTCACCATTAACAACAAACTACTGCACAAGATTCAAAGACAACATCTGTGGATAGTTACAGACTAAGATCCTAGGAAACAATCATCATTATCAGTGAAATTTTTAGTGTGGCCTGAATGACAAAAATTATTGCTAAGTCCACAATAGAGTCAATGTCAATGTCAATGTCAAAAGTAAATTTATACAGCACATTCTCATAGAGTAAGTGCAAAAATAAAAATGTCTTCAGTGACTGTCTGTAACTGTCCACTCCAGAACACTCCAGATCCCGCATGTCTTAGGGCAGTGAGTTCCAGACCGTCGGACCAGCAACAGAAAAAGGATGACGGCCGTACGTGCTGAGCCAGTAGAGTGGAACGGAGACTTGATGACTGCTGGCTGAATGCAGATGCAGATGCAGTGAAGCAGGGAATATGATATCAATAAAAAATAATAAACAAATAATAAACAATATGACATCTGTTAATAAAACAACATAAGAAAAAATGTTTTACTTTCATCGGATGATAGACTAAGGCAGGTGTCACTGTTGTCGCCTTCAGGGAGTTTCTTGTGCTACAAAGGCAATCATCACATATCTTATCAACAAATATGATACAGCATCTGACAATGCTTCACTGCAACAATACAAGTTTTATATTGCATATCTTTACTAAGTGCAACTACCACAGCAAGCAGTAAGACAAATAAACAAAAGTGTCATCTGCCAATTTCGGAGGTCTACATATATGTAGTACATAGGCCTATAGTTGGGAATGTTCAGCAAATTACACTGGATCTAAAAAATGAAAGTCAGTAAACTATAGTTTACTTATGTGGTAAATTGTGCCACTTAAGAAGAAAAGAACCCAAACAATTACTTTCAAATGTTGTTCAATCATATCATTATTTAGCATTTATTCCAGGTTAGACCACATCCTCAATTACAATTACAGCTATACCTGTAAGCCGGCCGAATTAGCCGCCGGCCGCCGGCCGAGAAAAAATTTCGGCTTAGCCGCCGTGGATTTTGCTAAGCCGCCGGCCGTCGGCGAGAAAAAAAAATCAGCTAAGCCGCCGGTCCAGCGCCGGCTTATTCTACTGACGCTCACCACAAGCGATAAGTTTAACGTTTCTCCTGTCGAGAAAACCAAATAATACTGCCGCAAAAGTGATTCCAGGTGTGAC
>Ga0056132_1000172_pt1 | contig 14140 bp, 13 predicted proteins | sample WorMetLIZISLAND2_3_FD_71119 | JGI IMG/M metagenome (GOLD analysis project Ga0056132, IMG submission 71119) | Marine gutless worms symbiont microbial communities from Max Planck institute for Marine Microbiology, Germany - Olavius clavatus LIZARD... ...
GAAATATTTTTTGGGCAAAGATGGCTCAGCCCCCCCCTAGAAAAAATTGGCCCGTGTGCATATGCACCCGTCCAGTGGTTTTCCGCATCGGCCAATTTAAAGTTGTCCTTGAACAAAATTATTGTGCGATCTATGGTAAAGGATTGAACAGACACTACGTTGGACAGAACATAGCTCATCTTGTATGATATAATAACCAACAAACCAAATTAACTGACTGGATGGAATGTAATCTGACCTGTTGTCATACAAGGCAAGTTGACTCTGACGTGTTGGGTGATCAAATACTTCGTGTCTAGTGTCGTGTGCCGGCTCATCACTGACGCCGCTGTGCTTAGTGGGTACAGAGCTGGCTCGTGATCGCGATGCTGACGGTGACCGTGATCGTTCTGAGAGTACCTGTGGCTGTACTGGTGACGTATATCCAGGTGTTGATGATGCACTACTTCTGTCAGCCAGTAATGCTGCACGATCACGTCTCTTCTTCTTCTTCTTGACAGCAACACTTGACGATAGAGGAACAAGGTGAGATGGAGGAAGTGCCACGCCTGACCGAGCATCAGCAGGCGGTGGAGAAGGAGCTGAAACAAACAATTTGTACAACTCAATTACATTAATTAGGTCACATACTGCCATTAAACTTTCATAAAATTCAGACATTAAATCACAGTCAACTCGAACGTACGATAAAAGCCCACCTAGCCGTTTGTTGGGTGGACAAAAACTCCAGTCCTATTTTTCGCCATTTGTGGACATGGTTAGGTCTTTATGCGAGGGAGGCATTGTAGTTTTGCAAAGCCATTTTCTGATTGACAATATCTCGTTACATTTCGAAGATGTTAGAAAATGAAGTTGTGAAATAGCAAAATTAAAATAAAAAATTTTTCCAGCTCAAAAATTTTAGGGGGAAGGTTTACACATGTACCAGTATACACTATACACTGTATATCACATGCAAAATCTTCGTGCAATTCCCGCACCCCTTCACAACCCTTGACAATATAAACCAAAATTCACGAAAATTTTGGCCTATTTTCGAATTTTAATCTGTACAAAGTGTTCCCAGAGGATCCATGTCTGACAGATATCTTTAGCAAAGCATTGGTCATACTGTGTTCTATTGTGACTATTGTAATACGCTATTGTAGTTTTTTATACTGTAAATTAGCGTACACTAAGCGACTCTCATGTAATGTAATGTAGCATGTGTGAAATTTTCAGGACACAATGTCCCTTAGCACCCAATATATGAGCATCCGTTGATTTTGGGCGAGTCAAAACTATGGTACTATTGTTCGCCATTTGTGGGCCAAGTTCACCAAGTTAAGAATGCATGTGAGGAAGTGATCGTAGTTTGCAATGCTGTTTTCCGACTGATGATATCTTTTTTAACATTTTGAAGATATTTTCCAATAAAGTCACACAAGAAGCTCAGCTGTTGCTGTGATATCCTATCATACTGCATGCAGCAGTATGATAGGCTAAAAAACTCATTACTGCATGACTTCTGTTTTTAACGCTATTCATTGTGACATCATCTCGACCAGTGAATAAAAATGTCAGTACAGGCACTGTTATAAGAGAAAACCAGGTACAGAGCCGGATGCTCAAAAACTACTGGCGAACAATCAAACTGGTTTCAGTTACCAGTTTAGGCTTATGAAAGGCTGGTATGCACTGAACTGGGGTACCCGACATCTCTGGACTGCCAAATATTCTAGAGGAGGGGCACCAAATTTATGACCCAAATTTATCAACGTGGGACACCAACAAACATGTGACAGTATGGTGACAACTGGCCAAGCGAGCTCCGAGATTATACACCCTCACCACGACAGAATGGCCTGTGTGGGTAACCATTGCTAAAATCACACAGCAAGAATAGCACACACTATACATAAAATGATCACATATTACAGCTAACAAAATTATCACAAACAGAGGTTGACATTTATTTTGACAAGCTAAGCATTAATACTCTCAAGTACAAAATATGACTCTCACTCAATCATTATTGCTGTAATCATGTTTTCTAGATTGTCTATATCATCTATCTACTGTATCTAGCCCTTACTTGTTCATTCTCGCTCAACTACCACTACTACCACCACCACCACTGCCAGCATTACTTAGTCTTTGATTAACTGGCCAGTTATTCCAGAGGTACTCCAGGCAAGGCTGAGTCCCCAAGGGAAAACTTTTGGAAACTGGTGGTCGGTTTTACAGGCCAGATGCCTATTCTGTCACCCGATCAACGGCATCAAAGCACTGAAGAATAATGTACAATCAACTTATGTGTAACGTGTGCTATTCTTGCTGTGTGATACAGAGAAATGCCACCAAGACAGCACACAGATGTGACTGCTCAACAATAGCACAAAATAATTGGCAGGTAAGTGAGACTAGTGATTCTACAAAATTCATTTACTTCTTACTGCTACAAGTACAATTTTTGTGAAGTCATAAGTGTAAAATATAACATCAAAAATCAGTTTGATTATAATAATTGAAAATAAACTTAAAAAGATGAAAATCATCAGACTTAATTGGTGATCTGAGTGGTGAATGATACACGATGCTAAAAATTAACATTATCCTGACAAAGACAATGAGACTATGTCGTTCACATGCTAACAGTGTAAATGCTAATAGCAACAGTGCGTGTAAAGTTGAAATGCAGCAAACATTTTGGTGGTCGAGCTGACTGTTGCTCTTGTGTTTCTTGTGGTTGTGCTATTTCCACATCAATCTCCTCCCAAACACTTTCACCGTAGTGGTCACCAACACGACTGTTTGGACGGTCATTGCTGGCAGGCTAGTCACACATCATACAATGTCAACATTTATATTCAGTATGTAAAGCATTTAGCAAAAAGTGACCTCAACAGGGCTTCGTCATTATTTTCACAACCATTAGCAATTTTGAGGTCAAAATTTTTACAGATGTACAGTCAACACTGACACACATACATACTCTGTAGCTTTTGTGCACGAATCTCGAGTTTACAGATTTTGTTCACGTTTTTATCAGCTCTGCTGACAATGTTACAAGCAAAGTTTTAGCACCAATACATCAACAGAAATGCTATAAAAATGCACCAGCTGAAAAGTGGACAAGCAAATAAATTATCAAAAAAAAACTGAATTGGTACAGTATCAAGGAACTTCAAAGCACACTGAGATCTAGAACAAACTTCAGAAGTCGGTGGCAAGCAGAAGGCAGTGGCAAGAACTGTTCAAAACATTTGCTGGCATTTGCAGGTGTGCATGGACAAGGCTGAAAACTCAACAGTTTATACAACAGATATTCAACATCACTTCAGTGAGCATAATTTAGCAGCCTAACAATTGTTTAATTACTAGTCACTCACTTTCAACACGTGTTTTTCTAGCAGCTTTCTGTGGATATTTGGCTGATAAAATAATACTTAGAAAAATTGTCAGCTGGCATGGGTAATAAAAATTGGAACAAAATCTGCAAATTCAATACACAAGATTGACAAGAACTAAAACTACAGAGTATGACTATTACTGTTGACGGTACTGCTGCAGAAATTTTGGTCTCAAAAATCCTAATGGTTGTGGAAATAATGACAAAACACTATAGAGGTCAATTTTGGGGTATCCAGTATCATTATCTGCATACTTACTGGTGTACAGTCAATGCAACAGCAACAGAACATCAGCCAGTATAGAAAAATTAAACACGCCAGCTTTGTCAAGCATTTACAGAAGATGATTTTTGCACAGACTATAGGTCTGTTGCAAAGGAGCTCATCTCCCTTGTGGCAATTTAAGCTAGTGAGGGTTAAACCCAATTAAGCACACATCCAAACTCTGCTGGATGGCCGGCTCCGTCCGTTAACAGCCAGCGCCTTTAACCAAGGTCAGTATGCTAACAGTCCAGGTAACAGGGCCTACTGTTATGCAGAACTCACTGTTTACTTGACTCTAATGTCATAACTGCGTTTTATAGCAAAGTGTTTAAAGAACGCAGAATGAGTCAATAACAATGCAATGTTACGCACAATGTTGACAGTGTCCTGTGAAGCCGCAGTTGTCACGTGCACTCTGTCAACCATCAATGTCATTCGTGGAGAGTCTATTCGTGGCGACTCTATCCCACTGTCTTGTCGACCGGCCTTTGACCGACGTCGTGGATGACTTGATGGTCTAGGAGATGCAGGCATTTCATCACGAATGTCGGTCTCATCAGCGCCAAAGTCGGACACGTCGAGGACATCAATGCTGACTGTCTGCTCTTCACCAGCTGCTCAATTATTCACAGCAACACAACTTCTCAACGTCAACGTCTGTTTAGCTACATACTAATCTCAACTTCAATGTTAAGTAAGTAAGTAGAAGGGAGTTTAGTGCCCTCCATGCGCGACACCGGACCTGAAGGGCATTACACTGTTGCTAGGCATCATGCAGGCACAATGATTCAGCAATTTAGAAAGGTTTCTTTAACTCAGGTAAAGCTGGAATATGGCCGTTACACTACTGCATGTGTTCTCAGTAAAGACAACAGTTTTTAGCGAAATGCGGAATTCTGAGCGGAGACATGGAATTTGCCCGTTTCTGCGGAATTTCTACGTTTTCACAGAATGTTGTGAAATGTGGTACTGGCCAGTGACAAAGGAACAGTGGACAGCCCCGTGAAAGCTTCCAGTCAGGCATGGGAAACTCCGTCTGTTGCAACGCTGGCTATGGAGAGGGACAACAGTTAGAAGTCAGACTACGTGACCAGAGACCAAGACAACTAACTAACTTATAATACAAGTTAGTTGTGGCAAAATTCACTGCCAGAAAGCTAATTAGCTAGCTGCTGATGCCAGTTATTCTCGGTAATCATACATAGAACTTGACACACTCAAACCAAATTAGCAGCATATTTTATTAAACATCACACATCATAATTGAATAAGTAACTTGTTTGTGATGTATTTAGCTGGCATTTGATCCAGCAGTGAGGCAGAAAGTACCAGACAGACAGAAAGACATCAAAACGTCACCAAATTCATTGTCGTCAATGGGAAGGTATGTAGGTGTTGGTGACTGTCTTCCTGAATTGTGACGAGGTGACGACGTTGGTGAATGAGATTTCTGACAAACACAATCACACTAACCCGTGTCATCACATCCACATCTGCAGTTTGTTCACAATTATCCAATACTCCCCATCTTTTTACCGTATGCCCTGATTGCATTAACTGACTGGCACTGACTTATTCACATAATTACTTTTAAATGCGGCAGGATGTGGCTAAAATGATAGTATACCTAAAACGTGATCACGCAGTAACGACTGTACTCTATACTGAAATTTTACTCCGTCATGTTTCTCCACAATTCTGCAATAACTTGCCATGGCATAAAAGCAAAGTCTAGGCAACACTCAAAGAGCCAGTATTGTGTCACTTTGGCCGTCTGTGCCTGCATGCCACTTTGGAAAACAAAACTATTTCCCAGCCAATCATGAAAAACGTCTGCCAAATTTGGCAATAAAGTCACTTATTGCCAAATGACAATAAATTTGTTCAGGGACTACCAGAGCCAAGACTAACATCAGCATTAATCTTGGCCCTTTCTTTGACAAAATGTAGCAGTGAGTTGCAAAAACATTCAAATGTAAAGTATACCATTATGCCAATTTCATACATGTAACTTCTGATAAAGCAGTTTATCGATGGACAGATGTGTGCTAAACAAGCATACGAAATTTGTGTAAACAATATTCACGTTACCGCAAAATAACATTAAAACGTTGCATCATTTTATAGCCACACCTACTACTTTACATTTGGCTTTTCTTTATCACGGAACTTATGTGGATTAGGTTAGACTGGTCATAGAATGGAGGGACTGGTATATATGTGGAATCACTGACTGATAAACAAAAGCACTCAAGCACAGCAAAACTTCTATTCTGTGGCTGCTGTTTCCTCCACACATTCCTGACTGCCCGTCAATAGTTTTACAGCTACAGAATAGATACATTAAAATTAGTTGCGTTTCACAAGTCAGTCTTAATATACATCAACTACAACTTACATAACAACTTGTCAGATGGCCTACTCGTAAACAATGCTGCTTCCTTAGATAACGCTTAAAAACACAAAAGTCTAAAAAGTATGACATCAATTATTCAATAAAATTAAGTCTTTAGAAAAAAGCTGAGGTTTCTTATTACATAGTACACAAAATTATTACTTCTTTACAATTAATCAAACATGAATCTGACTCTCTGATGCGACAGAGAGCAGAATCATCTGCATATCCATTAACTACTATTGCAGTAGTTCTTCAATTTACCTCCACATTAGCACTGCGCCTACATTTTGATGTACTCGCTGCCCTTGCATCTTTTCCATCACAATCAGCCTCACAGCCCGTAACTTCTTCATCCCCATCAAATACACAGCTCGGTGGTGAGCGCTTCTGTGGCTGACCACGGGGAATGGCTACAATGACGTCATTACTTGGCGTATTGCATCCATCAACAGCACAAGACGATTCATCAACGTTCACTTGTGTGTCTAATGACTCAACTCCACTATATCGAGGTGTACGTGGTGTGCGCGGTGTCACAGGTGGCTGTGATGGAGGATGAGGCTGACATGTTGAACCAGCAACTTTATCACTGCTGGTAATCTACACATGTGAATAAACACATCAGTTCATTATTATCAGTTAACTGCACTAACTCTCCAGCTGTCTCTCAGCTTTAGTTGTGATTAAATATAGTTTTAGCTGTAATGAAACATGTCACAAAATGTTAGATATATCAGTAACATACCAACAGTGCTATGAACAGTGCATCTCTAAGTATATCATAGAAACTAAACAGTAAAAGTAAGCACGGTTATTTTCACTCCTTGGATCTTTTTTGTTCATTCTAAATCTCACACTAATTCCCAGGAACTGATAACAGTTCAACCAGTGGAATTTCAGCCATACCTTATATTCTGCTGCTAACTATTAGCTGTCACCTTTTAGCATTCACACGAAGCTCAATTTAACAGCTTTCTCTCTAACTGCTTGTGTGGAACTGACACAAAGGCAAGAAACAGATGACAATCACCGTGCTGTAATGAAAGTGAGGTTGTATAATTCCTGTCTGTCCCTTACAGGGTAGAGATGTGCACTCGGTTCAATGAGGCTTGCTGTTGCCCAAACCAGTAATGGCAATGTCATGCTGTGGTCATACCTAAAGCTCAGGCTGGTCAGAAGTCCTAGTGACAATACGTGGGTGTCCAGTAAAGCTACATAACACTGTCTGCAAGAAAAGAGACACTATGAGTATCTCATCAAAAATATTGCACTTCGCCTTCACTCATAATCTTGACAAATGTCAACCAATTTTCAGAATTTTGACACTGTAAAAAAATTGCAAAAACATGATGTATAATTAGCCCACCTAACACGGTTTGTGTAACTGCACTAACTTATAAAATCTTGATCACAGCTTCTAGTCATATCCACTGTGACCATTGCTCATTATTTTGGCAACATCTCTTTCATTCTCTTGTCAATTTTTATCTAAATTTCACAACCTTTGAAAGAATTACTCCTGACAATGACTTAGGCCCCACTGCACCAATGCCAGTCAAGCTTGAACCAAGTTCAAATTTGACTCTTGCATACATGCTATCTCATTACAAAATTGTAGCAATGATTAGGATTGTCACGCAGCATATACTAAGCAACCTTACCAGCATTGGGGAAAAAGTGCACTGGGCCAAATTACAGGTCCTCAGAATAATAGTGACTATAAACTTAGCCAATTAGGTGGCTTGATAGTTTAGCTGGCTTGATAGTGCAGTGGTTAGGGCACTGGACTTGTGATCAACAGACTGCGAGTTCACCTCCCAGCTGTGTTCTGCCGGGTTAGTACTTGGATGGGTGACCACCTGTGGGCATGTAAACCATCTCGGTGTGTAACTGGTCACCTAAGTGAACTCAGCCTTCCATCCCTCTGGGGTAGGTAAATCAAGTACTGGCCTCTGATTGGGGTTAAGGGAAGTGCGTTCACTTGTGTCGGGTGGCAGGTAACCCCGTGCAACCCCACATGGCAAGTGACATGACATGCCATAGCTCTGAGGTGCAGTTTCATTCAGAGCTCTACTCTTCTTAACTTAACCTTAATGCTGATCATCCTGACAGGAGATGGAAAAAAATAAGAGACAACACTACCATCAGTTTCAGTGTTGTAATTTCAGCATAAAGTGAAATGGTTCCATATTGCTTCATACAGTTCTTCTACCACAGCATTAGAGTAGAGACATTCTCTATTAACTGATGTGGTTTTTCGTTCTTCAGCAGCATAGTCAAACCTGTAAAGAATTGATGTCTAAGTCGTCACCAAATGATCCGTACTGTACACCAGTGCCAACGTCATTTTCCACAGTAACAGTGCCAGGCACATCTGATCTGATATGGTTCCTCTGACACAAGTATGATGCTATTATGAGCATACAATAATGCAACTGCCTCACACACGCGTAGTCCCACGCAGTTGACTGAAGACTGTCTACAGCAGCCAAGTCCACTACGAACAAACACACATTACACATATCACTTTAATGCCAGCTTACTTCAATAAAGAACAATCCATCCTTTGCCTGTTTGCCTGACTGATCTTTATGATCAGTGTGGCATTTGTGCGCCTGAGTGAGAATTGATGTGGACAATTTGAATGTTTCCTTTGATAAAATGAACAGCCCTTTTACGTATTACTCTTAGCATTACTTAATAGTTATCTGATATGACAAGTGTACTGACAACAATGTATGCCATAAAAATCGTTGTTTTTACAAGGTACAATAAATGAAGTGAGGTGGGTTGTGTATATGTGTTAGTTTCAAATTCCCTGGGGTACATTTCTGCCAAGAATTGGCAAAATTGAACGACATCTGACTAAGCTATCACAAATATAAAGGGTGACTTTTTTTCTGAGACTAAGCGTAGTACAAAATCTTACTTATTTGAAAGTGTATGCATGACAATTTATTTCTGAGGTGTGACATAATAGATGATAACTTGCAACAGCAGGATCCAATCAATTATAGATTTACAAAAAGTTCCCATTTGCTCTTGTAATTCATCTCTTTAACAACCTACACTATAATGACTATGACCGAACCTTCCAAGTTTCTTTGTAATTACACTGTCAAACACACCGATGCCATCACTAAAAACTTTTATTAATACAGGTGACGGACTAGAAGACATACTTCACACAGTATACTTTTACTCAACAAACAGCAGCCATGCAGAGTCCAGCAGTTAGCACTCAGTAAGTCATTCAGAGTTTCACATTCATCGTCTTGTATTTACTCCTAGGATACTGACGAATCCTCAGATATTTATTCTTCAGTCTAAAACAATGAGCAATGCAACATACAAAACTATGTGTTAATGCACAGTTATATAATAATATGATAATACGTTGATATACAGGCTGAGCAACTCAGCTGACTGACCTCCTTGAGCCAGTAAGAAATTAACAACTTCACCATGACCGCCCATTGTCGCCAGTATCAGCGGTGTTCGGTAGTTGGCATCTCGCTGCTCCAGACATTCTCGGCCAGCAATCTCCAGAATTACTTTCACAGCTGCTAGAGAGCCTGACAACAGAACCAGTGTATTAAGTACGATGACTTCAGTGCTTTGATGCTGTTGGCTGGGCGAAAGGAAGTGCATCTGGGCTGTAAAAACTTCTGCTTCTGGGAGAGCAGTTAAGCAAGTTGGCAGGGTAAAGCCAAATGTAACATGTGGACAAAAAGAATTTTGGCCTGTTCTGTGAGGATGCTCAAGATGAGGATACACGTAGATTGAAAATCAAGCGGCAACTGCCAAGCGGCTAATGCAGGTTGACCTGGAAAATGTCCAGGTGAGTACAGGGTGTGTGTGTCACGTGTACAGTCTTGACAATCAAACACACTACAGAATCCAACGTATGAGTAGTTCTGTGGAATAATGAAAGCTAGTGTAAATGAGAGAACCTTGCTCAGCAGCAACATGCATCACAGTCTTGGCACTTTCATCACGTAGCCATGCCAGCTGCTCATTCATCAGAGTCTACAGATGCAACAATACACCGTCAAATGTCAATCGTCCCACAAACTAACACTGAAAACTGGTCAGATGGCCATTCACGATCATATACATCTGAGTATTTAAAACTTTGAATTCTAACTGTAGGCTTGCATTGATTCAGCCCAACTTGGTCTGGCTGTTGATTTTTCAGTCTCGTCTGGCCCAGTTCATCTGCACACTCATAATCCTGCAAGTTTGAATTCCATACTGGCAATAAAAGTTTACAAATGTCCCACATAAAAATATCTGCATTCACAAAACTGTGGGACTCAAACAGCATATTGTGAATTTGTTACGTTTTGATAAAATGGGTATGCATAGGACGAAAGAAGGCATAAAAGTAGAACTTTGGGACTGGTCTAGCCAGCCCATAGGCAGACAAGCCAATGTAGGCATCTAAATTAATCCTAACAAATTCACCCCAGTTTAAATGATTCAAAAAACATCTGGCAAGAAAATCAAATCTAATCTAACAAAAAACAACACAGCACCCAGAGCCCACACAGACAACAAGTAGAACAGACAGTGTTGTGATTGCTGAGCAAAAGTTGCTGTCAATACTGCACTACAGTAAGTAAGTTAGTAAGTAAGTAAATAATCATTCGTAGTGCACAGTCAGCCAGAGGCTGAACCTGAGGCACTTGTGTGAGCCGCTACGGGGAACTGAAGGCCTGCTCGAAACAGTGTGTTTTAAGAAGACGACAAAATGTGTGTGATGTCGAACAAATGCAAATGTCAGATGGCAGCAAGTTCCAGACTGTGAGAGCAGCAACGCTGAAACCATGGGAGGCAAAGGTTGTGCGGACTTGGGGAATCAACAACAGATTGGTGTTGCACTAGAGTGAGTAGGTTAAGAGTAGCTGAGTGTTATATAGCCTATACAGTGCTGAAGTGCTGTTTAAAAACTGCTCACTCGTATCATCATTGACAAATGTGCTGGAAAGACAAACCTTGAGGCACTCAAGAGGTTCGACTCGTCTGACAGCCCAATGCAGCCAAGTACGACCACACAAGTCACGTTCATAACCATCACCATCAATGCCCTCACGATGAACTTGCCGCTTCCTGGTAGGAGTCTGTTTCTGTTCATAACTACTCAACAGGTGGAAATGTGTAATACGGTCAGAACGACAAGCCCACATTGCTGGTGACAAGCCATCTCTGTCACGTACCCCAGTATCAACACCTTCATCAAGTAGCATCTGTCACATCGAAACACACAAAGACCGACTTAGATTCATATAAGTTTCTGGCATCAAAAATCATGACTGTTAATGGTTTTGGTCAGTTTCGTTTTCCGCCAAAACTTCTCTTGCATTTTAGTTTTTCGTTTTTGGCTAAATATCAGTTCATTTTTACAGCTTGCTATACAGAGTGCGGATGTATTAGCTATGATAGATTCCATCCATCCATCCGTCTGGCACAGTCTGGTATCATGTCAAAACGACTCAAGCTACAATCATGGTGTCTTCACTGTAGGATAGCTCCATGACTGACAGTTAACTTCACCACAAAATTTCAAAGGGAACATTCACATAGGGAACGAGAGTGCCGAATGAGAGAGGAGCAGCAAAAATATGCAATTTTTAGCAAATAAGTCGCCATATCTCAGAAATGGTGCAAGATAGGACCATAGTCACAATGACGGACTAATAGGAAGTTGCATATGGACTTTCGATTTGTATCAAAATCAATGACCTTGGATGACCGTGAATGGCCAAAACACATTCAGGTGCAGAAAAGATGCGTCTTTTGGAGACTACTGCACAAATTTGAATGAAGATAGACCCATATTATCGGCGACAAAAATGTAAGCCAGTGACTCTAGTTTCTGGAAATATAAGGTGCATGTGGATATTTGCGAGAGATCCTCTTGGAGGGGGTGTCAATGAGAGTGGGGTTGTCGACGATGGCAATTTTTGGCGATTTGAGTGGCTGGCTACTTCTTTGGAAACTTCAAGATAAGGCCAGCAATATTCTGTGACGATATGCTACCCCTTGTCAGCCTGTGACTGATTGCAAAATTAATGACCTAGAATGACCTTGAGTGGCTATTTCATGTTAAAATCCGTTTTTGGCCAGCACTTCTTGACTCTGAGCATCAAAAATAACTGCGTGAAAAGTAACAAATGTGGCAAAAATGTAAGTCAATGACTCTAGCTAACTAGCTTCTTGCAACATAAATTATTTCTAGATATTCGAAGGCGTTTCTTGCAGGAGTGTCATCAAACTGGTGCGGGGTCGTTGAAATCGATGAATTTACCATTTTCGTGCTGCTATTATCTTCGTAAGTTTCAGAAATAACGTCGGCATTAATTGCATATTACGACGACACACCATTCTAGATTTCTGCCAGCACCAATAAGGATGACCTTGAATGATCTTGAATGCCCGATTCAATTTAAAATGCACTTTAGCCTTACGGATGGCACACTTTACGTACGTATTTTGTAGTTTTTGGAGCTGGCCGAGCGTGACTGAATGAACATGGGCCTTAACTATCAGCGACTAAAATGTGGCCAATGAACAGTGATTTCAGACCATACGAGGTTTGTACGAATTTTCGCGGGGGTTTACTGCATATGAGGCGACGAACTGGAGTTCGGTTAATAAAATTGGTAATTTTTCACTTAATATAGCATCGTTTAGCAGATATCGTGAGATGTGTGGCCTTTTGTAATGCATATTATTATGAAAGCTCTTAACGTCTTTCTAATGACACAAAGACAGATGACCTTAAAAGATGAATGTGGGTATATAATATTAGTAAACTTCATCGGCCACGTATTTCGGACGCTTTCTTAGCTGATACTGTCGATCGATATGACTAGACTATAGTCGAGTTGTACATCTGCCATTCTGTGGTGTTCTGTGCATTGCACGATCAGTTACCTAGCTCATTTAGTCTGACGTCACCATGTATGAAGTAAGTATCAGTTAATGTAATTTCTCACAATCATCTATCATGTTATGACAATAAATTTTACAAAGAAGAAAGTGCAAAAGAAAAACAAACCCAAGTGTGCTATAAGCCATCAATTCAAGTAAGTTTTACTTACTTGCAGACAATCTACCGTTGTTGCAACTGAGGCCCAATGAACTGGTGCTCGACCATTGTCATCCTGCACACCAATGTTAGCATGATACTGGATCAGAATCCGCAATGCTTCATAGTTGCCACTGTAGCAGGCACGGTGAACAGCAGTAGAGCCATCTGTTAGTTAACAATCAAACAGATGTTGTTCACGATGTATACAGCATTGTAATCCGTCAGACATTAGACTTTTAGATAATGCTCATATATCAAAGCCCAAAATCATTAGTCTACATAATAACTAAAACTAAAACAAAAACAAAAATTTTCAAGTATTAATTGATAATGAGATTAATAACCTATTATTCTTACTATGTCCACTCACACTCATGTTATTAAGTTCACCATTACAGCCACCATGCAGACAATGAGTAAAAGGTTTACTTGTGTAACAGTGACTTATATATGAGAAAACATTGCCAAACTGGCAATAAATTATCCAACAGTGAAGTGTAACAACAATTTTACCAGGAAACACACATGTTATGACTCTATTCATGTTACGGCGCGTTAGAAATTGTCGGCACTATTACTATTACTATTATTACACTGCTATAAATCAAAATACTAAAAAAATTTTCACAATATTCTACAAATGCAATACACTGACCAGACAAATACAATTTGTTGAGCAACACAACAAATATTCTAAATATCTTCATGACAAAATCAAAATGTACTTTAATGCAGCAGCAAAACTTTAAAAAAACTACCTGGTACTACTTTGTAACCAGGGGAAGATAGTACACGATTTGTGGACCACGATGAACACAGAGCATGAGCATATAACGGGGTCTGGGGCACAGCCCCCAGCAGGTTTGGGGGCAGAGTCTCTGGTGGGGGAAGCTGAAAGCCTTTTAAAGGTTAAAGGTTAAAGGTCTCGACATTTATATACCGCCACTTACAGGGAAACCCAGACCAGCAGCGGTTTACAATTGAAGTGGC
>Ga0056132_1000173_pt1 | contig 14116 bp, 7 predicted proteins | sample WorMetLIZISLAND2_3_FD_71119 | JGI IMG/M metagenome (GOLD analysis project Ga0056132, IMG submission 71119) | Marine gutless worms symbiont microbial communities from Max Planck institute for Marine Microbiology, Germany - Olavius clavatus LIZARD... ...
AGTATGTGTTCACAGCAGTATTTTTCAGCCGGGGTTCGCGGAACCCATGGATGCCGTTGGCGGAACCCAAGGGTTCTGCCGAATCGAATTGAGAAACAAGAAATAAATGACATTTGCGGCCACTAGACACGTTTTCTAGGCTCTTAAGTGTGTCCAAAGCGGTCGGGGCTCCGCCCCAAACCCCACCGGGGGAGCTTACTCCACTCCCCCAGACCTAGCTTGCTGTCCCATTTCAAAGAACCTCTTCCAAGCTTTCAGCCTTTGGCCTAAAATTTCACGTTTTCCCCTAGACACATTTCTGCTTCCCCGATGGGTTTAGTGAGCAATCAAAATTGCTGCAAAGGGTTCTGCTTCAAAGAAAAGGTTGAAAAACACTGGACCACAGGATGTTTATTTAGAAAAGATCACTTCATTAGATTAGAGTAGGAAAGAAAAATCTGTTATTTTTGTCAATGTTCTTTATGATACATTACATTGTTGTTCTGTTGTTATTTTGTTATTAAGAGTTCCATTTTTTTGTGTGGGGAAAGTAGCTACAGTATTTTATTTGATAAAAATTACACTACATGAAAAATGAATGTGGAAAATTGCCTGCTTTGATAAACAACTAGATACTGCAGTGGGACAGAAAGCCCCGAGTCCACTGCTCTTAGGTTAATTTTAGTCATTTTGTGGTCATTTCTTCCGTTGCTTTCAGTACTGCATTTTCATTGCAGAAGAAGTCACACACGCCACCAGAAAGCCGCGGAATCGATGCCCAGATTACAAGCACTCTGTTAGGGTACGGTGGAGACCTGACGCCTGGTGTGCCTCCGAGAGCACCCAGCTATCCAGTTGGCAGTCACCACCCGACTCCAGCTCTGCAGAAACTCTCTGAGTATATTCGACCCCGAGCACCAGGTACTGCTGCCTTCCATTCCGCAACTCCTCTTAACACCTTCAAGAGACGTCTTAAAACACATCTCTTCCAGTCTTCATATAGCCGCTGATGTTCTCTTTTTGGCTGTTTACATGTTTTTAATTAACTGTCACGTTGTTACGTGTCCTTAAAGCTGCTCCTTACGGCACACTAAATCAGATATTTGAATATTTCTAACTAATTATCTAACTAATGCTACTGCTGCTGCAGCTGGTGCTGCTCTTTCGTTTAACTTATCCTCTTTCCAGCGTTACTGTATATTTGGCCTCCAGTCCGATGCAGTATTCGTTTAATAGGTTGGCGTGACAGACTGCACAGCATACAACGGAATGATAATGGAAAATTAGGTAAAATGCAATCAGTTTATAAAATATGGACCTTGACACCAAAGATAAAATACTGGTAGGAGTTGCTGCATCAGGTTTTTATGAGACGGTGCCCTTCCACTGCCTAACCAACAGTCTCAGAGCTCCGAAGGAATAACGCTGTAGGATGTATCGTGTAGCCACAATGCACAGCATCACATACAGGTGGACAGATGGACGGACGATGGTATCATGCTAATAATGATCATACTGCGTGCAGTATGGTTGGCTAAAATGCATAATACAGTGTGGTATCATTGCATGCAGTTTTTATTATGTACATAATGGTGGTATTGTAGTGAAAACCTGGGTTTTCGAAGTGACACTTGTAAATGTATTAAATCAAAAAATGTGATATTTTTGACAGGTGTTGCTGAGCAACCAAGAGTTGTGCCATATGGGCCATCTGGGCCTTCAGTACCACCACCACCACAGCAGGGTCTTGATGCATATCTACGAATGCCGGGAGCTTATTTTCCTCCTACCATTTGGGAAGCGTAAGTTTAGATTAACATTCATGTTGATTTTAAGTTTAGTGCTAGATATTTAGCGGTTCTGGCTTTTTTGATGGACCTCATTGTAGTATTTTTTATTTGTTATCCTTGGTCTATTGGTGTCCAGTTTGTTAATGTTTTGTAGTTGCAATCAATAGATGTACCGTAAATTTGTTAGTTGAACTGATGTTGCAGGATGGAGCGGGATGTGGCAAAAGAAAAGCGTGATGCTTGGGAACGTGATGTTGAGAAGATGCGGCAAATTATTGCAGCACAAGGTTGTCATTCATTTCTCTCTCTAGTCTTCTGGCAGGTGCTGAATATCCCACTGTGTCTCCATGCCACCCTTCCTGCAGCTGTTTGCCTGAATGTGGCGTAATCACTATTCACAATCAAGTCATGCAACACCTGTATTCTCCCTCTATCTCTGGTCTTTCTCCCTAACATTCTTCCTTCAAAAATCTCCTGCAAAAAGCTGTTATGTCTTAACACATGAACACATGTCCAATCCAGCCATGCACACCTTTGTCACATTCCATTCAATATACTTCTGTCGTCGTCCACTCTTTCACACGTCCTGGTTAATATACAGTCATATGAAGGAGAGGATCACTTGGATGGATCCAAGTGATCCTCTCCTTCATATGATTGTATATTCAATGCACTTCTGTATAGATGATGCTGTATGACGGTAGTATATAAACACATATGCATCTCTTGCATCTCATGTGACTCATTTATTATGAAACTCTGGTTAACAGTCTCAGTGTTATTACTCTTCAGTCTGTATTTTTTACATTTTGCATTATTAGAAGTTTGTTGTTTTTCAATAACGATGACTTGTTTGATGAAACAGAGTTTGAACGATTGGCTGTGATGGGTCCTGGACTCAGCCCTGATGCTGCATATTTGGAAGAACTTCAGAGAGTTTACGGATCTCTGGCGGTAGGGGCACTTCCACCTGGAATGACTCCCATACCAAACGTTTTTCCACCACCGAATATTGGAGTCGATGTGATACAGCGCGAACGTGAACGATTTGGTAACGTCAGTTTGATGGTTCTTTTGCTAGTTCATTTGTGATGGGATTACTGTTGGATTTATCACCATCTTGTGGTCTGGTGCTGTTATGTAATGGCTAGGACATTGAACTTGAGATTGTCATATAACAACTCTGGGAAAGTTGTTCACACACAAGTGCATCTGTCATCCCAAGCAGTTGGTAATTTGGTACTGGCCACATAGTATAGAAATTAGCTCTAGTATGCTTATGTGCTCTGCTCTATAATGTGCTCTTCTTGGTAGACCCCATAGCAGCGGCCGTGCTGGTTTGCATTTGTTTACGTTGGCCATGTAAACCAGAAACCAAAACATGCCTTACAGAGACAATTTATGCTCCTGTTTTGACGATTTACAACACTACAGTAGTTATTTGAAACATCAACTGACGTTTGCCGCCGTCTTGTCTGTCACTATGCGACACCAGTGCTAAGTGAAATCAAAAGAAATGCTGCATGAGTAATTGAGCATACTATAGGCTAATTTCTGTAGTGTGCTGGCACATGCACGGTGACGTGGAAATAAAACCTGGTGGGACATAATGACATTCTTATCCAGGTTTATGATTGATACCACCTGCTGCCTGACTACTAGACATCGTGGTCAGCTCTGGCTTGTTCATCATCATCGTCATCATCATCGGGATTTTTTAATGTGGCCTAAATAACAAAAGTTATCACAAGGTCCACAGTTGAAAGCAGTATAGCAGGTCAGATGACTAGATCCGGATATGACAAATGGAAGAGAAATGTCTTAAGAAATGTCTTAGTCTGAATATGGCGAGCGACGGATGGTTAGGATGTTCATATTGTGAATCTACTTTTACCTTTTCTTTTTACTAATTAACAAACCAGCTGCTTATTTACGTATTTTATTCGTTATTGTGAGGTAGAATTTGTTTACCGGTATGTGATTTGTTAAGTGTGTAACGTAATACTGGTATGTTGTTGGTGAATTATCAGATGCAATGCGGTCAAGTCAACAAGAGCAGCAGCAGCAACAGCAGTTGGCAGCTGCTTTGGCTGCAGGCGGAAATCGTGCAAATGCAGCAGCAGTGTACCAGCTGTTCCAAAAATACTCTCAAGATCCGGCTTTACAGCGTCAAATGCTCGCGTTGGCGTCGCCGAAAGACCAAGAACTTGCACGGATGATGGATGCTTCTAGTCTCATTTACCACTTCGCCCGTATGCCTACTCCGCTGTTGCTTTAGTTTGGTTTACATTTAGGATTTTAAGTTATCTTGAATGCTTACATTACATTTCAGACAACAAACGTGAACTCCTTACTTTTCCTTCAGTGTTTTGACACTCTTGGTTGTGAATCAGGAAAAGCATCCAGCTACTAGAAAACCTGCTGCAGCCAAAGGACAAGCTTCTGTCTTGTGGATTCGGCCTAACCTGGACTAACTCGGAAAAGAGGTCTGCTGAAAAAAAACTGAAAAAGTGGTGCAGTCAGTGTTTGACTTTCAGTGTAAGAAAGGATACTTTACTAGATAAACACTGAAACAATGCTTCTTCTTTTTCCCAGTTGAGCAAGCATAGGTGAGCAAAAAAGTTTTTAATGAAATGTTTAAAGGCAAAAGTCGTCAGTTGGAGCACTTACTGTGAAGCTTTTAAAGATCTACTCACACAACTGGCTCTTTCCAGAAACCAGTTCTTTTCAAACCAGATGTACGTTATCAGAGGAAACGGTGTGACTTTAGGTGGTATCTGTAGGAATGTAACTAAAGTGACGTGGGAATTTATGAATGCATTGAATAGGCTGGTCTGTCAGCATACTAGGATGCTGTGTACCATAGAAGACGTTTAAAAAGTCATTCACAAAAGTGAAAAATTGCAAAATTTCATTCTAGTGGGCATTTAGTTATAGAAGATATTAGATGTTGCTAAGTTGGTTGTTTTTAGACACAGTAAATATTGTATTAATGCTAATTACATCATTTTGTGCAGGTGCTGATCCTTTAGCTGCCGCTGCAGCAGCAGCGTCGGGATCACCAGTAGCATCAGCAGCTGTGCCAGCAGCACTGCCACATCACTTTGTACCACCAGGCCAAGAACACCCATTGGTTGCAATGGCGCAGAATTACGAACGCATGTGTGCTGAAATGTTAAGTCGGCCGCCGTACAACTCCGATGCAATTCTGGCTCAGCAGGTGAGATCACGTTCAAGGGTTGCATCGTCACTGACATTTTAATGCTTTGCTCAAGAAATTTAGCACCATGTATTACATGGATGTACGAGCCAGGGGGCTAGGGAGGCTGCAGCCCCCCGGAGTCGGGCAAAGCCAATATTTTTCAGGCAAATGCTAAATTTTTTGGGCAGAAGCCAGCTGCCAAAAATGACCAATTCTTTTGTATATATTAAACAAAAAAATCAGAATTCATTCCGTCCAGCGATGTAAAGTGCCTGAAATCCGGGATTTTTACCGATAAATATTGAGTGGGTGAGTCGGTCAAAGCAATTTTGCAGGTAGCATAGCAGTTTTTTCGGGTGCTGTCAAAATTTTTAGGGCAAAGATGGCTCAGTCGCCCCTCCCCGTAGAAAAAATTGGCCCGTACGTCTATGCTGCGTAAAGTAGATAGCTCAAGTTGCAGAAGATTATTATGTAGTTGCTGAATAAGGTGCTGTTGCAAAGTTAGATTTTTCGTAGAGATTTTATTTAAATTTTTTTTACCTTCAGTTTAGTGGCATGAGACGGTTGTTTTAAAGTCTAGAAGGTCTGTAAGAAATACTTCAACATCTGTCTGTAAATGGAAGAACTACCTAACCGCTACTTTGATGGCTTTTGCAATAAGATGAGCATATAACTAACCTGAACAGCTCTGAGGTGACTGCTAAGCATTTATTTATGGTTATTTTACCACTAATTTTTTTTAAAATCTGATCTAATGTTGGTATTTTGTGATAAAATGTATATGAAACAACGCAGCAACTTAGGTGTAAAGGGGTCTTCCTGCCACAGTTCACAAGTGGATTTTGTATGCATTTTATATTCATCTTTATTTGTCAAATCGACAGCTGAAAACAAGGAAACATAATATACAAATAGACAAAAAATAGCAATAACTAACTTTCAGTGTGTATAAATGTCAACATTAATTAGTTATATTGCTAACAGTGTAACACTTCAGTGATGAGATAGAGTTGCACCAATTTACTAAGTTCACTTCTTGCTCTACTGCAGAGTGTGCTGCATATAATATTATCATTGATTTCCATGAATTTATTCACATTACTGGCGCCACCCTAGACTAATACTGCGTTAGTTAAAGAGAGTAACCTATGTATAAATGTTGTGGTTAACAGCTGATGATGCAGATGTCAGTACAGCATGATGCCATACGACATCAGTTAGCAATGGAACGTGATGGTTTAACAGCACAGCAGCCGCCACCACCGTCACTGCGCTAGGCTTATAAACTCAGCTAGGTCGAACGAGTTGAATAAATGAATATGTATATGTATATGAATATGGCATAAATTAGACGGAGTCATCAGAGGCGCTAGCAGCCAAAGAGATGAGTGTTTTTACAACTGTCTCGATAGAGAGGGATGAAGTCTGCAGTTCGATGCGGAGGCTGTTCCGTGTCGTCGGGCCCAACATCAAAGTCTCGCCGACCGATCGTAGTCCTTCTGTGTGGTACGAATGAGTGTCCCATTGTCTGCCGACCACAGCTACCACCTGCCGATGGTGGATGGTGGCATTTGAAGGTGATCATAGCCAGCTTGAAGTTGCTACCTATGTGCTTGTGATCTGTTGCTGTCATTTGTGGTTGCGGCCTGTGACATCAAAACCTGTGGGTACTTGGACGTAGAACGGAATCTGATGGCTATGAAACTATTCATAGTCCACTGCTGCTTGTCATGTGTGTGAAGGGAAATGACCGACTGTTGCAATATTGTATAGCAGAGTCACTCTGATGACCGAGATATAAGCATTGCGAGTCATGAAGCACGTCAGTGATATATTACCAGTATCAGAACAGTGCTGTGGACTTCAGCCATGCAAGACGCATAACATATGTTCTGATCATCTAGTGACTTTTACTGGGTGTATGGGAATGTTTAAGTGCTTATTCAATTACGTGCTAAGTTGACTTTTAGTGTAAGTTGCATTTTGTACATGTAATCTGTATAGACCATATGATCAACCATTAATTAATAGGAGGCTTTTGTTTTACTTTTATGTTTTGTTTGCTTTACTTTGGATATGGGGAAATTGGCATAAACAGTATGCAACTCAGTAGCCAGTTTCTGCAGTTTTGCAGCTTTGGCTGATGTCTCACTGAGGGGTGAGGAAGAGTCAGAAATAAGATATGTCTGATGAGTTTTTGTGGATTCGGCAGACCTTTTTTTATCTTACCTTAGCTAGTTACAGTCTGCATTTACTTCGTTCACCTCAGATGAACTTGAAGGGTAGTTTCAGGGAGGCACATACTAAATAACATAGTTTGGTGTTTTTTATTATGTCAACCACTGATAACAGATGTGATTGTACGTTATAAATAAGTTACTGTACTTCTTTCTGAAATTGTACAAACCGTTGTTGTGGTCCAATAACAAAAGTTGTGCATGATCTAGTGTTTAAGTGAGTAGCATTTTATAGCAGCTATGTACTTACTGTATACTACAAGTAACAGAGCAGTCATGGATGAAAAAGTTAAGTTATGATAACAACGATCATCAACCATCAAGTCATTAAAGTGCTGAAATTATCAAAAGAAATAATCGTATCTGCCACACATACAATGTGTTACTACAAAACTGTACTGGCTAGAGTAATGTAGTGACACTGTACTTGGAATTCAGTATCTCTACCAGTTCACAGAAGTTGGGTGACTTACATTACACACTGGCGAGGCATAAAAAGAGCTAAAAATGAAATAATGCAGTTCTTTGGCACAGCTGATACATCCACAGTTACAGTCATACAGTTAACTGCAAACCAGTTAATAATCGTTAGTTGATATATGGTAGTGAAGACAACATCTTACGAGATAAATTTATAAATAATGTGATTATTAGTCGGCGAATTATTCCTCAGTAGTGACTGGTGTTGATCCACTTTCAGCTGCAGTTTCTTCCATTGTATCTTGTTTCGCTGCTGCTTCGTCTTGAGCCTGCAGTTACAAGCCTCACTTCATCAGAAATGTCTGCATCTGTTAATGAGTTTTTGTTTTTATAAACTATACTTAAAACGCATTCACACTGTTGGTCCACACTGCAGAAAATCTTGCTTCAGTAATTCCAAAGCTTTATCCCTGGAGACCTTTTTTGATTTTTTGGTTGGTACCCTTCCTAGCCTGTGATGATTGTGAAAAACAGATGTGTTATAACTTATACACCAACTGAGAATTAAAAAATGAAGCCATACATTCCAGCAAGCTATAGCTCACTGACAAACAAGTTTGTCTTTGCATTTTAAAGTTAGTACCTCACTAGATTATGAGTGCTGGGGTCTGGACACGAACACAGTCATAAAATTGGCAGTAGGCTGCCGTTACTTTCCATCAGGCAGGTTTACTTTACCAAATTATACTGCTTCATAATAGAGTCAACCAGCTGGGAGTTGGAACTCGCCTCGCAAATGCGAGTCGAACATCCTAACCATTACACCACCGAGCCATGCTACCTTTGTCAAAGGTTCATAAAGCTGAGTACTAACCAGCAACAGTTCTTCTTCCCTGCGTTCCTCACGGATTTTTGCAGCCTGTTCTCTGTCTTCGTTGCTGAACGGGTCCTTGTCCAGCCTGTCCAGCTGCTGAACTGCCACAAGGACCTCAAGTCGGTAGTTCTTGATGATAGATACTGCATTTTCTATTGATAATCCAGAACAGACGACATCACATTGCTACTCATACTGCTTCTAAAGTAGCAGCTAATTGTCCAAAATAATCTGCCGACACCAAGCAGTAAATATTGGTGCTATGTGAGTTATGCAGCGAACTTGTAATTTGTGACTACATCTGTATGATCTACTAATGAACAACAGAGATAATTTTAACACGAACTAGCTGGTAAAACTACAATGTAAGTATCCGATGTGAACGTGATGCAGATAGTGAGTATCATCAGTGATTCGTGATGTTTTGGTAACTGTTAAAATCCCTTCAGGTAACTGAATGACGTCGCCAAAATCCGACATTACTAACTATGTTGCCGTGGACTTCATGATGGCTATTGCTATTTTAGCCACGTTGAAAAATCTGATTGATTGACTGATCGATTGATTAGTCATGGTCCAGTGACGTCCAAATTTATTTTTGTGCAAAGCAATAATTATCCCTTGTAAGACCTGCCCCTATCAAATATGGTACAAGTAGTGAGTGATTATCAGTGACTGACGCGATTTTTGTAATTGTTGAATTCTTTCGCATTGCAGAATGATACTGCAAAATTGTGATGGAATGAGTGAAAATTTTACAGGGGTTTTGACTCCTAATTTTGGTGGACAAAAGAGAAACCAGTGTAAATTATAATTGGTAACTACTCTATTGCAGAAAGTGGTGACTACAGCATGATGTGGAATCTTGCCTTGATTAATACCAACAGGAGTGCGATAACTATGAGTACTGTGCACTACATTTAACCTAGTTTTAAATTCATTTATCTCCATTAGCAGTTATTTGTCCATCTACCACAATCTACAGTGTGAACAGTTTGCTATGAAGCTTTCGATGTAACCGCCAAAACACAGATCCGATGATGCTAATGCAAAATTTCAGCTTCTTTGGTCTACACATGGCTAATTAATTAGGAACTATTCTCATAGAAGACTTGATAGGCAACCAACAGCAGGCATTGTGCGGAGGGAATGGCTACGGTATCTAGCTAGTCAGTGAGTACTGTGAAACTAAACATACAGAGAGGTAGACCTATGCTATTTCATGAGCAGTAACTTACTGACCTGATAACACGAGCACTTTCAGTGCTGGCAGCTGCCGTAACTTTTTGGTTTCTTTCACATCGGCAATGATATTAGCCCTTCAACACAATATATTGACGTCTTTCAAAGACTCCAGCAATCCTCTTAATTATGAAAACAAGACATGTATAGAGGTAAACCAAAAAGTTTAGAACAGGAAGAAATGCTTTGGGTTGAGTGCTCGTACTGGTGACCCTGCGTGGATATTCGCCACGACTATTATGGAGTGAGCCAGTCCCCAGACACGGGGGCATACTGTGTTATAAACAAATGCCGTTTCTTCCACAGCTGTCATTAACATAGCTACTGCCAGTGCTAATTGTGCCTAGCCTTGGAGGGATGGCCAGGCTGAGTTGGCCTGGGTGGCTGGTTAACTGTTTGGATAGTACACTCACCAGCAGTCGCCCCATCCTGGTACTAACCAGGCTCAGTACATGTAGAGTAACGTGAAGTGACATGACCAAGGACGTTACCAGGTTATCATATGCTAAACAGCCTACTAATTAGAGTGAATTAATGCTAACAACAATGACGTAGCAACCACAAACAAAATATGAAACATACTGTACCTCAGATTTATATACTGGAGGTGTTTCAGTTTTTCTGAAAAGCCATCAAGTGTTTGTATTTGATTTTCACGCACGTGGAGCAGCGTCAGATTCTCGAGCCGATCTATTCCCGCAATGCTTGTAATTTCATTTGCAGCCTGCACAATATAATACAGCAAATAAATGAGAGTTAGGCCTACACACCGTTTTAACGGCCATTCTCCAGGTGAACGTGGCTTAGCCCTTGATAATGAGGGATTGAAGGGTATTGAAGCAAATTTTTTTACCTTCCTCTCTATCAGTCTCACCCAACCAACAGTGTCAAAACACTGAGGATTTTAAAAAAAATTAACGAGAATTGCCTGCCGTTATTCCACGTTTTAAAAGAAAACTTTGTTAATAACTGAAAACTGATGTGTAACTGCTAATTTACACATCTCTATATATTTGCAGTATGTCCCTCCTTTTGTTTCATTGTTTCACCTAGTTTTGTTATCTTTAATTAATGCCAATAAAACACAGATTTAGCTATATAGCCTGTAGTGGTATACAATGTTGAAAGTTCATTGTTCAATCACATCACAGTCATGATGAGACGTAGGTTATAGCAAGGCATTAGAAAAGTTCAGTGGTGGACTGACCAGATAAAGATTCTTGAGACTGGGTAAGCAAAGCCCAGAAACTGATGTCAGCCTGTTGCCTCTCAGCTCCAGTGTATGCAAACGACACAGTTTGTCTGCTTCTAGCTCGGACACTTGTGTTATCTGATTATCTGTAACAGAATATAGAAAATGAATGAACGAATAAATGAATGCACAGATTTTTATAGCACCAGTCAGACAGAGTCCTCAGAGGCGCTATGAACAAGTCACTGCTGTCATTATTAAAACTACAATTTGCTATTGAGTTAATGCACAAAATCTGCCTTTAAAGGTGTTGGACTTTGTGAAATCTGAGGAATTATATTGCTTCATAAATTGTATTTGTAATGTACAGTATTTTACAGCAAAAGTCTCTTATTTGTAATGTTTAAAGCAAATAAGTTGCCTCTGGTTGCTGACACCATTCATTCAAAGTGTTGTGTTAACTATTAACATGCCAACTATGTGACAGTAGAAGTTAAACAACCGACAGGTGTGTTGATAAACCCAATATGCTAATGAAAATGCGAGAATAAAACTACTGACAATAAGTAGTTTAAGATACACACATACAGAATTGCAATCTTACAATTTAGAGACAGTCTCTCAAGAACGGGATGTGAGATGCCAGCAAGGCTCTGAATCCTGTTGCCCTCAAAGCTGACTGTCTGCAAATATGGCAGGTTGGTTGGTACATCAGCGGTCGTCAGCTTGTTGTCACTGAGTTGAACGGAGAGAAGATGTGACAAATAATTCAAGGCGGAGACGTCGCGCAAGTAATTTCCTGTCAGGTCTACGTAACGTAAATGAATGTATGATGCCAGTAACGATATATCCGTTAGTTCACTGCAGCAAACAATTCAAAGAATGACTGCTGTAACAAAACAACACAAGATTTAACTTTCAAACAGCACTAACTATGCAGAATGGTGCGGCACAAGTTATGCCTACCAAATTCAAATTTACTTGCAACAAACTGTGTGTATTCTGTACAAACACTAAACACAGTATAAATAGAGTGTATTATTCTGTACAAAATGTACAAGAAAAATGAGTTGTGTTCACAAAATTCAAAATACCAATTTTGGTAAAGTACAGGGAGCAACATAAAAAGCAACATTAATTTTGAAGTTTGTTGCAGAATGACAAAGCTGACTTCAACTAGCTTTTGTCTAGATAGCCTGCAGAACTACATGATGTTGGTTGGCTTTTGTGTGCAGCATGCAAGCATTGCCACAGTTTCAATATAAGACACATGTGAACCTAGTGGGCTGTAAAACTGGATCATAAAATAGTGATCATTTGCCTATCTTATGTAATTCTACTGTGGCCAAGTACTGTACTGTACTAGAGCCACAGCATGTTTATTATTTTTTTTATATCTAAAGTGTTATAACTGTCTATATTATAAAAATAGGGATGTAGGGATCACTGATTGGTCGGCTGTGGCGTCCCATTTACATGCAAATCAACATCTGGTGACTCAGTTTGTCCACTGCAGAGACACAGGTACATTTTCATCTTGTTGAGTTAAAGGCAAAAAGTAACAAAGCTCATAGAATATATTGTCAAACTTTTAATAAGCACGGTGGACTTGAAGATTGCACTAAAATATGTACAGACCATTATTAAACTATAGAATTTTGCTGTGGGATTGTGTTCATGTCATATCTACTAGCCTACATAAGATTTGCAATAATTTACAGTATTTAAACTCAAATGTCATGTGTGGTGGTATTTTGTTTGTACTTCTATTACATGGCAGGATAACACAACACGTACTGATCTGGAGCATCGAAGCGAACATAAGCATGTTTCAGTCCATCTCCAGTCTTACACAACAGTGATAAACATTCAGCCATTGTTTCCATTGTTACTGCTACATCAGGATCCTTCTGCAAGACAGCATTTAGCCATTGTATTTGCAGTTAGTTACAGTAATATAACAGAAAAACAATAAACATAATAAAGCTAAAATATTTAACTCACAGAGTACACTTTGTTGCTTATCATCATTGTTATTGTAATGTTTTAACATGTTAATGAACAAAAGTGTTAAGTGAAAGTAGAAAACCAAAACTGGTAGTTAAGATCACAGTGATCTAAGCCAAAAATGAATTCAGAGTAATATGATCTGGCACAAATTCAGGCCAAATTAAGACAACTCGAGGTCTCTAAGGTACTTGATCTTTGGGGCACCCAACCCTTACACTCCAACTGGTGATTTTCATACTCAAAGCATTTGACCAATTTGGGGTCACTGTGAGCTCACTTTTCACCATTGATTAGGCCAACTTAGAGAATGAACTTTCCCCTTCACAGAATGAACCTGCCACATTAGGAAAGCAAGCAATTTACAGTATAAAGCAAATTTTTCATAGGAAATGAACAGTTCCTCAATTCTTCCAGTGGATTATGTCAAAGATGATCGTGAAAGTGTATGGACTTTTTCGTCTGGAAACTCAGGGTCAGCATCATTGCTGTGCTGTTAGTCCCTGGCATCAAGGAGTCCAAGGACAGTTTTAAGGTCTTTAGCCTTGGTCTTGACATTGAGACCTTTGGCCTTGGCTTTGAGACTCCTGGCCTGCCTTGATCTTGAAGCAAAGTCTTTTGGAATTGGCCTTCAGCCCAATATATTTTCAAATCTTACGGTCAGATCTAAGCTGTGTTTAGACAGCTTTAGTTGGCCTTGAGGCTCAAGTCCTTGGCCTTAACCTTGGGACTCCATGCTGTGGCCTTGGCCTTGGCCATGAAACTCCAGTCCTTGTCACCATCAGTGCATATTAACTGAAAGCTACATTTATGTCAAAGCCATCACCTGCTACCACAGAAATAATCTCCTGATGAGATCTAGGCCTACCGCCTACCCATTACTTGTAAATAAGTAATAATCATCAAAAACTGACACAATTATTACCAAAGAAACTTTTTTGGAGCAGAAAAAGGTGAACGTGAATAACTCTGGTATCCAAGATTTTATAAGGTAGTGTAGCTACATAAACCGTCTTAATTGGGCTAACTACATATCCTCCAGTTGCAAACTTCCTATACGGTAATGCCAAAAATTATGACATTTGACAAAACAATAAACATAATAAAGCTAAAATAATAAACTCACAGAGTACACTTTGTTGCTTATCATCATTGTTATTGTAATGTTTTAAC
>Ga0056132_1000174_pt1 | contig 14115 bp, 9 predicted proteins | sample WorMetLIZISLAND2_3_FD_71119 | JGI IMG/M metagenome (GOLD analysis project Ga0056132, IMG submission 71119) | Marine gutless worms symbiont microbial communities from Max Planck institute for Marine Microbiology, Germany - Olavius clavatus LIZARD... ...
CAATTAAGCTAGCATACAAGTTGGCCGGATGGCCGGCTCAGTTAGCAACCAGCGCCTTTAGCCAACTAAGTCAGTATGCCAACAGTCCTGGTCACAGGGCCTACTGTTCCGCAGGACTCGCCGTTTCTTCCCTAGCGGCAGCCATAACTGTCGCTAGTACTCATTTCGTCTACCCACGGAGGGATGACCAGGCTGAGTTGGCCTGGGTGGCTTGGTTGAACACCAAGACGGTATACCCCGTGAACGGTCACCCATCTTAGCATTAACCCGGCTCGACGTAGAGTAACTTTGTTGATCTGCCCAACGACGTTACCACTAAGCCAAACCGCCACATAAGAGGCTATCCCATTATTAGTATCATTAATTATAATAATTAATAATAACACAAATAAATGCTGAGTATGAAGCAACATGAAAGTACACAGTCAAATAACAATACTGAAACAAAAGAAACAATTTTCCACGATGACAGAATTTGGAGAAACTTACCCAGACGAGCAGCTGAACAAGGACGACGTCACCGATTGCTGCAGCAATGTGAAGTGGAGTGCGGAGGTCGGCATCACTGTACGGCAGATTGACGACTGACGACGTGGAATGAGCAAGAACCAGCAACGTGCTACGAACGTCTTTCCGTGCCACGGCATCGAACATTTGCTGACAGCAACACAACATAATCTGCATCTCATGGCAACAACAATGCAAATTTATACAAAAATATCACCTATGCACATGAATGACAGTGGCAACATTTAATAGCAAATGCACGACACATTCCACACATGTTAAATCCCATTAGCACTTTCTTTCTTCTTCTCCTCTTGCTCATTATTCCCCTCCTCCTCCTTTCACTACTATGTTTTTGCACCCGCCAGCACAAAGCCTGCAGGCAAAAAAAAATTAGAAAATGTTAGTATAGTTGGAATGGCTTCTATTCATTCTCAAAAGTGCTCATGAAGGAGACCGCAGTACCATGCTGTATTTCAACTGAAATTCTCTGGAAAAGGTGAGCGGTTTCAAACATATCCTCAGTGATGCCTGAAATCCATCTGCCGATATCCTCGACTGCATCTGTAGACTGTTGGTTCTAAGAGCCGGCAGTTTCAACAGCTAATGTGATGAAGATGTGTGTCACAATAAGGTCTGCATATTTAGCGGTCTCTGAGTGTGTCACGTTGTTGGTGGCTGACCCTGCCTGAGTGGATGTGGCATCTATGTGTAAATTATTATTATTATTGTTATTATTATTATTATTATTATTATTCAGTAGTAGTAGTAGTACTGAGCAGCAGCAAAGAGCTCAATGGTTAAATGGTTAAGATAATGGATGTTCACCTGGCCTATCCAGGTTCAATTTCCACTGAAAGATATAGACACATTTGGTATAGTGCGACTAGCCTACCACTGAAACTGTTAAAACTCACGGAAAGTACGTTACAGGAAAGCACATTCAAACCATCAAACCTCTAAATCTGCAATGTCAAAAGGAATCATTTAACGAGATGAAAAAACATCCAGCATATATTTACCCGATGAATAGGTACTTCACTGTAAGGTGCTTCAGCCACGAACTCACACTCCTCATACTTTGAGCGTATCCACTGATGCTTCTCCTCCCTGAGACAACAAAAGAATTTAGTGTTATAGAACCACGATGAAGACATATGAAACTACACAGATGGGACATCCAAGACACGCTTGATGGGACAGTGTCAAGAAGGATATGAAAAGTTGATTTGTCCCAAGAGGCCGCACAGATAAGGAACAAGTGAGGATGATGAATAATCAAGAGGGAAATACTGCTGACACAGGTTTGTATAGAAAATGGCCATAAAAACAGTGTGTATGATATTAAAATCGTGAGTGAGTAAAGTTTCGACACATAATAAGTCATTTCGGAGACAAGTCTCGCACTGGTACTAAGAAACAAACCAAATACAGTAAATCTAGCTACAATAAACAGACACAAGAAAACATAAAAGACATAAAACCCCCAGTCTCTAAATCTACCATCAAAAATAGACGTGACAAGGGGTCAGCTCCCATAATGGGCAGGTTTGCCAAGCCTGAATGGCAGTGAGGATGCGACCACTGTAACTACTCTAAAATCATGATACCGTGAGATACAGTTATGAAAATTGACCTGGTAGAGCTGGGAGATGGCTTCTGGTGACCATCAACGTTGGCTTCCCAAATACTGTTCACCATGTTATTGCCAGTCAATGTCATCACCATCACCAGTTCTGAACTAGATACATGTATCAACATACAATATATACAGCTCATCAGTCATCACATATAAACTGACGGCTCAATCCAAACAGTTAATGCTGAACATTGTTGTAGACACTGGGCTTCTTCAACAACCGCATGATTTGAGCAATGCACAGGCACTAAGCTTTATTGCCAATCATATGATTTGTGTTTGTTATAAACTCAACATCGAGATGCAGAGTGAGCAAAACCGAAGGAATGTGGCAAAAAAAGCCAAAAATGGAGAAAAATTAATCCACGCAGGCTTTTTTGAATACTTAGCAAGGAAACAGATGCTGTTCTTGTCATTCAGTAAGTAAACGTAATTATAGTGTGACAACTCTCCAGGCACTGTGAAATTCTCAGACATTACCCTGACTCTTTGCTGCACTCCTCATCATGTTGCAGCAACCCACATCATGCATACTAATAGTAGTAGCAAAATATAACAGTAATTATAGTATAATGACACAACAAATTTCATTCCCAAAGTGCACCATCTAAGCTATTATGCTACTAAACACCAAATAGCATTGACCCAAATGTGAAGCTAACAATAAAGGATATCCCCAACTGGATTTTCCTCGACCAATTCTTTGACAACTGGTTTATAGACAATATCACGCGACATTTCCCAACAGCCATCAAATTCCCCCTAAATTTTCAGGTTTTCCAGGCAAGCAGTCACCCCATAATTAATGGCAACATTGCTGATGCCCACTGTTGGTGAACAAAAGAACACTCACGGCCATTCATCCAACTCTAGTGAGCGGACTCTCGATGGACGACAACTCAGGTTGCGATGAACACCGGAGCACTCGATGCACACGAGTGCTCCAAAGTTGAGACTTGCCCAGACTGGACCTGACAATCAGCACACCATAGTGTTACTTATGACATGAGCAATTAGACCGAGCAATTTCAGCAGTAGCTACACGAATAACAACACTGGCTTGGTAGTGTAGTGGTTCGGGCATCAAGTGTTTTGTGATCAACAGGTCACGAGTTTGACTCCGGCCGGGCATTGCTGGGTTAGTACTTGCACGGGTGAACGTCTGTGAGCCATCTTGGTATGTAACCAGTCACCTAAGTCAACTTAGCCTTCCATCTCTAGGGGTAGGTAAATCGAGTACTGGCTTGTCTGGCTTGGGTTACAGCGGGTGTGTTCACTTGTGTCAGGTGGCAGGTTAACACTGTGTGATCCCAAATGGCAAGTGACACTCCGTAGCTCTCAGATGACTTGTTCAGGAGAGCTATATCATTTAACCTTTAACGTTAACCTTTACATTCACACTCTTAGCATGCATACAATCCACGTGACCCGACTCAGATGAGGAGAATGTAAACAACACGTGCCGTGTATGAAATCTTATCATTAGTCTACTGTACTCACCCGGCGCTGAACAGTCGGCACAGACATCATTGCCAGGAACTGACCGAACTGTTTGCAGCACCGTTGAATTTGCCAATGCCGACGACCGGTCCTGATGCCAGATTACAAACACAACAACAAAACAGCCATCAGTTTTAATAAGTAATGAATTTTCAGACATCACCCACTACAGTGTCAACATCTTCGGGACTTTGACGGCACTGGTTTGACATCAGCCCTGTAAAAATACTACTCAGAACAGCTTTCCATATGGAATGAGCCCTAACTTCTCACTACGGGAAAATGGCTACTTAAAGAGACAGAGACAAAGGAGGAGTGATGAGAAGGGATAAAGAGAAATGTTCTTTACTTTAGCACACTAAAATGACCCACCAGTCATTGCTGCATTGCTGCGTGCAGTGTGATTGGCTAATAACTGGCGGCACATAGCCACGGAAAACATACCTTTGACTTATTGCTCTCAAGAAGCTGAAGACTCGAGAGAATCTGTTTCTCAACTGCAGCGACCCACTCATCACGTTCCTAGCACAGTGTCAGTACACATCACACCACTTTCTCTCATCTTGCCCATATCAATACACACTGTACAGTCAAATTCTGTTGAGGTATGTTAAACATGAAGGTACTTTACAAGTGCTCTGCTTACAATTGCTTACAAGTGCTCTTTGTACAATTTACCATAGCTCAGCTTATGGCTAGTGTAGCAAAATATTCACTGGCTCTTGATAGGCGGGCTGTTATGCTATCTCTCTCTTTCTCTCTCTCCCATTCTCTGTCAGGGAAAAGGGGTGACCACTCCCATCCTCTCCTGGAAGCTCCACAGATAACTTGAGTCATTCAAGATCTGAAGATTGAGTCATGTGTCCCGCTGAGCCTGGTTGTGAGTTGGACATCAGGTGCTCTGACGTTTCTTTGGCGCTATTACAGTGTAGACAGGTGGTGCAGTCCCGGCAGGCACCCGAGGCCACCACCAGTGCAGAATGGCTAGTAGCTGTTTTGTTATGCTTGGCATAGCAGGAGAGGCCTCAGTAGGTAGGCATCCTGCTCAATGTCCCAAATGTGACAACCCAACCATCAAGAGCCAGTGAACCAAATGTTAAACAACATGCTTTTCAGTGAAATATTAACAACTGTTGCAACTTGTCATGAACTACTATTTCTGGCAGTACTGCAAGTGGTAGAGTGAGCAAACCTCGGCTGACTGAGCCGTGAACTGCCACTGCTTGTTGTCCAGCGAAACAATCACAAATTCAAACAGATTCCCATCTTAACACAACACAATGCATCAGACATACAGAGACTGACCACAAACAAATTACCAAATACTGGAAGAAAATGTAGTAATAGATGTTTGTCTCTTTTGTACATTTTCTTCCAAAATTGTCACATTTAATCGTTTATTAACTAAAATAAATAAAAATACTAATACATAAGCATATAACATACATAGTATAAACTTACAAGCTCATCACTGAGAGTAAAGATCAAAAATAACTCTGCAAAAGTGCAATATAAAACTCGCAAAATCAACAGAATAAGTCAAGGTTGACATTTACCGGCATCAATACAGGGATCTGACGCTCGCGATGTGCTTTTTATACGTCTATGTTTCTTCTTCACATTCGGCACATCGGCACGAGACCCGACACTTGTCGGCACGGAAACGGCTAAGTTTGAGCTGTCTTGGTCCGGTAATGTGCCTAAACAAATCAACCACTAGTTAAATAAACTTTCAACTAGATTGTAAATTACTCCAACCCTTCACTGAGCAAAAATATGCATAAATGTGGGTTTGGAGGATGATTGAAAGGATCAGTTTGGTAGACAAGATAACCAACAAATAAGATCTTCAAATAGGACATAAAAGTATTTTAGATACAGTACAACAATGCAAGTGTGATACAAGTTTCAGTGACATTTAGTAGGGGGAACTAGTTACTGCCGAGCCGCAGTAGTGTAGTGTGCTTGCTGTTGTGTATGTAAATATAGTCAGCTGCCGTCTAAAGCCAGAAGACAGTTGCGGACGGACGGACAGACTGACAGATAGTACACAGAATTGTGCAAAGTAAATAATAATAATAATAATAATAATAATAATAATAATAATAATAATAATGCTGTACCACATGGTACATCTGAGACATAGTACAAGACGTGTTAATCATGTTAGATATTGACTAATCTTTTATCTTACATGTCCAATATAATAGCACAAAACTATGGCAAATGTACTAGAACTAAGGCATGGAGAGGCAAAGAACACATTATTATACGCTGATGTGTAAAATTGTGTGACATGAATAAAAGGACATCGGGAGCTACCACTTCAGGCAGTCGAGTCATGTTAATAATAAAAAAATAGACGTAGACTTCCAACACAACAAAATGTTGACAAAAACCTGGTGTAACAAATGCATTGGATATAATAACTGCTTCAGATAGTGCTTGACCAACCGTAGCATCGAAACCTACAAAGATAGCATAATGAATGTACATTTATAAATAAAACCATTTAACATCTAATGCCTAATGCCCTAAGTAACACAATAGTAAAAATTTAAAGTGTACTGATAAACTGTACGGTAGCAGTTTAATCTATTGCATGAAGAGCAAAGCCATCACTAAATGAAGTGAATCTAAGACAAGTGAGGCAAGACAGCCGCTGAAGCAGTAAAAACACGCTAGTGAGAAAAATCACACTGGGCGCCGCTGTTCCATTTTATCACTACTACTCTTCATCAATACTAATTAAAAACACGGACGATATGGTGATTAGCAGAATCAGATGACATGACAACTGGAAACTGCTCACTTGAATCAAGAGATTTGTTTGCATGTCCGTTGGCATGTTGGCTTCCTGCAGTCTGGGTCACTGAACTTGTCGACTCAGAGCCTCGAGGTCGCTGACCAGGAATCTTTACTGTCGTCCTCACAAGTTTTATCTCCTTGCCGTGATTGTTTTCCATGTAATCCTGCCACAGTCAGCACAGCATCAGATCAAAGTCTACAGATGACGTATGTAATATCAATGCCAGACACAAGTTTCCATATGTGGACCACAAATACTGGAGACTCGTAGAGTTTTGTATATTGCATAAACAACTAAGCCAATGGGCAAGTATTGAATTGTGACAGGTATTAGTGCTCAAAGTGAAGAATGTACTGTTGAAAGTATGGTCTAGCAGTCTGACTCACGTGTAAGCTGGAGTGATATGTCAAGCGTCCATCATCCAGTAAAGTGACATATTTCTTCTGCCAGTCCTTGCTCAGAGCCTTGCTGCTACGCTTGAACAAGTAACCCTACACACGGAAATGTTACAACTGCAGCTGAATCAAACTACAGCCATGGAACTGTAATGGCACCCACTACCAGATAGCTAGTATACAGACATTTAGCACTATTTCCATTTTTAATCCACCAATTTTTCCACAGTTATTCAGATTAGATCAAATCCCTCAAAAGCAAGCTCTTCAGGGCTGTTCCAGCACAACATTTTACAAGCTGTATGAACTTCCTGTTACTCAGTCAGCAGTGCAAAATCAGTGAAGGCATTAAACGGACATTTATCACATAGAAATAATTACCCTTGTCACCACACAATATAGCATCGTATTTTAATACTGTATTTTATTATTGTGTGTACTGCTGCCATTTGGCATATTCAATAAATGTATGTATGTATAATTTGGTACCAGATAATTGATGGTGGTGCTCTGTAGCTGGGTAGGTAACTGAAGGTCTGGTGACTTGCATCACAGACTTATTGGTCCATCGTGTTTCCTACAGGTTCAATGACCTAGATGAGCACCCCAATACGCTCTGTAAGGGCATGATACCCTTTACCTTTACAAGACTGTAACTGCTGCTAACTGATCTAGAGAAGCAATCTTCTTGCACCTGTTTTAATGGAATAGTTCGCCCGCTGCCAACTTTTGCATCTCCATTCTTCAACTTTTTATCTTCGCCATCTTTCTTCTGATAAACAAACATCACCAGCGGCACATTACATTGTTATAACGGCACTGTTGCTCAACGAATCACTGTCATACATTATCTTAAGAAATCGCCAGCAGCACATACAATTTAACTAAGTCAGTTGCATAGCAAAAATATAAAAATATAAAGTTTGCACCGAAAATAGGTTTGACTTTCGCCGATTCTTCCGCACTGGAGTTGGAGTTGTGCAAGGACTGGAAAAGTCACGACTACTGTCACCAGACTGCTCCTAAAATAAACCACAAAAAGAATATTCTCAACAAATATGTCAGCAACTCGGACAGCTGCCATAATACAAGCATTTATAAGGCACACTACTACATCGGTAGCTAGCTATTTAATGGTCAGCTTCCATCTCAATGCAAGAAAATTACCCAACACAGCAAAGTCATTACAAATAACAGAACTTAATGAACCAAAAAACCAACAAAATCTTATTGCTTGCTTGCGAATAATATAATAAACTTAGTACAAAACTTTATTTTCACACAGACATGTAGTATACACGTATAGGTATGTATGAACACATAAGAGGTATTACACATTATGTGCTATATAAATTTTTCGACTAACTTACTTGTCTACCAATATAATATATAAATAAACTCTGAATACTAAAACAATACTGACATCTTTGTACAATACATGACTGAAATTGCAATAAACAGAAAATGTACAAAGCTGCGGTGCAAACTCACACATATGAGAGCACACAGTGCATGCAGATAACATGCACAGACCCAAACGCACGCATGCACACACACACATGCAACTTATGATAACTACAAGCACACAAAACAGATAAGCAGTATGACTATACATCTGTTAGGCAAAGGTGACTGTGGCAGCAAACCAGCAGTGAGGTCCGAGTTGATCTCGGTCTCATGGCAGTAAGCCATGCAGGTGACTTACTCATAAGTAATTAAGTAATAAGTAAGTAAGAAAAATAGGAGAGGTGCAAATTTAACCAACTAGTCACAATGCACTGTGATCTCAATGCCCTATCAGAAAACTCTTCTCAAACTACTTAAACTGTTCCTAGCCGATGTCTGTTTGCCTACGACCAGCTGGAAGGCTGTTCCACAGCTTTGGGGTGGCAGCTGTGAAACATCAGCAAATGGTAGACCAAGGTGGCCATCTTGAAGTCCACCCAAACCGGAAGCCGGTGCAACTGATGTAGCAGTGGTATGATGTGGTCACACCATTGTAAACTTGCTATTACCTTCAACCAAACCATGGTGATGTAATCTAGCTGCAGAGCATCATCACTCTCTCAAATTATACCGCTTGGCGACAGAAACACACACGAGTGAACAACCTGCCCAGAGTTATTACCTGACAGTGAATGGGAATTCATTTCATGAGCTATCAAATGCAAGTCAAATGCATAACCATCATGCCATCAAGACACAGTATATGATACATATGTACAAACACATTACAAACTATACGTTAGTTGAACTGCAAATTGTGGAATTCAAAATAATTACATAATTTGTAGCTATATTACACAGTGGCATAAGGGTTGACACAGAACACCAATGTACTCAGCATACTAAAATTACTACAACTGAAAGACACGGTAAAGGAGAGCCAAGTCGGAAAGACTTGACTCAGCTTGACAATATATTGTAAAGCAGTGAACGGCTGCATCTCCTACAGCATTAATAGCACCTTCAATGCAGAAGAAAGCTGGAAAATGACCAACAAAATGATGCATACATGTGCATTTTAATGATGCGCCTTTGATTTGCTCACAAAAAGTGTTCTGATTTATTGACTGAGCGACTGATTGATTGATTGATTGACTGACTGACTCATTGAACCACCATGCAATCAATGTATTTTAGTCATAAAATTGCAGCAGCACTCAAAGGAAATGAAAACATGCAAGTACAACTTACACGCATGAACAATTTACTCCATGACAATGTGTTATAAACATGCACCTGTGTGCTTGCAATTACAAATAGACTGCATACTGGATAATCAAAGCAACACACCAAAACAATTTTGGCAACTGAAATATGAGCCTGCCCCTGAAGTCGCACGCTCAAAAACTGCCAACACTAGCATAAGAAAGCAGCTGTTGCACAAGCCTCCTTACTGAGCTGCCATTTTCACAAATCACCGTGCAGTACCATGCACAAAGACAGCCAAGAAAAATCAGAGTTTAAGATCCACATCTGCCATCAGACACCTGCATTACTATGAAAAACCATCTTAACAACTGCAGCTTTGAGCCAAAGACAAATGCCTCAAGCAGATTAGCACAACGGAAATCACTTAATCAATTGACTTAAGCAACACTGTCATTCTGGCAGGTAACTTACAAGAACCTGGACCGAATATGAACGCGACCGATGAGTTAAGGCCGTGAACGAAGTAGATCTAGATTCCTGAGTAATTTCCTTCAGGAACGAGTCACAAGGCTCCTAGAACAGTAATGTATTAATATTCAACACTATACAATGCATAAATATCATGCAGAATAATTGTACAATTATGCCGACACTTCACACGTGAGCAACCCATACTGCATACAACATACACACACTGAACAATAAACACTGGATTAAAAACAGCAAAAACTGTAAATTATATTGACACAGAAGCAAGACAAACATGAACGAATGATAGTAGTCTACAGTTGTGCCAGTAAATTACTACATTAGCATAATAATAATTGTGAAATCACTGTCTGTGTCTGATGTGTGTTATGCCAAATCTTTACAGTGCAGTAGCCCTGAACATAAAGTTTTTAACTGTCGTACTGAAATGCCGTATTGAAATTTGCTGTTAAGATATTAGCAAACACTCTGAGCCTGTAATGACTTTCTATTTCCAACTTACTTCCAACTTCCAACTTACTTCCAACTTCCAACTATTTCCAACGTAAGTGATGAGTTACAACACTCAATGCCCTCCCTCTAAGACACAAGTATAAGAGTACAAAATCATAAAACATGCAGGTGGACAGTAGACAAAGACCACGCTAACTAGTAGCAGCATATCCACAATCCATGCAAGCAATACATCAAACCACTACACAACCGACAGCCACTTACGACTATCAGACTGAACCGATAGCGAGGTTCTGGAGTCTTGCGCTCAAGCAGCGGAGTCAAACCAGTGTTGGGGCCGTCGAGATTACCATCTACCGGCTGAAACCATCAAACGATCCCAGCTAACAGAAAGACTCTAGCCATGCATGCAAATAGCAGCTGCTGCTAGTAATACTACTGCTATTACTACTATTGCTACTACTACTAATCTAATACTACTTTTGGTTTTTAGATCAGGAACTGGTTCCTTATCGCTACTGATCTTGTTGTTCTCGTTGAGCGATGCTCTTTGAAAAAGTCTAAGACTCCATTGTTTCAAAACGGATCTGGATGAAATTTGGCAGATTGTTCTTCAAGTAAATACGCACTGATTGACAGAAATGGATTTTCAATTGCTGTATATGCAGCAGCATCTGCCAGCTGCCCGACAGCAATTCTGTCTACAGTACCTGATTCACTTTCTGGAGTTACATGTAATCCAGGTTAGGCTGCAGTCTCCAATAGCAACTATTGAAGCAGGTTTTATTATAGGATGGACATCCTTAACATTGTCTAATTAACAGAGTGAAAGCACTGAAAGAACCTGTAAACAGAAAGCAGCATGCAGTACCACCAATACAGTAAGTTTTTGGCACTACTTCAAGATGTCCAATCAACCGCACATTTCAGATTAGTTACAGCCATTATTATCAGCAACTACCATTCCACCATGCCTGAACAACGCCGTGCCGTGGCAGAGAGGCAGCAGGTGGCAATCACCATGAACAGTCAACATGCTCAACGCTGGCAACACTTACAGGAGGTAATCGGCCGGGTTTCACCTTTGAGCCTGATGATGGACCAACCCGTACCGTGACTGAAGATAGCTCACTAGAACTGGTCGGCAAATTAGAATGAGAAGCATAGCGGAATAGTGAGTTGCCCTGGGACAGTACAGTTGTGCAATTCATCCAGTTGTTGTGCAGTGAGAAATATCACATGTCACTAAGACCAATGAGAAATGAAGACACGGAAAATATGATTCAATTTAATCACATTAGCACCTTAAAACTTAAATGTATACTAGGTCCTGGTTTTTATCATATTATTATACACAAAACACCACTCATGATAACATAAAGTACTGCAGCATAATACAGAAAAATACAATGTAGCTTAACGTATTTAAACACTTACTTATATATATCCAAATGCAGCTATCAGTTAATGATGATAAATTCTTCAGAACACAATATCAATGTCACATCAGACTACATGTAAGCAATAAATAACTTCAACAATCAGTCAAGAACGTTACCTATGCCACCACTAGAAGAATACAAAAGCTGAAAAGTGAACAGAAGTGATTACAATGATGATTGATAAACACTTCCATGAATTAATTAAACTTGATTGCTAGCAACAGTATAAAGATAATCCAGTACAATGCAGATAATTTTTCAATTCAACAACGTAAAAGGCAAAACACAGAAGTGCAACAAGCATAATCAACGTACACTAAAACTGCCAGGCTTTGGTGTGTTCTTGAAGGAGCCGAGTTTGTGCAGCGGAGCTTGAGTTGCCTGCTGTGGTGAACACTCGCGTGGCTGTTCATTCTCCTGATCAACCTGCAACAAGTTTGATGCATGAAATCTCATCACAACAACACAAAATCTACGTTATAAAAATAGTGATATAGCTAAATGGTTGCTGTTGGGTTGGCAGCAGAGTCCACTTGCATGCAAACCAACATCATGTGACTCAGTTACTAAAACGCATAGACACAGGTAAATTTATGGTCCATTGGGGCCGTTTTCACCTTGTATCAATAATAACAACTCAGATCAGTTTACACATTTCTTACGTGGCAAAACAGGATGATAAAACAAACTAATTATACCTTTCGTACTGAAGCATTGGCATGTGAACCAGCTTCCAAAGCAGAAGATGTTGAGAAGGTGTTGCGTGGATGTTGCTGTGGAGCTACTGCAACAACGTTGTTTCCCTGCATTGTTCCCACACAAGCATATTCAATATTAAATCCTACGACTTGCTGTAACACTAAAAGGTGATCACTGATCAGCTTCATGCTCAAGCTGCATGTAGCATTATTAACAGCTTCGTTCTCAGCCACTGTCAGGCTGCGTTCACACTGACACGAGTACACGTCCAAATGCTAGTACGAATCACTAGCAACAAGCTATCAACACAAGAGCCAATGGCGCCAGGGACCTGATAATTAGCACCGGGTGGATCAAAGTGACAGTGACAGCCCCCAGTCAGCACGGCTGTGCAACTTCCAGTTGTTGTCTCAGATGCATTTCCCCACCCAGATGCTAACTTGTCACTAACTTGGTGCTGGCACCATTGGCTCTAGTGTCAATAGCTTGTTGATATGTGGTATGTTGATATAGAACATACCTCACTCGTTCTAGCACTCAGACGTGGAGTTAATGCAGCCTCAGGGTTGGTAATACACAATTCACAGCCCAAGTAAACTACACACAGCAAGCCCAAAATGTGGGAGGTAATGGGCAACTGTGAAGACAAGCCGTCTTACATCTGGAGACTGCATTAAGGTGCAGAAGGAAAGTGGGATTTTTATGATCACTTTATTTCAAACTGACTGCTGAGTGTGTCATTGAAACAATTTTGAAAATCAGTCAATATGTGACAAAGTTACAACACCTGAACCAACCTCTGAATAAACCTAGTTCAGTATAAAATGAAAACCACAAAATAAATCATTAGTGAAACATACAGCGGAATGCAACCGTTGAAGGACTGGTTTATTTTTTTCACAGTCGTCTGTGCAAGCCACTGTGTCATTTCCGCTAGATGGAGCCAATTCTTGGAACGGTGGAGACTGTGCCTGCAACGTACGTTGTAGTCAGAATAAAGAATAATCACCACAAAATGCTATTAACATGCAGTTAAGCCACAACTAAAATACTGTAATCATTAATCAGTTAAATGTCTCGTCACTACTGCCACTAATACTAAATCAAACATCACAAGAAATACTTTTGATTGTGACCAATGTAATGTATACTCCAGTGCATTATTGCAGAGTTATGGCCATCTGACATGATCCAAAGTGCATGAATAGGCTCTGAAGTCAGTCGTCGGTTGCTGGCCAGTTGCCAGTTGGTCATCAATATTCATACTTCTTATACTGACGTCATATACTCCTAGTTCGCAATGTTAGGAATATAGCGCGCGAGGAGTAAAAAACTGACGTGCAAAAGGGGGTGAAACGTCATGAAATGTTGCAATTTAGTGCATTTCTGTGGGCAGTTTAATAACAAGTGAGGAGGCTTGGCCCACTCTGGCTTCCATGAAGTGTGAACACAGGTTTCAGTACTTATTCCCTGCTATGGACGAAAAATGGCAAAAATACTAAGATGTTCATTATTATTATTATTATT
>Ga0056132_1000176_pt1 | contig 14046 bp, 6 predicted proteins | sample WorMetLIZISLAND2_3_FD_71119 | JGI IMG/M metagenome (GOLD analysis project Ga0056132, IMG submission 71119) | Marine gutless worms symbiont microbial communities from Max Planck institute for Marine Microbiology, Germany - Olavius clavatus LIZARD... ...
CAAATACACAACAAAAGCTAACCTGTACATTCGTGTACAAACGTCAGATCACTCCTTTTTTTGGTATAACGTGATTTAAATTTACGACCAATTGGACAAAATGGTGGCAACAACTAATAATAAACCGGAAGGTGTGTTCCTATTGGCTATACTGACAATAGCCTAGAATGCGCAGATTTGTCAGTACGGGCCATACTGACAATAGCATTTACGCGGTAATTACATACGTTTACTTTGCCGAACACGGCACTGATATATAGAAGAACAGAGTAGTCAAATAGTGCATACGAAATCCTGACATACAACATCCAGACACAACGGCAAGAATGCGGACCTGTCAAGTCTCATGCATTAGGCGTGAGACTCACGCGTTTGAAGTCTTAGGGTTGAAATCTCATGCATTCACACCACATTTGAAATTTCACTTCTTCTGCAGACAAAGGTAACCAAAAATTGCTATCACCAGATGCGTTTCCTGGGCTGTAACGTCACAGTAGTACGTTGGCAGCTGGGGTTCCGCCCCAGACCCCGGGCCGCTTTACAGCAGGAAAAGGAAAGGAGAGGAGGAAGGGGTTAGGAGGGGTTAGACAGAGAAGGGGATAACGGGTGTAGAAGAAAAGGGGATGTGGCGATGAAGATGGAGGGATGGAAGGGAAGGAGGGGGAATGGGGAACAGGGAAAAGGAGGGAATCTCATGCATTTGAGTTTTGCCAATTTGAGGACTCTGTGAATGCGATAATGGAACAGTCGCAAAAGTTAACTTAACGTAGAGAAATTGTGCGAAAAATGTTACCTTCAACATTATTTGTCAATTATCAATCCCACGAAATTTGGTGGAAAATGATAAATTACACACAAAGTGTGTTTTGCATATGTTTGCAGTTGCCACATAGTCAGTTAAAAAGCGATTGCGAGAGTGGTAAAAATTTTCAACGCACGAAATCGTGATTAACAAATGTTGCCTTCGATACCGGTAATAATGCCGCAAGGCGCAAAACAACAATTTGTGCACAAATTGCGCTAAACTTCTATTCTACAACAAATCATAACTCATAACAAAAACAAATAACCAATGCCATATTACATAACACAAATTGCACTTAGTATTATCAATGCTACTTATTCTGCTCTCTTTGCTAGTGCGATTGGTAGCCACTGAACTCTTTGTGCTAATTATAATTCAGTGATTGGTGGCACCATGAAGCGAATATTGCTGAAACTTAAGTGACATTCTTCCTTATGTTTTTACGTGATTATCTCTAGAAGCATATAATGTCTTATGTTAACACTATAATTTGTAGACTTTCGTAGTGTAGTGGTAAGTCGTTGGCCACTACATCGCAAGGTCCTTGGTTCATTTCCCAGCACTGCCATCCACCTGAGTTCTAACAGAAATTCACAAAAGTCGGACTCTTCCCATATGGTAGTTTTTCCCATGCAACTCTAAAATTCTAAACTACAACCCATCAAAATTCACAAATATATCGAAGGCATTATAATAAGTTACTGGTACAGTTGGTAACATGAAATTTATGCTGCTGAAAATTTGGTCTACTAAATGTATACATGTATGCCATGGCATTGTATTTGTATAACGATGTCTATAATGATGTATGTAGGTATAACGACACTGGAGCTGCAGAGATTGCAGGGCAATCAGGTTTCGCCTGCAAGTTGTAATTTTATGCCTCCTGCTCTCATCAACTGTGAGTGAGTCTGTGCCACTCTCTGTCTGTGTTTAAATCTAGTCTAAAAACTCACTTATTCAATACTGCTTATAGCTACCTTACCTGTTTCACCAGTGCCTCTGAAGCTATGACACTGTGGCACTCTACAAATATATTAGTAGCCCTATGCTATGATTACGAATTTGTGATTGCCATCGTCGATTGTCTACAATCACGGCTTAGTCAACATATAAGTCAGGTGCTGTGTTATCAAAAAATATAATTAATACTAAGACTGATCCTAACCGGGATTTGAACCCCAACCACAAGAGTGCAAGGCTACAACACTACCAGTGGGTCAAGCCAACACTAGCTAGCAGCATATTAAAAACCTGTTTATCAGTCTGCCCACCTGACGTCATATTCTCTCCATGTGATCATAGAAAATCTAAACACAATCGTGGGTGTAACTGTTGTCGTAGGGGATATTCGGAACTCCCAGAGATCTGTTCTTCTGTATGATCTTAGTACTTTCGCATCAAAATGTATGTCTTGAGTTTTACATTTGCAATGCCTGCTAATTTCAGCTACCCGGTAATAACTTTAGGTTAGGCTAGAATTAGGGTTAGCTTTAGCACTGCGTCATGAAATTTGTTGAATTTTCTTATGAAATTCATTATCTGAATCCACTGTGCCACCTCTTCTGTGATGCAACTTGTGATCATTATCATCACAGAAATCTTACACGTGAAAGTGATGTGATTGTAGAGATTATGATGACAATTTGCATTGTAATGTAGCCACTCAACACAGTTGCCACAACGGTCTTTACCCAGTTGATTGCTGTTTGGTGGTTGCACAGTGCACTGTATTCTTGGGTGCTAGTTTGACTCCATTGCTAGATGCTAACTACTGCCAGCTAACTTATTAAATTATGCTAACAGTTCATAGTGATGTGCAACCAAACATTTTAGCAGCTATCTGGTCAATGCTGATCTCATCTAAAGTTCTAAATTAGTTGAAGTTAGGGGCTTATGTGGACATTTTTCTATATCTGACAGTCACTTTTGTTACGCAAAGCTATAGTAATATGGCATCGAAATGAAATGCTAGCAGACTATAGGCAGGTAATGAGCCAAATGTAGCCATTTATCTATAGTGAGCTGACTGTTTTCCAGTCACTGTTTGCAGTACAAAAGCAACATTTATTTTTCAAAATAAGATACACATTGAAAATAAATGAAGAAAAGAATTCAAAGGCAGCCTGGCCACCCATTTTACTGTGGGTGTGTGGTCTCATAACTGACTGAATATCTCTTAGAAAAGAAACTGAATTAGTTTAATGCTGATAATCAATGAATGACGGAATGACATTGTTTCATTGTGCACTTCATATACTAACTTCACAATTAAGATATTTTGTGTTTATTGCTTCTCTGCAGATCACTAACAGAGATGAGAAGGAGCAGTGCCAGGCGCCTCATCAACCGAACCAGCGAGGTATTCATTGGAGATCCAGATTTAATGGAGGTTGCCCAGGCTCATGAGAGTAATGCCAGTGTTTTAGCGGTGGTTGCGTCCCAGCTGGGAAAGCCCCCGGCGAGTAGGGATCAGAAGTTGCGCTGCAGCGTGCTGTTTAGTGAGAAGGAACAGAGACAAATTCATGCATCAGTTGGTCAGATGTCACAGAATGCCAGCATGAATTCTACTCTGGTGAGTTGTGATTTATAAGCAGTTTTAGTGCTCTATTCATTGATGTGTAAATGGTGTGATATGATCACCAGTGCTCAATCAAGGTCATTCTTTGAATGGTCATATATGCTTATTACCCAGTAACATGCCTACTTCACAAGCACTACATCTTTCCATTGATAGGGACTGAACAAAATTGTTTTGGATGGGAAAATGGATGAAATCGCGAAATTTAACATACTGGAAGGAAAAACGGAATTCACAATTTTTTGACGCAAGTTGGACGAAAAATTGGCATATGGCCAACTGATCACCCCAAATTCTGTCACACATTGGCTTTATCGTAATGTTATTACAGTTGGTTTGAAAGAATTGATGCCCGTAATTATTGGGATGCAAATGGAGTAATGTTCTTTCGAATGCATCAAATTGCTGGGACCTCATCGTGACATTAGTTATTCGGAGCATACTGGTAGTTAATCAGTCTGTTAAAAATTAAAGAACATAAAATCACTTTGTGATGAATAGAATGTAGGTGGCATCTTCCATGAAGATGTGATACCGGCGCAGCCAAATGATTTGTCTTCAGCATACCTGTGCAGTAGGCCTACATGCAAAAACATGCCGGTTGCACAACAGAAACTTAGTGGTGACATTAAAAGCACTCTCATTTGTGAATTAATATGAATAAACAGTATAATAAATATAATATAATATATGTTGCATTTCTTTACACAGATTTGGAAGTCTGTGCATATTTGTCTGTTTGCAAATTAACCTTTTAGTAGCTGGACTTAGTTTGGACGAAAATACGAAATTTGGACGAAATTGGCGATTTTGGGTGTACAAAAAATGATATTTTGGACAGCATGTTTGTTCAGTCCCTATCCAATCCGTTGACTGGTACATCTCCTGCTGCTGACTGGAAACGTCCACTGACTGGTCCATGGAAAACTTGGCTGCAGCAGGTGGAAGAAGACACTCGTCTAATCGGTCTATCAGTATGGACCACAGTTTTGCATGGAATGCAGAATTTTGAGCCGAGCCGGGGAATTTGCCTGTTTCTGCGGAATTTCTATGTGTTTGTGGAATTTTGTGGCACACAGCACTGACTGGTGATAAAGGGACAAATACGGCACATTTTTGTCGGGTTCAGGCAGTTATAGAAAACTACTTGTGTAATTACTGTATGTACACATGATCTAATTTCACCAAGAAATACACCACTCAACTACCACTTGGGCTATTAGGGGGCAGGGGAATATGGAAAATGCTGATCTGAGCGTATCTGAAATATTGCCAGTTTATTTGGCAGACAGACTATCTGTCAGTAGCAGTTGCAAATGCTGCATATTTGGTTGGGTTTCTGGAGCCACAGAAAATTGTTTGCTGTATGTGGCAAATTTGCCACGGTGAACCGCGTAATTTGGCAAACTGGCTGGTGGAGTTTGGAAAACCTGCCGTGGAAAACTGTGGTCCCTGTCTACTAGTGGCTGTCAGTTTGCAAGTATGGACTGTTGTTTATGGAAATCCTTACAACTCCCAGCTGATGAAGTGCACAGTGAGTGGTGTGAGTAAAATAATTACTTAACTGCTGCATTGTTGAGTGATTTGACACTGTTTGCTGATAGGAAGGGCATCTGGCCTGTAGAAACTCCTCCATGAATAGTTCTGTAAAGTTCTAACTTGGAGTAACTGTTAGTAACTAACTGTTGGGTGACGCGATAGCCTAGTGGTTAGCATGCTTGACTAACGATCACAAGGTTGTGGTTTGAGTCCCGCTGGCCATAGGCGGTCGCGTTGCAACCGTGGGCCAGTTGCTCTTTGCACCCTGGGCCTGGGTTTACTCAACCCTCCATCCTTTCGGGGTCGGTAAATCGAGTACTGGCCTGTATGGCTGGGTTAGGGTCCGCCATAGCTAGGGGCCGCTATAGCTAGGGGCCGCCATAGCTAGACCTCTATCCCATAGCTATGGCACCATAGCTAGGAACTATCCATATCTCTAACCCTATCGCTAACCCTATCCCGAACCCTAGAGGTCTAGCTATAGCGGCCCCTAGCTATGGCGGCCCTTAGCTATGGCGGGCCGTCCCCGTATGGCTGGGGTTAAGGCGGGGTGTGTTCGCTTGTGTCAGGTGGCAGGTAACACTGTGTGATCCCATATGGCAAGTGACACTCCGTAGCGGTGAAATGGAGTTCCATTAACTGCTATACGGTACCTTTAACCTTTTTTTAGAAACAGTCTGCCATTTGACACTCATTTACCCTCACCCTCTGTTCCACGGACATCTAAAAGTCATCCCTGTTTAGACTCTTCTTTAGCTCACTTTCTCACTGAACTGTGTCGTAATGTGCCACTGGTCTTGTCATATGAACAGTATAGTGGTGCACTGTAAATTTTCAGTATATTGCCTAATTGCCTTCAGCACATTGACACTGTTGGTTGGACAACAGGTCAGCTACCATATCCTTTCACCTGTAAAAAATTTTGTCCATTGATCCTGTAGTGTTTGATGCTGTTAGTTGGGTGAAAGGAAGGGTATCCTGCCAATGAAAACTCGCCCTTATTATTTAGTGGACAACTGACTAACCGATGTTTATCTGGAAAATGGGGGTCACACTTAACAATGCATCGGGCTAATGGACTAAGGGACTACTAACCCTAACCCTCACCTACGGCTCCGATCGATCGGCCAATCTCGCGAGAATCGTCGGCAAGTCCTAATGTCGTAGGTGATCAAGCAGCACATCCAGTGTGCGATCACTAGTGCTCATAGTGGTGCCATGCAGCCGCGGTCTGGATTCAATTAGCACCTCAGCTTAGTGACAGTCAACTTGGTGCATTTGAGCGGGTTAGCGCAGCCCTTGTTGAGTCAGTGTTCCTCTGCCCTCCCCTTGCCGGCGGTGGCTAGGCAGCAGCGACTGCTTGGAGCAAAGATGATAAACAGTGACTGGCAGGCACTGGGGGTAGGGTTACTGGACACGCAAGAAATCACGAGAATCGTCGCCAGCAACACTGTGAGTATCGATCTGCCCATAATGGCTACGATTTCAGCCCTACCATCACCCTAACCCTAACTTTAGTCTGTTAGCCCGATAATTGTTAAGTAAGTGTATCCGGGAAAATGGTGGTTAGAGCAGTGTGACTGTATTGAAATTTAGTTCTGTGTGCTTCAGTATAATGAAGTGGATGTACCACGGGTTTGCATTGGGGACGTGTGTATTCTGTATTGAATGTGGTTTTATTGCAGGGCTCTGATTCAGGCAACAGGACACTCAGCAAAAAGAAATACTCAAAGAAGTTGAAGTTACGTTTGGCTTCACAAGCGGATACAATCCTAGAAGATATGGACCTGACAAGGCGCGAAGTCTGCATTCAGGCCACGCTGTGTAGCTGTGACACGAACGCCACCACAGCAGAGATGGTCGAGCCTAAATCCAAAGATGCATGTGTACAAGCCAAACTTTGCCAGTGCTCTGACTTTGTCAGCTGTGCAGGTGATTGTGGCATTATTGCAAATGACATCACGCTGGAATCGGCTGTGGCACATCCTCTGCCTCACGCCGTTCGGAACGCACAAGTGCCAGAGATTGGTAAGAAGGACAAGATAGTGCCTGTGAGTACTACCAGTACCTCAGAGAAATTGGTCAAAAGCATCCCAGAGGAAAGTGCGGTGGTTGATATTGAGGGCATCTGTAGTGAGTTGGAGGCGTGTGATCTGGACGACACTGTGGCATACGATTACACATGCGAGAAATCACCTGTAGTTGGTAGCGGTGTTGCTGATCAGACGGACATGCCAGGTGAAGTGGACAAAAATGTTTCCAAGATGGCAGATGCGTTGGAGCCTGACACTAACCAGTCAGATGTTGTCCTTGTTGGCATACGTGATGTATCGTTACAGACTTTGGCTGATGATAACGTTGCTGACAATGGTGTTCATGCGGTGGATATGCCCCACGGAGGAACTGACGATCCTTCATTTTCTGACAAGGTGACTAAGTCATCTTTCTTTGCTGCCGGTTCTGCAGGAAGCCCGTTACTGCCGCAGCTACCTGATGCCAGTGGAGCCGGACTGGTTCATTCTTCAGCTAACCTGTTCTCAGATAGCTTCAGGAAGAGTGTTTGCGATGTGTCATCGCACAATTCTGCCGGTGATGTTGACGATGTTTTTGAATCTGGGTCTCCTGCAGTACAAGAGCGTGATGGTATCCAGTCAGACAGCATCCTTGTGAGTGTGTACGACGTTTCCTTACAGACTTCAGCTCTTGAGAACATAATTGAAGCTGATGGAAGAGATTCACCAGATGCAGAAACAGATAATCTTATGCCATCATTGGAAATCAAAGCGGATGCTAAGTCATCAAAAGTCACTGACACATCAGATCCATTGCCGGCACTGCAGCCAGACACCAATAGAGACAAGACAAGTCGTTCTTTGGCCGAGATGAAGTTAGTGGATGAAGTATTTGAGTCGGGATATGCTGCTGCAGGTGCAGTTGGTAGCCGTGATTTTTTTCCAGATTTTGACGATAGTTCGGACGACGCGATGGCGACACACACAGATGGAACAGAATCAGATGAGTCAGATGGGGAGGTTGTCGACCACGATAGACCAACTCCACCAGATGATGAGTGTTCTGCTGGGAGGAAGATACTGACGTCGACGACCATTGACAGTCCTGTCGCTGTTGCCAACTTTTTTGGTCTTGCCCCATCATCGCTCAGTGGTAGTGACCAGTCCGCAGACGGCGCAAGACGAAAATCAAAAGCTGGTAGGAGGGTATCAATGTGTGGCGAATATGACAGTCCGACGGAATATTTTACTCCACACAGAACTAGTGCAGCTGCAAATTGTGAGCTGAGCACGGTAGCGGACACAGATGAAGAGGACGACAGCACAGTGCCGAATGCAAATCTCTATGCCACGGCTATAGAAGAAGATCTACTGAACTCCGTATCTGAGCTGGATGAGGACGATGACCAGGAGGCAGTTGAGCCGTCTGTTGGCGGTTGCATTCCGGACAGCCCTGTGGGAGGCAGCGAACATTTCCAGAATCAGTCCTTAGATAAGTCTGTTCCACATTCACCGGCTCAGCGGAATAATGAGCTTCTAGATGACGACGTGCCATTTGATAAAGGTGCTGCAAAGAACTGGACAGCAGCTGACAAGATCAGGTTTGAACTGAATATGTATTAGACTGCATTTACATTGACACGAGTACTGGTCCGGGTAGCCAAGTACTAGGAGTCCGGGTTCCCGTGTGCCGTTTATAGTAAACACGAGTTTGCATGTATTCCAAATGACCAATGGCAGCCATTCACGTTGATAACGAGTTCTGTGTACGAGTAAAATATGCACTCGTATGAGTTGTTTCCAGGGTTGGAAAGAAAAAGAACCTAGGTTTTTTGGAAAAAGTTTTTAGGTTTTTAGGTTTTTTTTTTACATTTTGAAGGTTTTTTTAGATTTTAGTGTAGAAATGAGACCGGACTCAAAATTCCGACCCAGAACAACATCCTATACACCATATTCTCTGTCAGATAGTTTTCTATAAATTATAACAAAACTCACAAATCATGATTAAAATATGAAATTAAACAGGATTTAATATGAAGCCATTTTCCAGCCTTGGTTGTTTCTGCACAGTTTATGTTTTTAGGCAACCCATACGTGTAAGCATATAGTGTTATGCTTATTCAGACAGCACATAGTAAAGATATGACACATCTGTGACGTACATTACCGGGGACAGTGGAGTGAACTTTTGCCAGACATTCAAGGTAGTTTATACAGATTTTACCAAATTTTTAATGGCGACTGAATTACAAGTGTTTGTGCTTGTATGAGTGACTGTGAATGCTCCACTTGTACGAGCTTCTCTGGTATGAATGAAACACTCATACTCATACATACTGGTACTATTTCAATGTGAATGCAGCCTTGTTGCCAGTACTCTTGCGGTATTTGCTTGAAAGTGTATACTTCTAACTTGATGCGTGGCCTTCATTGCTTTGATGCTGTTGTGTGGGTGCCTGCTGCAGCGCTTCCAAGCACCTCACCCTTGGCCCAGAATCCACCCTAATGGCATAACTCCAGATAAGTATGGCAGTTAAACAAAATTCAATGGCTTAGTGCATTTTTGTTTCAGTAAAAGCAGTGTGCACTTACAGACGATTCAAAGTTTACGATAGGATACTTTTTCCGTTTATCTGTGTTATTTTAAGTGTCATTTAATTATTTCTGCTACCAGTTTTTCTGATGAATAAAGATTCTCAATAAGATACGATGTCATCATAATATTAGACATTAGTTGGTGGTGCTTAACTTTGCAGCATGTACCTACAATCGTGACATTTTGACTAGAGATATCTGAGGTAGCAGCGGTCAAAGTCATTGAAATAATTGAGATGTTATCTCGTGGAGAGAGAAGAGTTTCTCTGTTAGCCTTGCACATTGCTGAAAAATTTTGGACGTGCAAATTAGTGATTAGTCACGGCATAATTATTTGAGAAAACAGCAATCATATAATTTTGTTAAGTCAGATTTGTTTGGTGCTGTGTCACTAGTTTTATTCTTTCTCTAACATTAACAGATTCCAGAAATACCACATTATATCTGGTATATATGTTGGGCCCATAATATCAGTGACACCTGCCTTAGTTCAAGTATGAGAACTGTTTGTTTCTATCTGTTGTTGGATACCACATGTACACGTCTGGCTGTTGTTTTACAGTGACAGCTCGGACTCAAGTGATGACTGCTTTGAACAGTGTAAGTATAGTTTTTGCTATACAGATAACTCATTTCACTATGTATTTTATTGATGGTGCATGATTCTTATGAGTGTAACTCTGAAATTTACACATGTGGGCAGCTTGATTCCTCTGTTGTGCTGAATAATTTATCTAGCCTTAAGACTGTTGCAATAATTTGATTTTTACCGTGTGATAGCGATAGTGTGGCTTCTTATTCAAATAATGATCAGCATTAGTCTAGTTAAACGTATTGTTTCATCTCACTGCTGTTTTATAACAACTTGTAATAAACATTGTGTATTGTTACATGTAGCTACGATACACTGGCTCCAGCTTACCTACAACAATGATTTTATACATGTTACTGCAGCCAAGTATATTGTACACAACGTGAAATTTGACAATATTCTCACAAGTTACAAAAGTTGTTGGATATGTAAATAATTGGTGAACAAATGCTTTTGTCTTCAGTGTAGAATTTGCCATGTGTATGCAGGTCGTTGTTTATATGATAGTGGCAAAATTCACATTTCATTTGATGTCATTTGTACAGTGTATGTCATTTCAGTGTATGTTTTAATTGGCCAGGGAGTGAGAGAAATGGGCGTTTTAATAACCTTGTGCTAGGTGGTTATTAAAAAGCCCATTTCTTTTGTTAGGTGATGGAAGGACAAGCATGTAGTCAGCCACAATTCTTTGAGAGGACAAGGGAATTTTTGGGGACAAAGAATATTTTTTTGCCAGGGGGCAGAGAGGGGGGCCGTTGCTTACGTTACTATGCATGTCATAAAATGATAGTTGCTAAGATGGTGTTTGGTGGAATTTGTGGGGGGGGGGCAAAGCTGGCTGCATGCTTCCGTAAGTATGGTAAATTGTCACAGATGAATGATATGAATGATGCGTGTTTGCAGTTATACAGAAGGCCAAAACTTCGGCTACCGTCTCAAAAACGAAGTCGTCTAATTGGCGTGCTCCAATCAGTGATTTCGTTGTGTCTGATGACGATGTCGATTCCAGCGACGCCGACAGTGACAGCGACAGTGACATTGCATCCTGTGATGAGTCCTTGCTGCACTCGTCCACTAACAAAGAAAACCAACCGTCCATTAACGAGCCTCAGCACTCTGACAGTGAGACGCGGAATTTGAGACATGGAGATAACACCGCTACGACTTCAACTGGTCGTGATGCGTTCCTGAAGCCAGGTAATGTACAGTAGAATGACCTAGTACTTTGTACTTTTTAGTACCGTCTGTATGTTTGGTTGTTTATTTTCTTTGATTTGTATTGTGTTTGTGTGTGTATTTTTGTGATTTATGTTGCATTTTTTCCTTATTGTTTGTTTGTCAGTAACAGTCAAGTGATTGGCTGTGAAGACCGCCTCCAAAATGACCTATAGTGTGTCGGGTGGGGCGTTAAACTCTACTCAATCCAATCCAATGCCCTCTGTGTCTGTTTTCCTTGGCGCCTCAAGGCTTTCTTCTTCAGGCATTCCTTCCCATGACTGCAACTTTTGTTGTGCCTGTGCAGTGGCAGTTATCATTTTCGGACACTTAAATCGTTCTTTTTTGTTGCATAATTACTGTTTAAAATTACTTAATTATTGTCCAGTGTAATTTGTTGGTTTCTGAGTGTGTGGCTTCTGTATGTGCTCCTTTACATGTATCTCACTTTTAGCATTCAATCTTCTCCCAGCTGTTCTCAAAACAGACCACATGTCTACGTCTTGCTGTGTCATATGCTGCTGCCTCCATCTTCCCGCAGCTGTACTTGAAACCTTTCTCAAAATCTCTTTTCCAGGAGTTTTTTGGTTGCTGTATTCTTATACTCATGACATATGCTCCAGAAATTGGCGCCGAAAAATTGACTCCATTTTTCCGGCGCCGGTTTCTGGTACGTGTGTGATGCATATCTGGTACCGGAAACAGGCGCCGAATAGAACACTCTATTCCAAGCCAGAAACTGGCATACACATGGCTGAAATGATATTTGTCACCGGTGGTCATTTATTTTTGGTCATTTCGTGTAAGAAAGGTGTAAAAAGTCTTGTTGTAATTTATTTATTTACAGTTATTCATCGTTTACGTCGGCAGAAATTTTCATTCCAGACCTATGTGGTGCGAAACACCGCTGCCGAAAACCGACGCCAGAAAATGGAGTCGATTTATGCCGCCAATTTCTGGAGTATGTGTCATGGGTATTAGAATGTAATATTAACGTATTTCTAGCGAAGCAGTATAAAGGTCAGTCAGAGAGTGAACAAGTCATCTGAGTTGTAACAGACACAACACACTGCTGCAGAAGGTTTTTGTTAAGACTTGCTGGGGATCATCAGCTAATGCATTGCAAATGTGTACCGTAATGTTTAAACTGATTGTGTGTCGTGTGCATTAGGTTCCGAATTTAAAGGAAGATTATTGTCGTCAGACTTGGACATGCGTTCAAAGCTGTGCACACCAGTTGCCGCGAGCGTTCTGCGTCAGCGCAATGCACCAGTTCCACACACCGTCGGTCACTGTCATATCCGCCGTCTTAGCTTCTTGAAGTCCCTGTCAGCTGACGTACCAGAGTACCAGAGGGACATTGAAGCATCAAGGTCAGTCTAGTCTAATCTAAAAGCATTTGTTAATAGCACTATGTTAATGGCACATTGGGTAAGTGAATCACAAACGCTATGATACACAGATCCATCCTAGGTGGGGTAGGGTACAAAGAAAAGTTCAGTTTTAACTCTAGACAAACGAGCCAAGAGTGGTTGCAGATTTAGCATTTGCAGAGAGTTTATTCCAAACAGCTGGAGTGGTAACAGAGAAGGAGCAGAAAGCAAATGATGTAGAAGCGAATGGTTGGGTTAGAAGATGAGCTGTGAATGATGGAAGTGTCAGCTGTGGATGACCAAAGTGTCGTTGAAACTCTTGTCTAATCTAAAACATCTTTATACATCGCTTGCTACTGGAAATGAATCAAAAACATGACAAAGGCAGCGAACCTGTCATAATATTTTACTGCTGGTTAAACAGTTGAGGTTTTGAGCCTCTAAGCTATCGACAGTGCTAATGTTTAAATGGTGAGTTGCAGATGATGGGTTCAGGAAACTGAATGGCCTCGTTGCAGCATATGAGTAAAAGTTGCAGTTTGTCTATCTGTGTGTCTGTTTCATGTGTGATTGTAACTTGAGAAAAAGAAGTCGTAGAAAATTCAAATTATGGAGAAAATGTTTCTCACTTTTAGCCACACACAGTACGATCAGCTGTTGGCATGTTGTCTGTCTGTCCATCTGTCTGAGACACTGTGCATTGTGGCTAAGTAGTACATCCTGCGTGAAAAAGTGTCTGAACAAGTGAAAAGGAAGTGCCCTTCCAGGAACAAAAGGAACACAATTTCACAACATTCACCCCCGTACCTGGCCCTATCCCCTCAAACTTCCCACCCACAGAATTTAGACATTTTACTTTATTATGCCTTGCTTTGTTGATCGTGTGACTATTTTGTTTATGTTGATGCTATAATCGTTCGGTGATGGGAGTTACTGTTACTGAGATGATATTTGGTGTTCAGTCGGATATTTCTCAGTAACAGCTGGGCTTCTTGTTATAGAATCCACAGACTGATGAACTGAGAAGAACTGCTGATTATGAATGGTAGATTAAAGTGATGCGGACATGTTGAAGATAAAGAAGATGCCTATTCAGTCGAGAGGTGTACGAACATCGTCAAACATGGAGGTGGATCAAGCTGGAATCAGACTGATAGAATACTAATACAAGCTATACTCTCACCGGTGGCTCGGTGGTGTAGTGGCTAGCGTGTTGGGACTCGTGATCGGGAGGTTGCGGGTTTAACTCCCGGCCACGGCATTGTCGGGCAACGACCTTGGGCAAGTTGTTCACACCAATGTGCCTCTGTTTACCAAGCAATATAAGTTGGTAC
>Ga0056132_1000178_pt1 | contig 14009 bp, 10 predicted proteins | sample WorMetLIZISLAND2_3_FD_71119 | JGI IMG/M metagenome (GOLD analysis project Ga0056132, IMG submission 71119) | Marine gutless worms symbiont microbial communities from Max Planck institute for Marine Microbiology, Germany - Olavius clavatus LIZARD... ...
TGGATTCTGGAACCAGTTGTCACATGATGAATGTTTCAACTTCACGCTGCCGACTTCATCGATAAATGCCACGTGCTGGAATGGAACTCACCTTGTACAGTATGTATGAGACTTTCTCTTGTAGTTGTCAACATTGGTTTTTCACTGTACTATTGAAATTGATATGACCCAAATGCCGAACACAAATCAGGAAATGTCCATTTGCCATTAGAGTCAAGCTTAATGTTGCTGTTACTAATGACGGTAACCCTGGTGTTTCAATGTCTGTTCAGTTGAATGCATGTTGTGTTGTTTTTATTGAATGGCATTGGTGCACTTTTGCTTTTGAGTGCATTGGTTTTTGGGAAGTAAAAGCAACAGATGTTTTTATGGTATTCTCACTCGCCTCTTTGGTGACCGGTAGACAGACACCCGCAGTTGGTCAGTGGTCATTTACTGCGTTTAGTTTTTAATCTGCCAGTTTTTTCTAGTTACTCCGAGTTGGGCTGGGCTTCCTCGTGTGAAATTATTGGAAGTGTTCAATCGGAGGTGCACTTTCTACAAGCCAGATGCCCTTCCTGTCAACCAACCAAAGCCCCGAGGGGTAACATAGTTGATCATCATTGAGTCGTTATTATGTCGGGTGTACTGGTTACAGTGGTCTATTTCTATCTGCTTGTTTCTATCAGTGATTCGTCGGCAGTGAACGCCAGTGCCCACAGTGCTGAGTCTGCTAGTTCTGTCACACATCAGCAGTTGTTTCAACTCATTGCCACTAATAACAAGCTGAGAAAGAGCCGGCTTGCACATGAGGACTGGAGTGAAGGTTGAACTTTTCTTGGCCCTGTTGTTGTTGTTACGTGTTGTCATATACAGCAACTTTTTATATTAACACATTTTTATTAACAAAACCGTAATTAATAAAGTTCGATGTGAAATTACAAGTGCACTATTCTAGGCTTAGTGTCATAGCTATGGATGATGCCTACATGTTTCACAGAGGATGTAGGTTGAACAGCGTGAACAAGTGGGCAGAATTGACACGCCCGAGTGTCGATTGTTGCATAGTTGTCAATGCTGCTAGCAAGCTAATGTAGTGATGCGCATCCTACATGTCAGTTTTGCTGATGTTCAGGTTACTGATCTGTTAATTTGATTGTTTTCAGGTGATGGTGACAGTGGCAGCGGTGAGGCATCGGGAGATGAAGCTTCAGGGTCAGGAGATGATTCAGAGGCAGTGTATGTGAATGACCTTTGGCATTTTGACCCCAATACCACGTACAGTCTGCCAGGATCAACTGTTGCAAACCAAAGCAGCAGCATGTTGCCTTCAGCGGGTGCATTTGTTGTTTGGTTGATTGTTGTTTGTGTCATTGGTATGATGTCAAAACCATTAGCACAATGACAACTGTGTTTTCTGTTTTTATATCTATTGTGTTATGTGACCTTGTGTTTGACTGATATTTTGTTATTAATTTTTATAATCTTTAATCATTACCATGTGCATTATATGCTGTTATTGATACTTAGTATAGATTTTCGATCTCAGATTTCTGTGGCTGCTTTGAAATTTATCGCACATGTCCAAACTATTTGCATAGAAGTAGAAAGGTTTTATGCCAATCTGCAGTGGTAGCAAAGAAGTATACTATCAGTATCAGAAACTGCAGTAACCATTTTTGTACTACATGTATTAGTAACGTTTTACGGACTGAATACCGTTACTTTTGCGATCAGTTGACATTTTGTTATGCACTCATGCATATACTTTTAGTTGTTTAGTCAATTCTAAGAGTTTATTGTTTCCGTTTTTTATTATTTTACTTGTGTATTGAATACATTGAGTTGTTTTTGTATATATAAAAATTCTGGGTTACTGTGTAAATGCATATAAGTGTGTTTGTTTTCGAGTGATGTGTAATTGTTATTTGCAAATATTGAATGAATGTGTAAGTCTGTATCCATTCCAACTGCAGCATACACCATAGGGTGTCTTATATAAGGTGTGAACATGTGTTGATGAATAAATTTTGTAGCAGTATTGACTTTAGTTGTAGACTTTACTACAGTCTATGTGTTGAAAATGTTGAAAACGCATGTTCAGTTTGTGAGCCCCCAAGTGCAGCTCGTTCAGAAATGAATTTCTGCTGACTTGCCATAGTATATGATGGTTCTGAGTTGATGAACCATTACCTCTATCACCAAGGTTATGATTTTGTCTCGTCTTTCTCTCAGCAAAGTGATGGATGAATTTTCACTAAATTCTGTGACTTGATAGGGTTTGAGACCGAGTTAATTTTGAGTGACCTTGACTTAGAATTTTGAAGGTGACTAATTCAGAGCCAGGATTTTTTTTATCATTTTCAGTGACTGAGCAGGATGGAGCCTTTGTCTGCTTCACGTTGTGCTATGTATAGTTCGTAAAAGTAATAATGCTTCTAAATGCTAAATTCTATCCAGCCTTTGCAGAGGTGTAGACTCCCATGACTGTGCTTTATATAAGATGAAAGCATGCTGATAACTTGTTTTGTTATATTGTGAAATGTCAGTGACTCCTTATAATCAGGCAATTTTGTCACAGGCAGTGTTAAAGATTAAAACAGTACAGAATATTGACAGCAAACATTAGTGCCAGCCAGGCTGTCGTCACCCTAACAATACGTGTTTGCACTATGCATACTGTTATTCAGCTGTTAACTGTAAGTGCATACTGTACATATGATATTAATGTGATCTTGCACATTCCGTCCATTACGACCCTTCTCTCAACATCTATGTTAATCATTTTGTGGTTTTTCATGTCATTTTAGTGTAATAATTTGTACTGTTCAGGTTGAATCAGTCCACTGTGATTGTGCCTATTCTTGGTTTATAGTGCTGGTAAGCAGATAAACTAGGAGACCTACTGCTGTCAAGTGATACATGTAGTGTTTTCTTTTTGTTGTTTGTTGTTATCTGTCAGTGCCGGGTTTTATTAGTTGTTGCATTCTTTAGGTCATTCCGAACATTTTCTGCACTTGAACAACCTGCCAAATTCACCACCAGCTGCATAGCTGTAACTTGTCTGTAGAGTATTTTGCATAAATTTTCAATGTAAGTGTACAAGCAGTGCCTTGTAGTGACGGATGTTATTGACGGTTAGTTCTTTCTTGCACTGTGGTATATGGTATATTCTGTTTGTAGTGCCAAACAGCCTTTACATGGCACTAACAATGTTTCGTTGCCAACCTTTGTTGCATCGACAGTGTCAACATAAGGCATTCTTCCACTGTGTAGAGTTCATATGCTGATGGTTTACTGAATTATAATTTTAACTCTACTGCATAAATGTAATGATTTGTCATTGCATGTAATGATTTGTCATTGCATGTGCACAATTGTAAATGTACTCAGTATGCCACTTGTTCTCTTTGGTGCACAAATCAAAAATACTATAAGTGAAAGACGCAAATGTGTTATATGGTTTGGTTTCCATAATGTTGCTGTGCTGAATGACTACCAAATGTGAATGACAACACCACAATTAGTAGACAAATCATCTGTGAAATGCAAATTTCACACCAGCAATAAATTCAATAATACTTCTGAACTGGATAACTGCAAACACTTCACACGGTTTGAAGCTACAACAAAGTGATACAATAATGATACCAGTACGTACGATAAATGTGTCCAAAGTTCATGTGAGAACAGTAGCCATGCCAGTACACACAAGTGTCAAACACTGTGCAATTATGCAATAAGTCTGCACTGTTTACAAAGCTCAACAATGGCAATAAAACACACATTGCTGCTAAATAACGGCTGCCACTGACTAGTTCTTAATACTTTTGTTGATCACAACGTTTTACCTCACTGAACTCAGTTTAACTAACTGATTATGGCCAAATGTAAAAACCCACAGCAACGAGAATCGGTCTGTAAGTCGCTGAATGGTTGGTTAAACAGCCAGGCGGCTGCAGTCAAATCAATGGCGTGTCAATGTGCATTCACTGCCTGCCCGTCGAACACTGGCCGCCCTGAACGCCAGGAGGATGGCAGTGCTCATCAGCCGATCTACGGCAGGGATGTTCACTTGTCAGCCTGATCATTGGCCCTGATTAAATGTAACCAGATATATGCACTTACCGGTAACAGTCCATGTGCTATGTAGTGTGAGACTGTCATCTGTGCTTGTGCGTTTGGCAATTTAGGCTACACTGGGTTGTGTCCTTGGCAGCCTGAATAATGTAACTTTACCCAAATACAAAGTGGCTGATGGCACAAGAAATGACATAAGGACCTGAACAGCTTGGGCAGACACAGTGCAAACCCTCACAAGGTTACTATGGGTGAAAAACTACTTTTATACAGTGTCATGGTTGTTTGTAGCAAATAACATTCTCAGTATGAATTACAGATTATACTGAGGATCACTGTAATCAACCAAGAATGTAACTTCGTTGTTCATAGCTGCAGTTCTGTCAGTTTGATGCTACGAAGTTTTGATCAACACATCTGCCAAAACATCACAGTTTGCACAATGCTTCAACAGCTTACAGAATCCACTGCCAACTGACAAGCAAGAATACTACGTTAAATGACCGTACTCAATACTGAAGCAATGTGTCAACTTGCAGTATATACACACAAGACACATGCAAACTTGTATTTGACTGTCACACCCAGGTGAAAACATGCACTGGCTACATAGTCTTAGACCTCAGACAATAAATGCATTTATGCATGACAGTTCTTAGCAACATATACGTTCAGTAACGATGCACATTTTAAACACCTAGTTCATTATACAGCACAATCAAACACGTGACCAGTACAACATCCACTACAGGGTGTTCCAGAAAAAATTGCACAAAGTTTGACATGTAATTAACTTTGAACCATTTGTCTTAGGACTGTGGTGTTTGCAAGAAAATGCACAGCAGAGACTGCTGTTTACCGATTGATAAAAAATATTTGTCTAGTTGATGAATAGTCTTTCTTAATTGGCCAGATGTACTGCACGTCAGCATTGATGACATCTGCATTTAAACAATAAAAATGGCACCTTTAACTGTCGAAGATCGCTTATTAATTCAAGTTCTGCAAATTGAAAAAGGCTGGGCTGTTGACAGAATGATTGTTGATTTTCTTTTAATTCTGGAAAGCGGGCTTGATGTGAACTTTGATTATGTAACGAATTTGCCTTAAAGATTTTACTATTAATTTTGTTTTCAAGTAGTTCACTTGCAGCTGCAAAATGAAGAATATTTAATTGTCGTATTCACACATTTTGCTGAAAACTGCATGACTCTGTGACGTACGGCTGCAAAATTGTGGTGCGTAAACTGTGTATGGTTTTTTGCTGGAACACCCTGCATATCAGTCTCGGCAGCAGTAGCAGCTCAGTTTCACTGAAAAATGCCACTTAACACACACATACTTAGTACAGTCAATCATCACAGCTCAGATGATGTCTATCAAGAGGGGACGGGGTACTGTCCAGCAACCAAACCCACCAATCACGCATATTTTCATGGACATCCATAACAACAGCAGTTAGTTAACAGCCGATTGCATACCCCCGTAAAAGTACAGCTAAAAATCCTGATAAAGTACTGTGCCATGCCTGAATCAAATATCACGTTAAAGATGGGATTTGTCTAAAGCAGTGAAGCTATTTTGGCCTATCCTGACCTGAGAAAAACTTGGTGGTATTGTGTCAAAGACGGTATGAAGAGCTCTGGCCTGTCCCTGTGATGACGCTCAGCATAAAAATAAATGGACAGTGAGAATAAAGGGGGCAAACGGCTAACCCAGATTTGTGTGACAATCCTGACTACTGGTGATCATTAATCGCCTTCACCAATCAAGACTTGGATAGTTATTATATTTAACAATCTGGGGTCAAGAAAGAATATGCCATCAGCTGCCATAATACTTGAATTATGGTTATTGTAAGTTCTGCCTTTGGTGCTTTGTGATATAATAAAAGTGGTCATTTGAACATTATGTCGTATCACTACATCAGCTGCTTTCACAGTATCACCCAAATGCTAAACACATCACGACAATACGAGGAATGACACCTTATGTGATACCCTGCATTCACGCAGCACTCTTCAGCTGAAACCACACAACAAGATCAATTTACTGGGTAGAAAAAAGCTCAATTCTACGAGAGTCGAAATGCACACTAACAAATATTCATTCAGTTAACCTTTGAAGTTTTAACAATCGATGTTAAACTGCTACAGTTTGCTACATCACTAGTGCTAATGCTTTGCTCTGATGGCAAGCTAAGCAAAACTACTGATAAGCTCTGCATGTTTTTTGTAATCCGAGACATCCATTACTTACGTCGAGCATATTGTGTTGCAGGTAATCAATGCTTAATCCTGCCCCCCTTGAAATGTCGCTGTAGAACTGAATAAAAAGAGAATAAATAAACGGCTTTAAGTTCAATAAGTTTAACAGTACAAATGTATTAAAGTGATAAGATACGAAAGTTAAATTACAACAAAAACACATTTTCAATGTCGCAAAATTAAAAAAAACAACTTACACATACACACACACACACAGCAGCATAACATGCCCTAATTTTGTTATTATGCTGCAACAAAAATCATTTTGATAACATCAAATGCTACAATAGCAGACACTTATTAGTGCTGTGCGAATATTCAATTCGAAATTTTGAATGATGGCAGATGGCCAAATATTTGACTCAATTCGAAATGAAAAAACTATTCACACAGCACTAACTGCTATCAGTCAGACAATGACTGCAATAATGAATACTTCAAAAAGACAATATCTAATGCATTAGTCAGCACTAAAAAACACAAACGTGACTTGTGTACACCATACAACCAATAAACACAAAAATCCCCCAAATACACATACGTGTCAACACAGCATAAAATGAGAGACCATTCTTAGTACTTTTACAGAGTGACCAGTAACATGCACAAAATGAACAAAATAACAAATGCAAAAACATTTGCATCTCTGTGAATACAGTAAGTGTAATAAACGGAAACAAAGACACAGCAGAGACAAATGGTTTGTATAATTGGCACTGGCCCCAAACAGACCTCATCAACAGTTTAATTCAACTGCAAACCTGTGTTATACTTAACAGTAAAAACACAGAAGACAGTAATCACACACAGTAATCACACTATTCACACACAGGTAATTACTGACAAACAGGGCCTTGTTGACAACATAACACATGTCTGAGAGATGAATGGTTGTAGTCCAGACTAGCAGATACAGACTATAAAACACCATTATCAGCTCCCTAGCTATCTAGTTCTTAGTATGTCTACCTGCAGTGGCTCAATGGCCACGGCACAGCCATTATGCATACATGCGCATGATATCTTTCTGATAGAGAGTTTCGATGTTCTTCCGTCTCAGCTTGAATGCCTCAGTCACAAGTCCAGTGTCCGGAGTCCAGACCTCCGTCACGAGCTTCACCTTCTGAGGCAGTTCAAACTTCTCCAGCTTACCTGACAAACAGCAGCCATCCAATTACTACAAACAACATCAACAACATTCATGCCCAGGTGAGCCAGTAAATCAGTAAGTAAGCAAATCAAATCCTTTATAGTGTGCAGTGTCAGCCAGAGGTCGAATATGAGGCACTTGTGTGAGCCACTAAGGGTAACTGAAGGCCTGCTCAAACAGTGGGTTTTAAGAAGACTATGGAATGTCTGTGATGACTAACAAGTGCAAATCCAGAAGGGAGTGAGTTAGAGACAGCGGGGGCAATGACGCTGAAACTGTGGGCAACAAAAGTTGTGTGGACTCGAGGAACCGACAAGAGACTGGTGTTGGAGGAGCGTAGACAACGTGCAGGAATGTGTTAGCTAAGAACTGAGCAAAGGTAAGCAGGCAGAGAGGACTAAGTTGACTGATGAAATCAACCATTTATCCAGTGTAACCAGTATGGCTGTTCATTATCAATTATGAATCAAAAAATTTGTGTTTAAAGCTCAGACATCAATCAACAAGCTCCAACTATGTTATCAATGGCCTGTACCTAGCTTTAAAACTATTCACTTCATAATGCAAACAGTATTCTTTTAAAAGCAATAAGTATCATGCTCATAAAACATGCATGCAGTCAAAACTATTAATTACACTGTTAGCCGTCTAACAAAGAGGACATAAAACCAGAAATGAGAGATAAACGTGCTGGTCATGTTCACATGATATGATATTACACTTAATATCAAATGACTGAAGAAAACTTTGAAAACACCAATAACATTGTAATTTATTTATAACAAAAAACATATCATGGCACTAAATTAGCTATGGACGAATGCATTTGATGATTAAATAATACAAGGCTGAAAAATAATTACATTTTAGACCATGAGCCAGTAACTTTGACAAAACTTCCTTCTCAATGGCCGGGTGATCGCAGAGCTCTGGCCAGTGCACTTCATCACCGATGCCCACAACGTGTGCAAGTGCCTCAAGATTCTTGCGGTTGGGCACTACGAGAGCAACAGTGAACACTTTACTGCTGTCGGCATACAGACAGAGGTTGTCAATGAGTGGACACAGTTTGAGTGACGTCTCCACCTTGGCCAGTGACACATACTCTCCAGCCTGCAACTTCACCAGATCTTTCTTGCGATCTGCAAACATTGCCAGCATTGACATCTAATGAACATGCCAACATGTCAATACAGTCTGTACAGAACATGCACAGTGCACTGTGAAGTTTCAATGTACTAAGTTTTCTGACGTGTCAGTTACTAGTACTATGCTTAAATGCACTACTGTGACACTCAATGCCTCTCAGCTTCATTGTGGTACTTAGTAGACAGGTGTAACATACATACATGATACAGTAATCATACACATCCTCAGTGAAACTGGGTTACATTAGATTGCTTTACACAACAGAATACAAGAGACATCACTCTAACTGTTTCGGCATGTAAGCCATTATGCTTAACACGGTAACTACAAAATTTCTTTCTAAAGGTTTTTTTGTACGGAAAAATCAATTGCATTAATGTGCATCAACTGATGCAGAAGGTAAAGTAGCCAATACTCGTAAATGAGTGTTGGATCCGCAGCTGATCCCAGACTTAGGCAGTCAGCCCACAGGTGACTTAGTCATATGCCCGGCAGTAGGCTGCCATTACTTTCCACCAGGCAAGCGGTTACCTTCCCAGCCAAACAGCATCAGCGCCTTCTGGCTGGTACCAAATTATATCGCTTGGTGACATTGTCTGTAAACAACTTGCACAGCGTTGTTACCTGATAATACAACACAGGGAGTTGAACCCACAATACCTCGGTCATGAGTCCGACACCCTAACCACTACATGACCAATTCCACACCAAGGCTTCTACTGTTAGCCAAAGACAAACCGATAACCAATTAAGTTAAACCTACTTGGGTGATATCTGGCCAGAAACTGTTCACTAGACACAAGAAGGCTTGAGGTTCTCAAGGCTGGAGCCTTGATACCGAGATCCTCTTTTCAACGGCTAGGTATTGGTCTCAAAACTCAAAAAATCTCAGACGTGGTCCGAGTCTTGACAGTCTGGATAGCTGGTCATATATCTCCAGTTTCTCCACACATCTCACCACTGCAGAGATATGCACAGCATGCAAATATATGAAAACTATCTACACACACTGCCACTTGCCTATAATTCGCAAGCATCCATCCGACTCAAAGCGCCCAATGTCGCCCGTCGCAAACCAGTGCTGGCCGTTTATGACGTGAAACTCTGTAGCAGTCTTCTCGGCATTGTTGTAATAGCCGAGAGCAATGTTACCTCCACCCAACCAGATCTCACCACGGGGATATGGCACATCAGATGTGCCATAGCTACCTGCAACAATCAATCCACAGACTTGACGATAATAAAAATAACAGTATTACTACTATTAGTACCGCTACTTACGACTTTTGTTTCACCAACAAATCTTCCAGAAGTACTCCAGATCACACACGGTACAAACCCAAGTTAATATTTGGGAGTCTCTGCAGAAAACGTTTTACAGGCGTAAAATCAACAGCATCAATGGTTAACATAAAAATTACTGATAACAATATATGTACAGTGTTGCCTTTCAAAAGGAAACATAAAGCACAGGCCATAACCACTAACCAGCATGTGCAAGGGTCTAGTAGAATGCTTTTAGATGGCATTTAAATGAGCCAGAAGACTAGGCAAAAGCAAATAAATATAATCCAAACATAAATATGCAGTGGCTTGGCAAAATAACTACATAAAGGCTCAAGAGAAAACAGAATCTTTGCCTACATAAACCTAAAAAACACCGGTTGATTTTGTTTACCTTCTTTCCAGTCAACTAGCATCACCTCATTGCATGTCAGTGGTGCACCAACTCGACCTGTACTCCGGTCAGTAACTAGCACATAAACAATAACAGCATATACATGTAACTGTATGCCACCATAAAGGCCAAAATCCATTACACCAGTTTCCCCGTAGCAAGTCCATAGTAAGTCGGCAACTTCCCGTAACAAGTTTGCAACAATTTAACAATTTCCCCGTAGCAAATCCATAACAAGTTGGCACGGGCAAAAGTCCACTGTGTCTGTTGTGTCATGTAATTTCCCAAATTCCATTACATTGACTTGTTGCCAACTTGTTACGGACTTGTTGGTGACACTGCGAACTCGAACTATCTTGACATCTCAAGACAGTTTTATCTTGACATGTCAAGATAGTCTGACGTGTTGCCAACAAGTCTGTAACAAGTTGGCAACGGGGAAGCTACGGGGAAACGTGTGTAATGGACTTTGGTCATAACTCAGCATTTATGGAAAACAATATGCATAAGTGAAAACAAACAGTTACAAAGCCAGTACCCAATGTGATTAAAGACAATGCATTAAACACATACTCTCACCATTCGTTTAACCAACCTATTTCTTCTGTGGTCACAATGGATTAGTTCTCATGCAATATAATTTAATTACAACTTAGGAATTGCTGCAGCAGGATTTCTTATAGCTCGACATCATGCCAAGAAACAATGTCAAAGCACAATGGCATATTTCTGTGTAATCTGTCCAAAATTCAAACTGAAGCACTGAATATCTGAAATGGCAATAGCTCTGCATACCTTCCTGAACAGTGCCAGCTCCACAGGTTTCAGTCAGTCCATAGCCTTGGCCAACAGGACAGCAGAAGCAAATGTTCATGAAACGCTGAGTATCGGCTGACAGAGGTGCACCGCCAGATAACATCATCCGCACTCTCCCACCAAGTAGCTTCCGTACCTTCTTGAAGATAATGCTGCACAGACAACACAGACAAGTTTCTACGCATGGTGATCACTTTCCACGCACTGTTACATTTCCCAACATTTCCTCTACTCTTTGAGGCACTCTTCCACATGTTGTGGTTACCAAACTCCTGCACACTAACCATGTAATAATGAAATATAATAACAGTATAATAACGCACTGCAGTGCTCTGCTAAATTGGATCACCTACTCTACTACACTACTACCATGCTTATGTAACTATGTTAACTATACTAGTAAACACCGGTGTTGCCATAAAAGGAAAGGAGATTATAGCCACAAGTGTTACTAAAACTGTAGTGCATAACAACATAATTAAATTAAATATTCAGTGTATAATGCACTGTGCATGTTTTACAAAAGATTTAACGTCAAGCAACAATGCAGTGAAAAAAGATGCTTTCCACAACATCTGATGACTTTAATGCACCCACATGTAAGGTGGTACATTATCGAAACACTGGAGCTACTATTTTAGATAAATGCTGTTGTTGAACAAATACCACCAACTCACGTAGGTTTCACTGAGAACTAAACCTGGATAACTCGAGTCGCAGTCCACTGCTTTAATTACGAACTATGGCTGCCAAGAAGAAAGAAATCTTGAACTTGTATTAATCAAAAGCAGAATGTTTGCTCACTCATCAACAAGTGGTGTACCATATCCAGCTTCAAATCTCGTCCGTTTGTACTCATATGCAAAGTTAAACAAAGCCTGCTGAAATTTATTTCCTTCAGCGACCTTTTCACGCACTGCTTTGTAGAGACGATCCATAATAATCTGTCAACAGCAGACACAGCAGAAGCTATTTTAATGTATGCAAAGCTCAGGCAATATAATCGAATTACACCTGACAGCCGCCGTAGCACAGTGGTTACAATCCAAAGGTTGCCAGTTCAAATCCCACTTGCTGCTATATAAGTGCTACTGGTGAGGAAGGCACTGGCTAACCACCTCATAAATGTCTCAGGCTAACGGCGGGTTTACATTGACACGAGTACGAGTACAAGTACTCGTGTCAATGTAAACCCGCCCTTAGACAAAACATGGCTGCTGTTTCTCAAACCTGCCTTAAGGCAGCACACAAGTTCGAGTTTTTTGACACCTGCGAAATATATGCGAAATATCATAAATATCACTTTAAGCAACAGGTAATAAAAAATTCTCAAAATACGTTTTTTTCTAAGTTAGTTAATGACAATGGGGTAATCAATATGGCAAACCACAACTAACTCATGCTTTTCCAACAGACTCTAGTAAACCAGAGAACACTTCTAGTCGAGATTAAAATGACGTTATCAGTATTAACCATGTAACTCTCTACATCAGCCACATTCAAGTTTATTAGCCAAATACTGGCTCTGCAACAGCAGCTTCGCTGTCACCAGTCCACAGCTTTGTAGCAACCAGACGCTGAACTTGTCACATTTTCATGGCTTGCTAAAACCCCATTTGTTTAAGTGTGATCTAGGCATATAGTGACTTTTGTAGGGATGTACCAGATTTCGGCTCCGGCAAATCCGGCATCTGGCCCTTTTTGCAAATCAAGCCAAATCCAGCGCCACCCAGAATTTTGACCGCATTTGGGGCAGTTGTCCCGTATGGTAATATTTTTAACAACAGCTAATAGTACTGAAACTTCTACTGGAATCTTCCACCTTTGTGAGCAGTAGTGAACAGCCTATTGACAAGCAAACAGGATCCAGTCTCTGGAACTGTTTTGACACAATACTTCAGGACATGTCAACTAATGGTAACTGTATAAGTGCAGAATTGGATCAGTTCTTATCGGAGCCATTCATCAGCCATCAGGATGATCGTGCTTCCTTGTACAAGATGAACATGCACAGGTTTCCTCAGTTGTCACCACTCGCACAGAAATTCCTGGCACCACCACCTACCAGCGTCCTATCAGAGAGGCTCTTCAGTACAGCTGGTGACACTATATCTGACCACCGCTGTTGTCTTCTACCCGAAAATGCAGAGACATTGATTTTCTTGAAGTTCAACAGCCACCTCTTGGACGTGTGACATTTCAATTAGTCTTTTAATGTTGGAGTGACTCATATGACTCATTCATATTTTACTTTATGTTGAGTTTTTGAACATGTGCAATTAAGATTTATCATTTAACAAATCCGGCCAGATCCGGCTCTGGCCGGATTTGGAAAAGTGAAATCTGGAACGTCCCTATTTAATTGTGCCATATAAGTATCTTATAACTACTACTACTACTACTCACCGGCACAGCTGTCATTAATGTTGGCTTCAGAACTGAAACATCTCCTTTGCTGCCTTTCTTGATTCCTGTCGACTACATACAAACAATGGCCACATTAGCACTGATAAGTTTGATTACATGGATCAATGAAAAATTTCACATTCAACAGGACCGGCAGACAGTTGAATATTTAAATCAAAATATTTAAATCATGATCAATCACAAAATCGTGCTGTTTACATTTTCCAATACATCTCTAGGCCTTTTTTCTAAGCAACAGCACAAAACGAACAGTCTGTGCAATTTTATTTGAAGGCTGTGCAGTTAAACTCCACGTTTAACCTAGGCCCAATTCTTTTTATCCCATTACAGCAACAGTCAAGCAAACAACAATCGGTAACAAGCAAACTAGAAAAGAAGGTTACTTAAAGCTGATGCTCTTAAGGGGCATTCACACTGCGCGCCGTACGGCGCAGCAAAGCAGCTCCTGTCTGCGGTCCATCGG
>Ga0056132_1000179_pt1 | contig 13903 bp, 7 predicted proteins | sample WorMetLIZISLAND2_3_FD_71119 | JGI IMG/M metagenome (GOLD analysis project Ga0056132, IMG submission 71119) | Marine gutless worms symbiont microbial communities from Max Planck institute for Marine Microbiology, Germany - Olavius clavatus LIZARD... ...
CTTGTAGTTCTTTGTTTTATTTACTAATTGTCCCTATTCGTTTTTTATGTTTTGATTTTATAGATGCACTGTAATCTATGGTTTGTGGCCAGAACCACTAGGCTGCAGGGATAAGCAACAATGCCATTTGTTTTTTGCATTGTTAATAACTTTAGTTTGAATGAAAAGTTTTTTAACATTACGAAGTTGACAGTAATTTCCGTACATCATAATGTTTTCACTGTGCAGTTGTTTACTGATATGTGAGTGAATTTGTCAATTACAGGACAAATCATTTCTCAGTAAGACGCTGTTAGCAGAGGGAGCACCTGTTAAACCACAGAAGGTGATTATCAGCAAGCATATCTTAGTGTGATGTATAATCACTGTTACTTAGTCTCAGTGCTTCAGTTGTTAGTTACTTTGATGGCGTTCGTCTCAGTGGGTTTGATGGTACCAGGAAGGGCACCTGCCCACCACTTACGGATACTGAGAGTACTGTTAAATATAAGTCCTATCATTCTTCTTCACCGACATCTACTGAACTTCTAAAACAGCTCAACTGGGTGCCCATTTTTTGGCAAATCAGGTTCAAACTTGCCTCCTTGACCTTCAAAGCACCATATGTGGGTCATCCGCCATACCTTTTCAGTATCACAAGCCGACAAAGTCAACACGCTCATCTGCAGTCACTTACTTTCAGTTCCGTGGCACAACCTTTAATTTGGTTCTCGTGTTTTTCATATCTCTGCACCAAAAATACGAAAAATATGGAACTCCTTACCTCCTCACATTCTACAATCTCACATGCTGTCTTCACTTAGACGTTATTTAAAGACCTGCTACTTTAAGTCCGCCTATCCTCTATGCGCCTCAATTTTTTTCTCTGAGACTGGCTCTACATAAATCACTTATTATGTGAAATATATGTCATACTGTAATAGTATGTGAGTGAAATTTTTCTGAACACAATATATTGCGACTGTTTTATTATAATTTCTTTCTCTGAGTGCTTTCTGGCATGTGTGTCATGTACCTCAGGTTTGTTGATTTCTGCAGGTGAAAAGAGTTCCGGGCTCAAGTGGCCGCGTTCACAAGAACACAGAGGGTGAGTGGGTGTGGTCGGACGATGAAATGAAAGACGAAGGGAATGAAACTGGTGCAGAGTCAGTGAGTGTCATTGTGATTATTATTATCAACTGCATCTTGTGTATCACTGTTATACAATTAGTTACCTCGTAAGGAATTTGAGCTTCAAGATGCAGTTTTGTCATTTAAAGCATGTATTAATTGTCAGCTATGTATAAAACATTACTACTGCTGCTTCTGCTAGTACTACTACTACTATCAGCACCACTACCAGTACCACTACTGCTACTGGAACAGTCCTTTACCTATCACCAAACCAAACAGTGTAAAAGCAATCAGAGATGTGTAAATTGCTACTAAGAGTACACAGATGTTGGCTGTTTCATGAGCATGTACATTGTACATGCTATACTTAGTTGAAGACAATTATTTAGTGCTGTGTTGAAACAAGTGTAGGTACTAATAATAGCAGTAAGGATTATTCACAAACTATCTCTGTAGCAAAGTAAGTCTATAAATGTAACGTTTTGTGTATATTTAGTCAAAATCGGAGAAACGTCGACAAACAAGTGCAAGTAGTGATAAAGAGGTTTGCTATGTTTTTGACATGTTTTTGTCATGTCATATGCACTGTTGTTAGGTGTCCGTTTTTCATGTAATTTCTTTATTTCTGCAGTTAATTGGACAGATGTTTAGAGTTTGTGATGTTACTTCAGACAAGTGAGTTACAATAACAAATAACGTGAAGTTGTTGTGATAATTGTTATTATTATTTTGTTGGCAATGTACTATTATGTCCACATTTTTGTAGTCTTGTATTGAGTATGATGACATTCTTATACACAGCCAGATAAAAAAAAACACTGAACTTAGTAGTTACATTTGTGTTCATTATGCACACGTAGCCTCTTTTGAGATTTTTATTATGTTCAAGAAAAGTTGAATTTGTGCGACATTGTTTCTCATATAGGACTTTCACTAACTTGGAATTGTTTCAGTGGCTGTTGGTATACCTGTGCTCACTGTAATATGTTACGAGTTTGAATATTAAAGTTTTAAAAAGGTTAAACATCCCCGCATTTATATACTGCCACTTGTTGGGAAACCTGAACAGCAGCGGTTTAGGTTTACAATTCGAAGTGGCATACTGACCGGCACGTACAGCGCAATTAGCAGCAGCCCATTGCCCAAACGAACAGACTTTGGACCTGCTGTCTGCAGCTCGACAGACTCAGCTAGCTGTAACTGTGGCCTTCACCCAGCAATGTTCTGTGGCAACAACTCACTATTTTTAGCAGTGAGTATTACCAGGTACTAACTGCTACTCATTTACCTACCGCAGAGGGATAGAAGGCCGAGTTGGCCTGAGCACTACGAGTGTAAATAACTTGCTCAAGGTTATTACTCGACAGCGGTCCTGGGTGAGAATCGAACCCATGACTTCTGAGTCACTACTCCGAGACATTGGACATGACTGCTGTAACCAAACTCAACGTTACATCGATGCACCGTTAGTTAGAGCTGTACTGATAACTAGCAGTAAGTATATCTGTCTATTTTCATGCAGGTGCAACCAGAGAAGCCGCCACAACCTGAGCAAGTACCTGTTGCAGCACAGACCACTAGTGATAACACTGCATCAGACACCCAGGTACTTTTTAGTGGCTAGAGAACAAAACTAAACAACATCTTTTAGACTTGCAAGACATGTTTTTGGTGTTTAATTCAAGTTCTTAGTACCCGTGTAACATGTACATGTACTGCTCATATTTGTTGAGTACTATGCTGGGAGCAGCTGTGATTCAGTTGTTAAGATGATGGACTTCTATTCACGTTTGATGCTTACTGTGACCTGGCAACTGACGATAAGAGATGAGCTGCAGGGCTATCACAACAACAACAACCTGGCAGCTTCAGGAAGACATCTAGATGAACTACTCTATTGCTTCAGTAAAGGTCCCACATTACATTAGAAATATCCTTGTCATCAAACACAATGCTGTGTTACTTGTTATTTGTGTTGATAATTTATTTCTGATATTCTTGTGCATCGGCATCTGTTGCTGGTTTGTTGTTCATAGCAACAGAATGACTCATTGGTTCTGGTTCTTCGGGTGCGTAACGGGAAAAAAGAATTAAACGACATAAAGTTTGAGTTTACACGAGGACAAGGTATGTGGCTGCCGGTCGGTTTTTGTTTGCACAGTCAATCTAACAGATATTTTGTTTTACAGGCACTCGGTTGCATTTGCAGTCAGTGTCATCTGTAAGCAGTTGGAAATCGTGATTATGTGGCACAAGTCAGCTGACTACACTCAATGTGCATGCAGTTTGTATGTTTGGCATTTGTTGATCGTACATCTCTTTACATTGAGACACTGCTCTAGGATGAATGATGACGATTGCAGTGACATTGTAACCAAAATGTAATATAGAATAAATGAGCTCAGTCACATAATTATTAGGGCTGTGGAAATTAACGATTAATTAATCGATTAATCGTTAAAAAAGTTGTTCGATTAATTAATTTTTAATCAATTAAAATTCGAATAAATTTTGGCCGTCTGAACATCAGTAATTTATTTGCAGTGCACATGTTCCGGTGTAATAGTAAACAATAACATTAACAATGGGCCTCCAAGAAAGAGTGAAGACTGAAATGAGCGATGATTGCCTACATAGTGTATACATTAGGCCTATACGTTTCTGATTTTGTATGAAAGATCACAAGTGCACTTGATTTCTGCAGTTTTCGTGGTTTTGGATTTCCTAAAAAAAATTGTTCGAATTTAGTCGATTAATCGTGATTAATTTTTGGCGATTAATCGATTAGAAAATTTTTAATCAGTACCAACACTAGTAATTTTGTCTGTTAGTCTGATAGTCCAGTAGCCTGCTAGTTGGATGTATTCCTTTACCTGATAGTGATAGTCTAATGGAGCCTGATTGTTAAATGTTGCCAATAAAAAAATCATGTTTATTGTCTAAACTAATACTGAAACTGTTGAATTACATCTGAAAACTTTCAGTTGTTTTGATTGATTGGTTAGGATGTGGAACGGATACGTCAAGAGAAGTCAGACATCGATGCAGAGCTGCGTCACTTAAATGGTCCGGCAGCGATGTCTTCTGGCCAGTTTTACTACGAACGACGGTCTGTAATAGCATTGCTTTTAAAAGGTAAAGGTAGTGTATGGAATTCCATCTCACAGCTTTGGAGTGTCACTTGCCATATGGGATCACAGTCACACAGTGTTACCTGCCACCCGACACAAGTGAACACACCCCGCCTTAACCCCAGCCAGACAGGCCGGTACTCGATTTACCTGCCCGGAAACGATGGAAGGCTGAGTTGACCTAGGTGACTTGTTACATACTGAGATGGTTCAACCCCCGCCCAATACGTTTGTTACTGCCGCAATGCCATGGCTGAGAAATTATTTTTTAACTGGTCCAGGAAGTTTTAAGACAGAACAAAAAGATACAATAGATGGTTTGGATCGAAAATCCTGTGATAATTTTTATTCCAATCTGAAATGGTCCCAAGGAGGAATGCCCCTGGACATATGTCATCTGAGCTGTGGTGATTGTCTGGAGGATTAGAGGGAAGATACATACATTCCATTCATTATGATTTTGGCGTAATTTTTACGTTTTTTAACTCAAATTACGCCATTACGATCGTAATTGCAATATTATGCTTTTTATTGTATATTGCTAAGTGCACACAATTTCGGTATTTTGAGACAAAAAGTCTTCATAATCATTCTCACCAGAAGCTCAAAATGCACCAGAATAAAAGTTGGCTGGAGCTTCACTCCAGACCCCATATGGCCATATATAAGAATTCAATCACTCATTCATTTCTGTCAGTCACCACTATGAGTGCGTAGTGCCAAACGTAGACATCATTCTCCAGAGTGGATGATTCTGAGCCACGTCAATTGCTTCATTCACGGAGAGGTTCAGTGATTCCAGGTCCTGCTGGGTAGTCTTCATCCACGTAGTACTGGGACGTCCCGGTGGTCTCCTCCAGTTCTCCAAGCGGGGAAGCTGTTAAGATCTTACACACTTACTTACTTACTATTAGTTGTATGATGTGTAGTTACAGTGCCGACCCGGTGTCAGGAGGTCGTGGGGGTCGCGGCAGAGGTCGTGGAGGTCGCGGCCCAGGCTGGGCCAGTAGTGAACATGGTGAGTTTGTCATTATTGCTGATGGCGAATATTTATTTTATTACAGCCTTTGTATCTGTGCGTTTTGTCAACAATAATTTGCACAAAGTCGCAGTCTTATTGAATGTAAACATCGCTCGTGAACGTATTAACTATTAATTGATAGCTATTTACGCCTACTATAGCTAAAAATTACTGCAGTGAATTCTCGGCCGTCTGCAGCAACTACGCGCTACGCCAATGTAGGCTGTGGTGGCATGGGCCAAACCTAGGCTGCCTGGAAGCTAATTTAAATATAATAATAAATTAGTAATAAACTGTGGCTGTTTGCTCACTGGTTGGCTGGAGCAGGTGAAAGGTCAAGGCCGGTTGATTGACAGTTTAATGAATGAAATCACGCAGCTACATCACGACTTCGCTAGTTGAAGCTGTCAGCTAACGTTTTGTCTGTCACGCGATCTAACTTATCGTTTGACTCCTGCACCTTTCATGCTGCTGCTCCGACTGTCTGGAACAGTCTCCCACCTCATGTCCACTCATGTACCACTCTCACAACATTCCGTAAACATTTAAAATCGCATCTTTTTCAATCTTCCTTTCCTGCTGCCTACCGTCCCATCCCAGCGCCTCTGATTCGTTTTCGACCTTGGTGCTATATAAATTTATTTACTTACTTACTTACTTACAGTGAGATACGTGCGTACGGTCTGACGTAAGTGGCTAGTTTGGTAGTAGTTGCAACGTAGGTCCTACTTCCATACTAGCTTACGACAGTGTTATGCATACAGCCGCAGGTGATGGTTGGTGTGAGACAATGAGTCAAGATCGTCATGATCGTGCTACGGCAGCTGACACTCAGTTTGTTTGTTTGTTGTCATGGTAACCAGGTGATTGTTGTCATGTTGTCATGGTAACCAGGTGTTAGTTGTCATGGTAACCAGGTGATGGTTGGCGTGAGACAATGAGTCAAGATCGTCGTGATCGTGCTACGGCAGCTGACACTCAGTTTGTTTGTTTGTTGTCATGGTAACCAGGTGATGGTTGGCGTGAGACAATGAGTCGAGATCGTCATGATCGTGCTACGGCAGCTGACACTCAGTTTGTTTGTTTGTTGTCATGGTAACCAGGTGATTGTTGTCATGCTGTCATGGTAACCAGGTGATAGTTGTTATGGTAACCAGGTGATTGTTGTCATGTTGTCATGGTAACCAGGTGACGCATGGCGTGAGACAATGAGTCAAGATCGTCATGATCGTGCTGCGGCAGCTGACACTCAGTCCGCCGCGCCACGAGGACGAGGACGACCTTCCGGGTACAGAGGTCAATATGGCGGCTGGGCTCCAAGGTCATCTAGAGGTCGTCGTCAACAGTGTGAGTTGACCGAATGCTGTTACCTATCCACGCTTTTTTAACAGCCATTTATCAAGCAACGTTGTATGATGTAGGCCAGTGTTTTACAAGCTGGGTTCTGCGGAACCTAAGGGTTACGCCAGTGGTATCCAATGGTTCTGCGGGACCGCCAGTGCTCAGTAAAACAGTTAAACTGCTTATGACATTTGCAGCCACTGGACGCGTTTTCTAGGCTCTTGCTAGCTCCAAAATGTATTTGCGGTCGAGACTCTGCCCCGAACCCTGCTGAGGCAGCTTACAGCACAGCCCCAGACCCCCTAGCTAGTGGGAGCGTGCTTGCTGCCCCCTTTCCCAAAACCCCTCCATGCTGTCGGCCTTCGGCCTTAAAGTTCAGCTCTTCAGGCCTCAGAACTCCCCCAAAAGACATTGGTTCCGTGAGCAGTCAGAATCGCTGCAGAGGGTTCCGCTTCACTGAGAAGGTTGAAAGACACTGATGTAGGCCATAGTGTGGCTCTGTGGGTTATGGGTGGGTCTGTCTAGCTGCAGGTTCAAAGTCTGTTCATTCCAGAGTGGTCTGTCCAGTGCCAGCTCGATGGCATCTTCCACACTGAGGTTGTGCTATGATAGGTCGTTCTTCATAGTGGCCAACCAGGAGGTGTGAGGACGTCCTGCCAGCCTTTTTACAATCACTCTGAGGAACTGTGGTAAGAATTCTGCTGACACCAGCTGACCAGCCATCCCGCTCCCCTGATTTAATTTTTTTAAACTTTGGTGCGTTAACAGAATTTTACATTACGTTACAATGGCATTTTATGTGCTGATGTGCCGTTAAGAAACTACTCACTTACTCAGGTAAAGTGTTTAGTGAATTTGGCAGTCTTGGGGTCTGAGACCACAGTTTTATGAGAAGGCTGGCCTCGGTCTTGGTCTTGGCCTTGCAGCTTTAGTCTTGGCCTTAGTCTTGTTCTTATACTTTTGGTCTTGCTTCCAACACTGTTGCGCCCGACAAGGCACTGTGTGACATGATAATGCTGAAATGTAATAAACACCTGTGTTCTTTCGTGTAATAAGCGTAGAAACAGTGCCAAACATAACTGGTCATCATATCACTTTTTGACGTTTTTTGCACAAAGTTAATTTTTGATAACAAACGTGTGTGTTGCAACAGAAGAGTTTTTTGTGTCCTGTAGTCTTGCTGATGCTTAACTGGTCTTGGTCTTGGTCTTATACTTTTGGTCTTGATGTTACAATTTTGGTCTTGGTTTTGTTCTTAACATTTTGGTCTTGTTTCCATCACTGAAATTTTGAGGGAGTAAAGTAGCGACTGTATATGTGGCATGTAGACAGAGAACCATCTGATGATCGTCGTCAGCAGTGCAATGAAGACCAGGGACCGGCTGAGAGTCGTCGTCGAATGGCCGACACGGACGACACCGTGCTGGAGTCTCAGGAACAGTCAAGTGCAGCTAGTCTGGATCAAGGTAAGAACGAGGTTTTCGCATAGATCTATGCCTGTTGTGTGGGCACTTTAATACCCATGACACATGCTGCAGAAACCGGCACCGTAAATAGACTCCATTTTTTCGGCCGCTGGTTTCTGGTACGTGTGTCATGCAGATTTTTGTGACCGGATTCGTCTGGTACCAGATTGCGGTGCCGATTTGAACACTGTTCTATACCAAGCCAGAAAGTGGCATGCACGTGACTGAAATGATGACTTATGATCAGCGGCGCAACCACGTTGTGAAAGATGAGGGGGACCACTTCCTTTCCCTTCTCCTCCTTTTCCTCCCGTTTCCCTCCCTTTCCTTTCCTTTCCTCCCTCCTCTTATCCCCTCTATTTCCTCTTCCTATCCCCTTCCCTTCCATTCACTCCCTCTTCTCATTTTTTCTTTCCGCCACTTTTTTTTCCCTCCCTAAAACAGCTAGAAAGTCTGGGGATGCACTGCAGGCTCCCAAGCGGGTCAGGACGGTTTTAGCTGTACATTTTGGCCTCTAAAGAAAGCCGGTCGTGTGCCTATGGTTTGTCGTATTAGGTCTGGTAAGTTTTGAGATGGCATTTGATTAGTTTATGTTTGTAAGTTGAAGAGGATCGACCCAGGGTTCAAAACGTTGAGGGGGACCGGTCCCCGTGCTTGTTGTGCCTATGCTTGCGATAATTCCTTACGTTTTAATGTGTTCTCTTATTCTAATTTGATTAAAAATTCATCGCTTACGTCACTTTCAGCCATGTTTGTTTACGGGACCAGAAATTTTCATTCCAGGCGCATATAATGGACTCGATTTGTGGCGCCGGTTTCTGGAGCATGAGGTCAATCTCAATTAAGCTGGCATGCATGACAAGTTGGCCGGATGGCCGGCTCAGTTAGTGGCCATCAGCTTTAACCAATTAGCTAGGTCAGTGTGCCAACCGTCCTGGTCACAGGGACTTACTGTTACTCAGAACTCGTCGCTTTCTTCCCTAGAGGTAGATGTAACCGTTGCTAGTACTCTTTTTGCCTACCCACAGATGTATGGCGCTGTTGTTTCTTATTCCAGGGATAAACTCGAGTTTCTCGTTTTATTTCCGAGTTCGTAACACCGGGCGTGAGAGTCATGTTTGTGTGGATGTGTGCTACAGAGAGTGTGTCTTCTACCGATAACGTTGCTCCCGCGCCACATCGGCCTCGTCGTCGTCGCAACAACCGTTCGGCCCGCGGTGGCAACAAACGTCCGATGGCAGCGCGACCGTCACCGCCAACGCAACAAGAAGACTGGGCTGCCACTCAAGACAACAGCAGTGCCGCGGCTAGTCCGCTTGAGAATGGCATTGCTGATGCTACAGCCACTGCTACTGCTGCTAACAAGTCAAACGGCTCGGCAAAGCCGCAGCGTCGGCCTCGAGATAAACCCACCACGGTTACGGAAGCGGCTGCCATGACAACGAAGCAGTGATTTTATCACCTGAGATCTCGGATGTTAACCCTCGCTAGACCGGGCTTTATTTTGTAAAGTTTGGCGTTATGTACTGGTATTAACCCTCGCTAGGCCGGGCTTTATTTTGTAAAGTCAGGCACTACGTACTGGTATTAACCCTAACTAGGCTGGACCTTATCTTGTAACCTTGGCTGCAAGTGACAGATATCCCTGTTTAGAGGCTAGAAAGTGGATTGTTAACTTCTCTAATTTTTTACATTTTTTTGTTTTTTGGTTTTATTTGGTATTTCACGATTTCACGTTGTCTTGGTCACTCTGGTTTTCAGGAATTCCCAAGATTTTGCTCCAGAAATTCCCAAACTGACATTAGAATTCCCAGGCGGATAATTCTTGGTGTCTAAGATCTAACAATACGCTGTCATCTTATCAGCCAAATCAAGATTTGCCACAAAACGGCATCAAGATTTAGGTGCAATGGTGCATAAATTTTATTTTTAAAAATTGTTTAAAACAGCGTACAATGTGTTAAAACAGAGTACAATGTGCTTCTTCGAAGAATGACAAATGCGTTTGAAGTCACTTTGTGAGCTCAGCAGGTATTTGCCGATGCAACATTTATTTGTAAATTTACGAGTATTTTCTCTAATAACTCTTTGACATGTGTGCTGCTAACCTATAAAACAGGGACCTGGTATTTTTTACAGTTAATTTTCTTTCGTATCTGCAGGGCATAATGGCGATGACTGACTTTAAAACCTTACAAAATAAGCAGCGCCTGTACCTCATGAACGTCTGTTTGTCTGCCTCTGTGTCGGTCTGTTTGCCTGCCTCTCAGTCTTGTCTGTCTGTCTGTCTGTGTGTTTGTCTCGTTTGTTCGCCGAGTTTTTTTGGCTCCATTTTTGTTTCGTTATTTTCGTTCATTTGTGTTTTCACTTAAAGCTACGTTCCCACTGCCGATCAGATCAACTCGACCGTCCCGATCGCCCAAATTCCCCAACCAAGCTCGACCGACGAAGCTTTACGCGACTTGTTGCCGACCGAGTCCACTCATGTGTCGATCGAGTGACGATCAGGTATTGATCGAGTTGAGGTCAATTTGATCGGGTACTGATCGACAAAAAACTTATCCCGACCACACTAGATTTCTACAGGATCATTTTCCGATCAACTCGACCCCTACTAGACCAATACCCGATCACTTCCCGATCGCTTCTCGAGCGCTTGCCTACTCGATCGCTACTCGACTTTTTTGACAGTCAAAAATTATTGTGTACGAAGCCCGATCGATGCCGACCACCCCGACCACTTATGCCGAGGGATAATTCAATCAATCGTTCAGCGACGTTTGCTAAGGCGCCAGCTACTGGTGATCGGTGGCGCCATACAAGTAACCTCATAAAATCTATAGATAAAAACCCAATAAGATGTCCATAGCTAACTCTAAACAGGTGAGTTTTGTTTTAAGTGTTTACAGAATGTGGTCTTAGTGACACACGAGCGGACGCCAGTCGGTAAAGAGTTCCACACTCGTGGTCCAGCTACACAGAAGGCCTTGTCACTGAGACACAGGTTGGTTTGAGGTAGATTAAAATCGCCCGTGAACTAGAACGTAAGCGAGTGGCAGACCAGTTCCCGATCACTTGATTGGGCTTGATCGAGTTGATCTGATCGGCAGTGGGAACGTAGCTTTAGACCGATTCGCCGTATCTTTGCCAGCACAAGCGCCATACGTGAGTGTGCGAGTGTGTCTGTACATAAGTATACGCGTGCCTTGAGTCAATTCAACATAGAGATTACGTGCTTTCATAGACGCGTAGTGCTTTTGTGTGGCCCGTTTTTTGTTACTTAGCGGCGGCTGCCAGACGAGTAGTGCGGTTTTTGTTCTTCAGACTTTTTAGGCTTGTCTGCGCTGAGTTAGAATCATGATGTCTGTGTATAGTGAACAAGAGTGGACACTTGCTTTATATTCACTGTATTACGTGAGTGATTTTAACACAACACATCTGTTCTGTTTACTGCACCCAGTTTTGTAGCTTTTGCGAGTGATATCTGCATTTTTGTTGACAAAGCTGATCTGGCTATCGGTGTTTTGTTGTGGTTAATTCAGATACTAACTGTGACTGAAAATGTTTAATAGTAACTTGAGAATTAGGAACTAAAAGGGGTGACGAACGCTCAAGACACTTGCATAAAAGGCCGATATAGCCCCTCCTTGGGGGAACCCCACCTCAGAGCTACGGGACGTCAATTGCCATATGGGATCACACAGTGTTACCTGCCACCCGACGCAAGTGAACGCGCCCCGCCTAACCCCAGCCATGCAGGCTGGTACTCGATTTACTTACCCCAGAGGGATGGAAGGCTGAGTTGACCTAGAAGCCGCATAGAAGCAGAAAGCGGTGTTCTGTTTGGTGCAGGTTTCTGGTACAAGTTCCTACAAAACCAGTGCCCCCCTGGCATGATACTATTGCGATTTTTACAAATAATTACTGGCTGGGGTGAGTTGTGCAAAGTAATTGTGTAGATTAGCGTAACAATGCTTTTCGCGCACTGTCAAAATATTTTTTTCAGGCAAAGATGACTCGCCCCCCCCAGAAGAAAAAAATTGGCCCGTATGACTATGCTGGACTCCCAAGATTTAGGAAGGACAGTTCACTATTAGCTGTGCGTTGATTGTCACTTTGTTGATTTCAACAGATAACTGTAGTTTTGCGCAGCCTGCGTGTGCTGCCATTGTAATTTTGAATGCTTTTAACACTTGGACTTGTGAGAATGTAGACGTCGTTTATCAAATGCCGATGGAGTTTATCGACATTTTGTCATCTGGTTGTCCCTGTTACGTTCGGAAATCGTAATTACGAAGCTTTTGTTCCGTTGAAGTCTCCGCGCCGGCGTGTTTATCGCAATAATGGACGACTGCAATATTTTGTATTCTCGATAGTTAACAGTAAATTGTGTGAAGAAACATTGGTTAGTCTCACAGTATTTGCACCGTGTATCATTTTTAGGGACCACAGTTTTCCACGGAACATTGGAATTTTGAACCGAGCCGTGGAATTTGTCAGCTTTTAATACAGGTTTTTCAGCTTATGACCTTAAACGAAATTCAAGGTCATATGCTGATTGTTGAACGTTGAATTTTCTTCAGTTCGCTTACATGTCTCACTCTCAGAACACAAAATTAAACAAATACATCCGTTTGTCAGCAAGTTCACCAGCAAGTTCACCTAGCTAACGAATGGTATAGGCCAAAATCCATTACACCAGTTTCCCAGTAGCCGTAGTAGGCTAAGTGACTAAGTCCGTAACAAGTTGGCGCGGGAAAAAGTCTGCTGTGTCGTGTCGTTTCCTAAATTCCATTACAACGACTTTTATGAAATTTGCTGGCTTTCTTTTCTCCCACCCTATATATATCGTAATCAGGCGGACCCGTAATCGGTGAGCGATAAGTTTACGGAGATGCTATAGAAGTTGATTACAAAAGCTAACAATCAAAGCAAGCGGCTCAGACTACACAAGTTAATAAGGCGACTGTATTTGCGTTGCTAGCCAGTGAGTAGGCATATATCGACAGTTATAACTGAACTCAAGTACATTGGCGCGGGAAAGATTCTTCGGTTGGGGGAGCAAAAATTGGTGAAAAACAAGACAATCAAATTCAAAATATAACTTTATGCAATATGTATTTTTCGGAAAAGTATATGCGGTGTACAAATAGGGCCTGTGGCAAAGCCCCTGCAGAAGCTGGGGAGTTGTCGAGAATTTTTTGAGTTACGGAAAAGTTGGGCAGCAGGATGTACTACTTGTTTCCCAAAAATTTCGTTGACTCCCCCCGGTTGCCGCGCTTATTCTCAAGTCATCCTGGGTCAGTAGTGGTAGCGTCTTGCTGGAGACCGGGGCTCATCCACCAATGACAAGCCCAGTAACGGGTATCCACTTGATTCACCTATACAGATACACATAATAACAGATTAATAATGGGTACCGGGACAATGTTTATCAGCATTTATTTTGCTCACAAGATAACTGATAGTGAACGCACATTAACGCATTTTATTTTCGCAATGAACGTGCAGAACAACTATGCTCCACAATGTAATCCAGCTATATAGTCGTGCTAACTTACGGTTGTCTTTTTTAGCCGATCGTACTACTGAAAGCCCTATACACAGTGTATATACAATATGATTGGCTATTGGCATCATCATGTCGTCCGTCAGTCTGTCCATCTGTCTGTCTGTAACGATGTGCCTTGTGGCTCTCAGGGTCGGTGTACAGGACCAGGCCCGTACCAGCCATTTGATGACGGGGTGGGGTCGTTTTTCTCAAATTGTGGACCTCTTCCCGTCCCCTCATTTCTCCCCTCCGTTTTCTGTTTCCTTCCCCATTTCCCTCC
>Ga0056132_1000182_pt1 | contig 13777 bp, 13 predicted proteins | sample WorMetLIZISLAND2_3_FD_71119 | JGI IMG/M metagenome (GOLD analysis project Ga0056132, IMG submission 71119) | Marine gutless worms symbiont microbial communities from Max Planck institute for Marine Microbiology, Germany - Olavius clavatus LIZARD... ...
ATTGTGACCAATCTAATGTATACTTCTTGCGCGTTATTTTCTCCAAATATGCCTTTTCGTTCTCTCTCTCTTTAAATCCTCCCTTATGAAATAAATGTCCAATCTCCTATCATACGCGTAAACAGTCACTATAGAGCCAGAGGGCAAAGTATGGTCTGTGTGCGTTTCAGAGATATGGTCATTTGAATTTTTCAAAATGGTCTCCAGCTGCCATCGTGGATTTTAGCGAACCCAAAATAGCACAGTACATCTGCTCTTGCCGAAAAACCGAACATAGAACTAAACACGAAGTCAATCGGATGACGTGTTGCAGAGTTATGGCCATTTGAAATTTTTGCAAAATGTGATTGGCCCTGTGGTCGGTCGTTGGTCGGTCGTCAATATTCATACTTCTTACACTGATCTCATATACTCCTCTTTAGCTACATTAGGAACATAGCATGCGAGGAGTAAAAATAATCAAAGTCACCTTTGTGTTAGGATATTCTCGAAAGATACGGAACATCGCCAGTTCTGCAGCAACCGTCTTTCCTGAGCCAGTTGGTGCACCAAGCAGCACGTTGCAGTCAGTGTGATAAAGTGGATGGAAGATCTGCGTCTGGATTGGATTGAAGTGACTGAAGTTGTACAATGACTGTAAGCGGCTATCGTTCAGTGCCGAGATTGGTAACGGCTGCAAATCCAGCAGCTCTGAGCACACAATGTTCACATCACACAGACATATCCACAGGTCTGCCATTGCATTTCTGCTACACAATGTTAATTAATACAGGCACAGCAGATACAACAACTCTAGTTCTCTACATTAAACAATTAGCCTCTCCAGCCAGTGATGTTAATAAGGACTAGACTCTCAAGGTTAAGGCCAAAGCCAATGACACTCATAAGTGGCGAAAACAAATGTAAACACTCAAAGCTATCAGGCACAGTACAGATGGATAGTAAGATTAATACTAACAGGAAAAACAGCCATAATAAGCTTTTCAAACCATACAGTTAAGATAATGTCACAAAGGTGAATTTAATGACACATTTAATGACCTGACTAAGGACTTGACCATCAAGGCAGAGGACTCGACTTGTCCTTAAGAAGTCCCTAACTCTGAAGCCAAGAACTAACAACAAAGCTATTAATTTATGCACTAGGCAAACTTACTGTGTGTCCTCTGCAACAGATATGTCCTAGTCTCCAAAATACGCTAAAGTCTCATTCTCTATCACCATCGATAACATCTTGCTCACTTGGTAGGCACCAGCCACAAACCAGTCATTAAACTAAGAACAAAGGACAGCATCAGAGAATTAACAAGACCTGTGTGTGGTGGATGCTTCTCGGGTAGTATGAGATGCTGAAAGGAGATGGGAAAAGTCATCTCAGATCCAAGCCATCGGTCGGATATCACACGAACATAATACTGGCTCGGTAATGGCTCACTTATAGGAATTGTAAACACTACAGACTGAATCTGCTGTTGCTGCACCTGCAGTCACAAGTGCATGTAGCAGTGAAAATGAGAAATAAAAAAAAAACTTGTGACATAAGTCGTAAAATACGCATGTGATTTTCAGCATCCATCAACTCAAATGTGAGTGTAGTGTCAGGTTAGGTAAGTTAGGTGCCATCCTCAAATAGAGGGTCAGCAACATGATGAACCCACTTACTTCACTGCTCTCTGTCCTGCATCAATTGAGCAGCTTCATTATTCCCAAGATCACTCCGATCACTGACCTCCAGTATCTGTCTTTACTAAGTCCTCACGATATACAGAGTGGTCCAAAAAAGTGATACCCCAGTTTTAATTTTGCGATAGCTTCTGCAAATGTACACTGATTTTAACCATTTTTTCACTGTTAGAACAAGAAATTTATGACACATAAAAGTAAAATTATGCCGGCCACCTTACCTTAATTTTGTAATCACACTACCTAGTAAAACACACACTACTGCTAATATCAACGTTACAATATCTTTCTCCAGATTGAGTGAGTTAGTTCTAATATCTGCTGTTGCTGTGTTGCTGAACTCGTACACTTATCTCAGAAAGCCACTTGCTGCAATCTAAAAACTACAGAAAAAGAAGTTCTGCAAAGACCAATCCGTTGAATGGGAGCACATGCCATTCGCATTGCTTTGAGCCAGTGAAGGTTACCGTTAAACTCAAGTCAACTGGCCCGGCATACAACTAAATTTAAATGTGCTATCATTTCATGGTGAATAAACATCTGTGTGACATCAGCCAAATGAAGGCTGACTTTGTTAACAGCCAGTGCCTCCAACTGACAGTATCCCATCAGTCCTAGTAACAGGGCCAACTAACTACTCAGGCTGCCATTTTTATGGGCAGTAGCCACATAATCATTAACAATGCCCAGTAAAACAACCCACAGAGGGATAGCCAGGCTAAGTCAGCCTGAGTAGTTAGTTGGTTAAAAATCAAGACAGTATAGCTGCAAATAATGACAAAGATCAGTATTAGAGTATGTTGATGTGTGCAATACCGTGCTGACACAGACTTATAAGGGAAGCTCACATGTTTCTTGTGCATCATGAAATACTCCGAATGGTAGATGTGGTCGTTGTCAGGATCTTCAATCCAGATCCAGAACGGCTCACCAGTCTTTCCATGTGCACGGTCATTCCACTTGAAAGTGCTGCAGATCTTGAGTACAACACGCAGGACAGTGCGCGTTATCGGCTGAATAGATGCCTCCACGTCTAATATCGGAATCTGACTGACGCAATCTTTTACACGCGCACCCATGTTGACATGTCGAATCATGTGCCCTACATGTTGCACATAAGTAGTATACTCGCTAACAAGTGTATATATGCAGACGTATTATAATTGATAAAACTGATGTTATTATGTCAACAATATCATGCCAGAAGTAACAGGACAATGATGCTGATAGAGCCAAATTTTAACAGGCTCACGACGGAGTAGCTCAGCAGTTAAATCAATTGACTATCACTCAGGTAACGTTGGACTCACTTCCTACTGACAAATATTAGTCACTGGTGGTCTCATGAACAAAACTTGGCAAAAACTGCCACCAACAGAAAAAAAGTCACAAATTACACATCAGCATATCAGACTCAGTACCACCGACTGGAGGAAGGGTGACATAAAAAGTCCCACAGCTAAGGCTTGGCTAGGCAATTAATTTTATGACGTCATTTACAATATGTAATACAATAACCCACAATTCACTGCAGCACAGTTACAATAGCGACCAGCTGATGTTACATAACTATGAACTACGAATAACAATTACAATGAGAAACATAATACAGCCATCTACGGATGGTAAAATACCAACAATTTCTTGTACCAAGTATACAATTACATGTACAGGTAGGTATAAGCAGATTCAGACTAATCCAAATTAAAATTATTATAACATTAACAAAACAAACCACAAAATAAATAAAAATAAATCTGCAATAAAATCATCCACAAAAGTGTATCTTGATAATGTTTATGACGATGCTACTCTTAATTATAAAAGTTACTCAATCTAATTACCAAAATGTTCACCTTACCTTAGACCTTAGTTCATCCCGCATCCAGAGCCACACGCTGCCACCATTACCAAAATGTTTAAAAACTCTTAAACATCCATCACTCAAACAGTCATATCACATTTAGTTAACAACACAATGTACACATAAAAGGATTTACAATTAAAGCACAAGGATATACCAATATCTTTTGAGTCCATATCTCTCAGTCGATCAACTGACAGGCCACGTTCTTCAATCTTATTCAGCACATCAGCAGGAAGGAAGACAAACTGTCTGAGAGGATGCTCCCAGTCCCACAGACGTTTGTCAACCACCTTACTCAGCTTCAGCAGTCGACCGGCCATCAATGGCCAGTTCTTGCGCAGTGCCATCTCAAACAGAGCTCGGATTATACGTGCTGCATTCTGCAACATTTGCACATCATAATCAACCTGTGTATCTCTAACTGCCAGCAGAATTCTTACTGCAGTTCCTCGGAGTGATTGGAAAAGGCCGGCAGTACGTCCTCACACCTCTTGGCTCTCCCACAATGAAGAATGATTTATCATCCCACAACCTCAGTGTAGATGATGCCATTGAGCTGGCACTGGTCAGGCCACTCCGGGGGCTACTGGCAGCAAGCAGAGCTATGCACTGAAATGGTGCAAGCTGAACAATGATATCTCTAACTACCAAGTCTTCATAGTAACAAAGGTGTTCACTTTCACATCATCAAATACATTCTGCCATTAATAATTTTGGATTATAATAAAATAACAGATGCATTTAACACATTAATGAGGATTTGACGACAATAACTGATTTTCAACTTTATTCTTTAACTTTATTTTTTTGTTAAAATATGACGAAACCCAATACATTTTGGCATTATTTTTCAACTGAGTGTACACCGCAGTTCCCTATTAGTTTTTCACAATGTTCATCGACAACAATGATTACAATAACATACATGGCACCTAAAAGCAAAAAGTTACTAAGCACCGAAAGTAGAAGTGAAAGGATCAAGTCTACATCTAATCTGTATCAAAGCTTTCAATAACTAATATGTACTACCCAGTGGGCTCTGTATAGAGGAGACCTGTGAAACAGCTTTAAGACTATATAGTGTGAGATGGAAATACCTGTGCAACATAAGCTTGATCAGAGACCAGCGAGAAGTTGTCAACTCTGCTTTGTGAGATGTACGTCTGTAGGAGAATGTTTACTTTGCCGTACGCATTCTCAGAGCCTCCAGCAACATTCACGTGACATGAGTCCACGCGATGTCGGTCCAGTTCCTCCAACTCCTCATCTCGTACCTAACACGTTACAGCCACCCATCTTCTCACTGTTTCTTACATTTGTTTCATTCAGGACAGGTAATGTCAATCTTCTCAACTGCTACTACTATTTTCAGTCTTTGTTTAACTGGCCTACTTTTCCAGTGCTACTTCAGATTAAGCCAGGTCCCATGGGGGAAGCTTTCCAGATTGCTACAGCTGATTATTGCAGACCAGATGTCCTTCTTGTTGCCTGACCAACAGCACCAAAGCGATGGTATTTCTGACATATGATACTACAAAAATTACTGTAATACACATACTGGACCATCTCATTTAGTACAATGCAATTTTAAAAGAGACTGCTAATCACACAAAGGAGATCTGTGATACAGAGGCACAACAGTGATAAGTCACTAACAGCTTAACTAATAGCACTTGAATCTGATAACCGATAAACAGTCTCACCTTGATTTGGTCAAATTCCTGTGCTTTTGAGACCATTTCAAATACTCTGTCCTCAGTCATCACATGTACAAACAGCTCATTGAATACCTACAACATAAAACTCCATCTACTAAACAGCCTACATAAACAATACAGATCATCATAAAATGATAAACTTATTCCAGCACCATGACACATACTGTGACAACACTCAAAAACCACTCTAAAGCAATTTTAGAAATTGAAAACAACTAAAAGCAAACGTTGAGAATACAGACTTCGACAGTGTCATATTTGATGTAGTAGTGGCTGGCAGTGCGACCAACATCAGTTGCCGACAATGTGCCCGTGCGCTCAGAAAAGCGAATCATTTGTGCCTTGTCAAGAGCTCTGGCAGCAATAACAATCAGGTCACGTCGGTGCTGCTCCAGCATTGGATCATCCTGATCAAATAGATATTTTAACACAGATACCATCACGTTAGCAAAAATAAATAAAACTCGATGAAGTTGGCGAGTAATATCCTACATTTTATCATAAAACTTGTCATTCTTTATACTTAAACTGTCACTATTAACAATACTATTAAAGCAAAATTTAACAGAAAAGATGCCCTTTCTAATGCTTGACGAAAGGATAGAAATAATACAAACTAATGATAACATCAAACACTAGTTATAATGATAACATCATCATAAAGTAAATACAAAACTTCAAGCAAAAAGGATAGCAGTGCATGACAGACAAACCATGAGACCAACTAGAAAACCTGTAATGCAATGTGGCTGACTCCATACACAAGAGGATTGCAACGCATTCTCACATACAGGTACGTATAACTAAGCCACTTTACTGCCTCATCTACTGTTGTTACTGTACCAAGTGAAATCTGCAACAGGCACATTAATATTCAGTAAAAATCCAATTTTAACACAGTCTACAATCTCAACAATTACAGGTGTAGAATACCTGCTAATGGACTGCAATAAGTTGATGTTTTAATATAACAATTTCTGGAATTGCTCTAAATTAATCCGAGTCTCAAAAACGTGAACTATTGGGTATTGTTGGAACAAGGCTCTTCGCAGGTCATTTGTCTTTCCTGTCTTTCAAGAAACAGCGTCAAAGCACTGAAAGGTACTGAAGAGTACATTAACTTAACGTCCAAAGACGAGTAAATGAGTAATTAATACTTCACTGATGACATCACTATTAAAACAAACACCTTGCTGCCTTCACACACCTTAGTTCTTATATGATCTATGACAATGTTAATAATACTGTCGTCTTGTCATAAAAACATAATTCAGCATAACAACCAAGACACTACTACATGGCATGAAATGCAGATAAACAGTTCAAGAGACATTATTAAATTACAAATCAATCGCTTTCTACAAGATTATATGAATATATGCAAGTTTTCTATGAAATATATAATTCTAAATAAATTGTTAATGGTCTTTGTAGTGTGCATTTTTTGAGACATTCTGCATAAACCAAAGAGGCCAAATGTACTTTTGTCAACGAATCTATATGGCTCCCTACACAAGACATTCAAATCAGTAACTGCAGACAATTACAATTACAGCACTAAAATAGGCTCCACCTGTTGTTTTGTTTTAATACATTTTGCTTTTTCTACTTGACAGCGTGCTTCAGATGTGCTTCACCTGTGTGCCTCTGACTTGCTTGCAACACACACACTGCATTTTATAAATGTATTATGATTGATGGAAAAATCTGAACTTTTTGGTGTAAATTTGCATTCTACCATAATTACGTTGGTTGCTAAATCACACTGAAGCACACACAGAATGACGGTGAGATCTGACCTCAGCATTCAGGTTGTCAGTAAGACTGCTGACAAATTGAGACTCGATGGGATTCTGGTGTGTTAACAATGACAGATAGTGTGCAAGTTTGTCATGTGTTGTAATAATAGTTCCATGTCCAAATGTATCATACTGCGGTCGGCCAGCACGGCCAAATATCTGCATGACGTCAAGCACTCCAAGGTCAACGAAAGAACCTTTCTTTGCATCATAGATTTGTGTTCCCTGAAACAGCCAAAAAGGAGCACATAAAACTGTTGCTGCCCCAGCTGCAAAAACTGCATCATCATCATCATCATAATCATTATCACCAAATGCACATAGTGTCCATATTACAAAATGAAACTAAATGCATTAGACAGCATCAGAATATCTAGTAAGAAAAGGAAAATCTTCAAAAATGTTTGCATTTTCATTATTTTTTTCTAATACGTTCCAGCTATAAGGCACAGTAGAAAGAGAAAAAATTATGAAACCCAATTAGGCACTATGTCTGTGAGCTTAAACTCAAAGACCTTGCTTGGAAATGAAATGGAATTTGTTGGATAAACTTAGCAGTAACTCAGACCTTCTGATGCATTATATCGTAATCCTAGGCTGAATCACTACAGCAGGTAATCTAACCAACAGCAAGCACAATAAACCAGTTATTAGCACTATCATACCTTGATTACAACAGCATGTGCTGGCAGATTGACACCCCAAGCCAGTGTAGCAGTGCAAACAATGACTCGTACCAGGCCATCGGCAAAATAGCGTTCAACAAGGTTGCGGTCCTGACGCAGCATACCGGCATGGTGAATGGCAAATCCATCAGGAAACAGCTCACGCAGTTGCTTGTTTCGACTATGAGACATCTAGATGAACAAGCAGCTCAACATTCAACAACTGACAGCCAGCCTCTTATGCTACATGTATCAAGTGCTGTTACTAACACTTGACCAATACATGAAAACTATACAAGCATATGGATCTCAGCTGGTATGTGGTAAAATGGAGCTCCATAATTCTGAGAAATATCTGCTACAGACTACTGCTACTACTGCTGCCACCAACCCCAACCAGTCCACCACTACTACTACAGTGTACTTGCTCTTTTGCTTCTTGACTAAGCAGCTTACTTTTCTGGAAGTACTCTGGATTAGGTAAGGTTCTCAATGCAGAACCTTTGGGATTGCTACATAAGGTCTTAATTTTTTTCATCAGCATCAAAGCATTAAAGGGTATTTCATATCTAATAATATAGACTGCCAACTAATTCTGCCTCAGAAGAAAGGACATCTGTCTGCTAAAAACTTCATACTGTCAAACTGTTGTACAAAGAAACTTACACCAGTATTTCATAGCTTGACTGTGTCTCATTTTTTTATCCCATTAAATATTGTCTCAGTTGCATTCTGACAACTGTATTTTACAATAAAGACTGGATTGGAATGGACTGTGGTAAGCAACAATGCGAGAAAGGCATTTGTAAGAAAGTAAATTTTCATTCCAATGATGACCCCTATCAACATTATACCCATCCCATGTGTTACACAGCTAAGACATGAGTCTGTATCCATGCTGGCTGTATCCAAAATTTTGCCACCATACATCGCACCGTTTCAGAGATTATTGCAAACAGATGCTAAGGCAACTTCAAATATTTAGTAGATGAAATGGCTTCCATTAATTGCCAGCTCAGAGAAATACAGATAAGTTACCTCATTACCAAAGCAATGTTTGGTCAGTAATGCCTACCAAAAGAAAAGGAAAATGTCATTTGAGTTGCATTCATGACTCATTATGTCATTATTATTGCTGTAATTGCAAAACTTTAAGCAAATAAAGTTAAGTAATACACTTGTACGTGACTAATTTAGAACTGAACCTGCTTGAGAGCTTCTGCCGATTTGGCTGACTTGTCAGCAGCAAACATTACAATCTGTCCATTGTTCTTTGCCATCTCACGCAAAACACTTGCCGTACGAACAGTCTCATTTCTTGCATGCACAAACACCATTACCTTCAAAGCAACAGACACACTACACTATACACTGAGATTATACACCAAGAAAAAGTTCACTCACCATTAACTCATTGAGATGAAACTTGGAAAATAAACTACTGAGTCATTAAATCCCAGTGTTTGGTGTATGTATCTAACAAAACATGATCAGAAAGCCAACCTGATGGCCATTGCGCACTTGTTGAATGACTTTCTCGTAGCATACAGTGTTGAAGTCATGCAGCTGTTGCATTCTATTGGTTGTCTTGATGCCTACAAATACAACCTCCTGTCAACCGAATTTATCATAAACAGATAAGTCAATATAATAAAGTCATGTACATGAAGAAAATGGGCTTCATATTTCTTCATATTTCCGTTTGCAGCGCACCTTAGAATTATAAATGGTTACAAACGTCTGAAGAAAGACATCACAATGTCAATGTATGCAACAAAAAAACTGCTTGAAATCTCAACCACAGCGCAGTAGAGGTTATGCTAGAGATGTGCTATATAAATCTATGTTTTACTTACTTACTTACTTACAGCCATTACCACTAACAGACAGAAAGATCAGTAGCAATAGTTAAAAATATTATGTTTATTTAATGTAAAATAGAAAAATCTATCAGTAATCATAGCTGCAGCCACATAGTAAACTATTTTAATGGAAACACACTGCTGAAAACATTACCGATGAATGTCTGTGCTAATGGAACAGGGCGAAAGCGGCCATCAAAGAAAAACAACCCTTTTCGCACATTCACACCAAGAAATCGTGCAACGTCAACATAGTTTGGAAGCGTTGCTGACAGACCAACTATGCGGATCATCTTCTGTGAACTCTCCACCTGTGGACATTAATTACAAGACAATGACTTAGAAGACAACTTCCTAGAACTCTCACGTCAGAAATGTCAACAAGTTATAAATGAAGGTCTGCAAGAGAAAAAGAGAAAACAAGAAAGCCTAGCTAATGCAAAGGTAAGCGTGCGACAGCCTTGCTGGCGGAAAACAGATTTTAACATGAAATATCCACTCAAGGTCATTATAGGTCATTCATTTTACAATCAAATTACAGGCTAACAAGGGGTAGCATATCGCCATGTAATATTGCTGGCCTTATCTCTAACGTTTCCAAAGAAGTAGCCATCCAAATCGCCCAAAATTACCATTGTCGACAACCTGATTGTCATTTGACGCCCTGGCCCAGGGGAACCCCTGCGAATATCCGCATACAGTACACCTTATATTTTCGGAAACTAGAGTCATTGGGCTACATTTTTGTTGTTGACAGTATGTGTCTATCTTCATTTGTTTAGCCATTGTTGCCTTCCAAAAATGTGAAGCAGAGCAAAATTCCGTGAAAAGGTCATCGATTTTGGTACCAATCGAAAGCGCATATGAGACTTCCTATTAGTCGTTAATACTGACTTTGGTTTGTCTTGCAGCGTTTCTAAGATATAGTGACTTATTGGCTGAAAACTGTGTATTCTTCCTACCCTTCTTTTATTTGGCACCCCCGCTCCATATGTTCCCTTTGAAGTTTCACGGTGAACTTAACCACGAGGAAACTACAGTCTGTGGTGAAAGTTGCATGATCCTAACTTCAACCGTTTTTGACTGATGCAATGGTGCGACAGATGGAGAGAGAGACAGATGGACAGGCCATAGCACCTAGCGCGCTACAGCACATATGCTGCGTGCTAAAAACACACTAAAAATAACATTATGATCAGTCAAAAGCAGAAACAAACACAAAAATCATTACAAACAGCCACACAAAAAACACACAACTACTCATCAAGTAGACAACTATAGGCAGCTGAAGAATTCACCAGTCTTAATGTCCGTGCAACCAGACTTTCTATAACAGATCCACGGTCATCATGCAGCAAATGAACTTCATCGATGATCAGAAGCCGAACAAGCTGCGTGAGAGCAACATCTCCGGTGCTCTTGCGTGTCACAACGTCCCACTTCTCAGGCGTTGTCACCAACATCTGTTGTTAGAACATTAACAACACTTTAAGTTCTCACTGACACTGAATGACAAATACATCACACTCTAACAGCTAACAACAGCAGCTGCTGCATCTGGTTGGAACAGTCTGCCAGAGTCAGTACAAACATTGCCGTCACTGCCAGTTTTCTGCAGCAGACTGAAGACTGAGCTTTTTGCTCAGTCTTTCAGCTCATTCTGAAATCTGAACTAAATTAACGTCAACACTACACTGCACTGACTACTGCAAGGCTCTTTGTTTTGTATACTGTTACATGTCCTTAAAGGTAAAGGTAAAGGCTGTCGATTTGTATAGCGCATCGTCGTGTACGCCGAAGGCCGGCGGTCAAGCCACCTCTAATGCGCTCTCGTCACGGGCCTGAGCCGCTGGCCACACAAGCCACTGCCCACAGCCTGCACACACAGGCCTGGGTAGCGACCCGACCGTTGGCCAGACAGCACCAGTCCGCAGTAGGTCTCCACCTCCGTAATCCATCATTAATAGATTACTACTCATTACCCTTAGTCTTAGGACTTCACACCACGATAAAGGAAATTCAATCATTCATCATCATCAACATCATCATTATCTCAATTCACAATAATGTGAGACTGACATAACAAAAAACAGCACCTGAGTCTTCATGATCTCAGACTTTGATAGCTGCATGTCACCAGTCAACTCTTGTACGGTTATTCCCAGTGCTGAAAGTCTCTGTCCAAAGTTGCGAACCATCTCAGCAGCTAATGCCTTCATCGGTGCCACGTAGACAATCTAAGCAGCATGGAGGCGTTATATCACTGACATGCTGTGCATTACAGCTGCAAGACATGTTAGTCATTTTTGACCATTTTTATTACATGATCAATAATCTACCATATTTGACACCTGACATTTTTTCAAAAATCTCCTGTCACTAATTGTGGCATCTACCATATTTAGGATGGGGTTAATCTAAGGCTGTTTATAAGCAAATTTTTTTCTGCAATAAGTCATTGGATCTGTGAACTTTGTCTTAAAACCAATTTTCCAGATTCATATTTAGTTGTAAAATTGCCAGCAAGCATTTATGATGAAAATCTGCATAACTCAAAATTCACAAATAAAAACCGCACATTATGTGTATCAGTGTCAATGGTATGCTGTAAAAATTTTGATTTCAAAATTCCCAGTGTTTATGAAAAAATTGACAAAACACCATTGGGAGTCACTATTAGGGACTCCCTATATAAGTACAAAATTTTAATGCAATTTATTTTGTGTTTTATGAAAGGTCATAAGTAGGCACTGCAATCTAACTAAAGACACTGCTCTTGACAAATTGCTGCAATGCAGGCCTAACATGGTAACAGAACCTTAAGAAGCACATTAGACAACAATGTAACGCACTGAGTGAATTATGCACATCAAACAACACAGTAATGAGAGCACTGCAATGCCTTAAACTCGTCGGTCTTGATCACATCTTCAACTATGTGCTGCTTCAGCTCACGTAGAACTGCCAACATTGCGATGTTTGTTTTGCCAGCACCAGTTGGCGCACAGATTAGCAAGTTCTCATTTAAATTGTACGCTGCATCAAAGACAACCGACTGTATCAGATTCAACTTCTTTGTGCCTCGGAAAGCTGTCTTTCCAACCTGCAACATGTTTAAAAGCTTCACAAAGAACTGTTGACAGCAGGTACTGCAAAAATCTGTTAACCTTTATCAGCAAACTGCATGGTCCTTTACGACAAAAGAACTCCATATAACGTGTATTCTCTTCCCTTGAATTACCGAGGAAAGACATCAATCTAATGTCTAATTGAGATGCATGTGTTAATTGATTTAATACTGCTTTTATCCATTGAAATAATAAGTGCTGACAAATTTACAATTTGCAAGCAAATAAAACAACATGGTCTTAAGTGTTCTCTGAGCACCTTAACTGCTTGTGATGATCAGAGATGAAATGGTGACAACAGTAAATGGGAATTAAGCTGCAGAGGCATAACACTAACCATATCATGTAACTTGATAAAAGTTTGTACATGTACTTGAGTAACACCAGATACTCAGGCTAAATTGCAACTCCATGTAGAATATTATCGTGAAATCAAGAATGCAATAAGCATGCTGATTTATGATTTCAGTCAAAGTTCATATTTAGGTGTACACTATACAGAAGTTGATGCTGACATTGAAATACACCTTTACCCTATCAGCATCTTCACTGCCCACTCTTACAGTTCAAGTGCTACCTATGACTGTTCTGTTCTGTTCATCCTGCATCTAGATGCATTGGGCCACACGATGACGCCACTCCGTCCTGTCTGCCACCAGCTCTCCGGCCTCCTCCCAGCTGACGCCCATGCTCTTCAGGTTGCATTTCACGATGTCCATCCAGTTCACCCTTGGCCGTCCCGGCTTCCTCTTGTATCCTTTCAGTTCCCACTGCATGGCCTGTTGGGGGGTTCTGGAATCCTCCATTCGTAGGACATGTCCCAACCATCTCAGTCTTCTTTCTTTGATTATGTTTTCGAGCTTCCATAAGCCTGTTTTCTTCCTGATGTTGTCACTTTTCACTTTGTCCTTCCACAAAATTCCGAGCAGTCTTCATTGGAACTTGTGATGGGCTGCCTCGAGTTTCTTCATCTGTGTGACAGACAGTGGCCATAGTTCAGAACTGTACAGTAACGTTGACAAAACTAGTGACTCATAAAGTCTGACTTTTATTGC
>Ga0056132_1000185_pt1 | contig 13678 bp, 8 predicted proteins | sample WorMetLIZISLAND2_3_FD_71119 | JGI IMG/M metagenome (GOLD analysis project Ga0056132, IMG submission 71119) | Marine gutless worms symbiont microbial communities from Max Planck institute for Marine Microbiology, Germany - Olavius clavatus LIZARD... ...
TCCCTGATCACTGTCTCCTGGAGGAGTTTGTGGCTGGTCGTCGACTGCCGAGTCAACGCCCGTACATCGCAGCGCGTCATCAAGTCGTCGTCGTCGTTGAGACTGCCCGTCCGTCATCCAATGCTCAGCTCGTATTCTCTTCAGCTCACCCTCAGACGTGGCCACGTACATCGGTTCCCTCCAGACGGACCGCGTGAGCAGCGGTTCGCTGGGGTGCAGGTCGGCGGCGTGCCGTTGAAGCGGTTCCGGCTGGTCCTTGAGCTGGTTGTCGTCGTGTCTCAGCGCCTCCAACTCGCGCTGAAGCCGCTTCCGGCGTCGTCGGCGACTGAGACGATAGCAGCGGTACGATATGATGGAGCAGATGCTGGTCAGTGCGCCGCCTCCAACGATCAATGCCGTCGTCACGTACTCGGACTTGTTGCCTTCATCGTCTTCCGCGTCGTCCATGTAAACATAGCTGTACTCGTCGTCGTCTGCTGGCGGAGTTTCGGTCGCTGGTGGCAGAGTTACTTCGAATTTGAGCGACCCTTCCGCCGGCTGAGCATTTCTTGCTAACAGAAGGAATTTAAATCCATCCTCTTGGGGTCCCTCATCGTCGCCTAAAGGCACGGCGTTTGCGCTGGGTGTGTACTCAACTCGATCGTTGACGATGTCATCATGGCTGAATTGCAGCTGCGTATCGACTGAACCTCTCTCGACTTCATCTTCGTCATTTCCGTTCCTCTTCTTCCTGTCTGTTCGCTGCCAGGCTGGTGAATGCTCTCGGCGACGTCGGCGCCGCTGCCCCGTGACGCTGAGCGTGCCCAGCCGAGGCAGCTCATAGACGTCGTAGATGGGATCTGAGTTAGTTCGTGACGCCAGCTCACTCGCGTCCAGCATGTCGACGGTGATCTGCATCGGTCCGTCACCGGTGACGGCAATCGCGTCGTCTCGTTGAGTTATCAGTGGCTCGACAATTACCTCCACCACCACGCCACGAATCTCGTTTTGTACCGAGTCGTGCACGTCCAGTTCGAAACTATCCAACGCAGACGTCAGGTCGAACTGGTAGTAAAACAGCCGACCCGAGTCCACGTCGACCTGGCTGAACGTAGTCACTGGCAGGTTATAAACGATCAGCTCGCCGTAGCTGGGCGGATTCGTCACCTGATAATGGACTGATGACCGATTGCCGTTCGTTTCCAGTGCAAGAGTCTCGTTGGTGAACTTTACTTGATTGTCACCTTGGACGATATGAACGTTATGATACAGTTCCAGCGCTATCATCAGTGGTATTATGCGGATGTTGAAATCCTACACGAACCACACAAATACTAAAACAGTTAACGTCATACGGCAGTGGTAACGTGTACTCGTGTGTGATGATCTCATAAACCTTGCTGTACTTTAAAAGCTTGAATATACCAACTCCATCCATCTCAAAATATTGTTACTTTGGTGATATGCCGCATATATTGTATAAGAAATTAATTTTAACAGTATACTGACGTACAACACGAACCAGACTGTAACAGTGGGGTGTATAATTTGATGCAACGTTGATATTTTCAACAATATTACAACTATGACACCGCTGTAAAATATGTCATGCAAACCTTACTAACTCCTGCATATTTGCTGACACCAGCGTGAGCAAAGTCTTCACTAATCAATTTTGATACGATAATTTTCTCACAGGCTTTTAACAGAATGAATCTCCGAAGTTATGGTATATGGTCTATTTTCTCACAGAATAGGCCTAAACCTTTAATAACGTCATACCTTGCGTCATCTGACGTAGACACGTGGTTAAAAATCGAAATCCGAAAAGTGAACCAAAATTATCTGGTACAGTATGAGAAGCTATCTTGTTGCAGATGCTGTTTTTAAGTACCGCCATTTTTACAGCTGGTAGGCCTAACTGATTTTGGCCACTCACTGCACAGTTCTTCACAGATGCGCCGTGCACACTCACTTATGAATACTTTCTACGGAATAAACAGTTTACCTTATACAGAGGTTTGTGAACGCCATCAGACACACGGAAATTGAAGCTACTGTTGTCGCGACTACCGTCCGACACGAATGATATTTTCATCTGATCGACATCTAGCTGAGAGAACTGAGTGACGTCATCAGTAGACGCGAGGTCGGCGTTCTGCAGGTGCCCGTTGGTCGGTGGAACGTTCACGTCGTAAATGATCTGCCCCGGCGGAGTGTCGTCGTCCAGCGTCAGTAAGACATCTGAAGTGATGTTGTGAACAGAGCCTTGGACGAGCTGGATCTGCGGAGACATGGTCATCAGATGGAACGGCTGATCGTCGACCGGTAGGATGCTGATGTTGAAAGTGAAAGTCTGTGGATGCACTTCGAGGTTAGTCTTGGCGACAGCGACAGCGGAGAAGTCGAGTAGAAACATGAAGTAATCGTGCGTTGTATCACTGCCGTCGTGCTGGTAGACAAGCCGATCGGCGTCGATCACTTGTTGGCTGAACTGGTATGCAGTAGACTGATTAAGCGCACGCACCTGCAGTATTCCGTGGTGCGGTGGATCGATGACCGTGTAACGTACAGCTGCGTCTACGTCGACGACGTCCACCGCGGCGGTGAGTCGTCGCTGTAGCGGCGTCACGTCCAGAGCTGACCGGCCGATTACGACACTTGCACCCTCCTCTACGGACGCCGTGCCGAGTTTCATCAGCCAGTTGATGTTGTCTTGATTGACGTGGTCGTACGACAGCGAGATGGTGAACAGTCGTGATACTAGCGGCGTCTCGACGTACTGGGTCGATACATCAAAAACGAAAGAATCGGTCTGCGACCAAGCAGTCTCGGTAGACGACGCCGTGTGCCGGTAACCGACAAGTCCGGCGTCGACGTCCGCCTGAGTAAACGTCGTCGATGTTTCTCGGGCGCCGTCTTCACCGACAACCAGTCGACCGAGGCTCGGCTCGGAGCGCACCGTAAACACGATTGGACGAGTCTGATTCGGATCGTTGGTGCTGGCACGTAGATGGTGGCTGGTGATCGGCTGGACGATGCCTGGAAAAGCGTTCAGCACTGACAAAACGTCAATGCGTAGTTGTAGAGGAGTCGCTTCGATCAGGAACGACTGTGGATCGGTCAGGCTCTGCCCGTCGCTTACCTCAAACTGGAAAGAACCGCGCCTGGCGCCTTAACATTGCAAACAATGAACAGATTGTTAATGATACACAACAAAAACCAATTCGTAATTCTACACTATAATAACAATAAGCGGATACACAAGGTGACAAGAAACAAAGCAAACATGACATAAATAATCTATACATTTACCATAAAGCACCAATAGAGTGTAATCTGCGCCAGAGCTGATCAAAAAAAGCTTCGATAAAAATGTTCTTGATTCAGAAAATGGTGTTGACATGCGGTGATCCTGAGAATGAAATTCAGTTCCAAGAAATAAACAAAACTCATCTTCAACAAAGAGAAGAAATTCCTGATCCAGTTCCATATTCAGATCACTCCCGAAATAATAATTGATTGTTTCTTGTCTCAAGGCCAGTATGCAAAAAATCATAAAATTAACATATCATGCTTTAAGTATTCGTGCTCATAGACAGACAGACAGACAGACAAGCAAATAAACCAGAATCAATGCAAAGCCTCCTTTGAGAAAGTAAAAATTATTGGAAAAATTAATATCTTAATTATCAGCTGTTATAATTTCACCAAAAGCAACAAATACATGTATGTACATGTGTGCACATTAATCATCTATCAAAAACATGTTTGTGCTTATGGTATGTCGTTATGACTAAGCTACAGAAGCTGTGAGTCTGTCTGTGGACAATATTCTAAAACAAATTATTAATGATTTTCAATGAAACTCTCTGTAATTATAAAAAAACTTATTCAATTCTGAAGTATCGAGTTAAGCTTAAAACAAGAATTGGGGACAACGATACAATCTTAACTTAGGCATTATCTCAACAACTTTACTACACTTCAGTATAACACGTAAAAATGATAGTACTGCCAATCGGATAGTCACTTTACTCTTTTTATGGTGTATGATCCCCAATAAATAAATAAACAAAATAAATAAACAAATACATGTAAGTGTTGTAATACGGCAGTAACACGAGACCTTGATGCCGGAAGACCAACAGTCCATTGTTGATGTCGTACTGCGTGAAGTTACTGACACTCTGTAACTCCGCGTCACCGGTAAGCACTTCTCCATTAGTTGGACGACTGAGCATCGTGTAGACGATGTTTTCAGGCGGCGTATCATCGTCTTTTACCAGCAGATGCTGACAAGTTATTGGAGCCGTCGAACCTGCAAACGATTCAGATTTAGGCTGGTTGGTAGGAGCTGTCACCTAAAATACTATGCAAAATAACAAGTACGAATGCACTATAGATCAGGAACTGGGGGACGCTGCTCCATAGGCGCCGGGCAGTCGCTTCGTGTTCACCCACCAGTTACCAGGTGGCAGCACTTTTCTGTGTGAGATGATGCCGTGGCCACCATGCATCTTGAAAGTCTCACGTCAAATCGAACATCCGACTCTGTCAATCGATGCGTATGTACGTCAAGTACATCCCTGCCAAATTTCACCCCGATCCGTTTTGAAACGACGGAGCTGTAGAAGAAGAAGAAGAACAAGATGAGTAGTGATATGAGATCAGTTCCTGCTCTAACAAGTACGAATGTCACCTGATACCTGATCAGGTATCGTAGTGCATAGACTACAGCGAGCAAACGACTTCACACCCACGGCGGTGGGCTAGAGTCTTTTCGCGAAATGACGTTATGGCCGTCATGTTGAAAGTATGACGTCATATCCGAAATTTGAGGCCGTCAGTTGATGCGTGTCCACTCAAGGAACAATCGCGCCAAATTTCACTTCGATCGCACGTGAAACGACAGAGCTTCAGGCTTTTTCTGTAGCGGTCGCCCCAGCAAAAACAACAAGAAGAAGAACAAGATGATGAGTCGCGATAAGGGCTCAAGTACCTGATCCAAAAATACTTCTAGTTTGGACTATAATACATCAATTCATTTTACTCTAATAACAAGAGGTGTAGTGTGCTTAAGTAATGGTCAGGACTCCTGACTCAACCCAAAGACATTGTACAAGTTATTCACGTACAAGTGCCTCTGTCACCAAGCAATATAATCTGGTACAGATCAAATGGTGATAAACCTCTGAAACTTGAAAGGTCCGTTGTCCAACTGGGCCATGCCTCACGATACTGACATACAGACTCAAAGCTTTGAAAGGGAGAGGAGCAACTTGATTAAGCATTAAATGTATCAATACATTTAACATTTTATTTCCTGGTTCTACATTCATTCATTCATCCATTGCATTTATGTTTTTATTTTATGTTTTTTATCTAGAATTTGCTAATGGTTTTGCTTTGCATGTACCTCTGTTCGTGTGCGTTCTCAATAAAGATTGATTGATTGGCACCCTTTATCTTCACTTTACGTTTTTGTATATCACCATATCGTATATCGACAAGAGAGCGGTTTTCTATACCGGTCCAGACTCTCATGCGAGCGTTGACAACTATCGTTGGTTGCTGATCGTTGACAGCGACTACGTCAACGTGGACTGTTGTCGGTGGACTGCGTCTGTCTGGCCTCGTTCTCAGTCGTGCCGACACCGTGAAGTTATCGAATCCTGTCTCGTCGCCGTTATGTACGTATCTCAGCGAGCTGGCGGACAGCTGGTCGCCAGAGAACTGTGTCAGTCGCACTCCTGGCTCGTCCGTTGCCTCGATTCGTCCGTGTGAAGGCTGCGTCACCACGGTGAAGATGAGATCAGCTGAGTCGTGGTAGCCGTCGCCGAGGATCAGCGTGCTGGCGTCGACGAACGCTGACTGACCCTCGATGGTTGTTAGGTTATTAGCGGTCAGAGACATGACCGTCTTGATCACGTCAATCACAAACTCCAGCTCGTCTAATATCAGCTCGTTGTCGTCGCCAAGATGGCGGACACGAAACCGGAAAGAGTCGCCGCTGCCGCTGACGTCACGGTGCCGGTACTGAACCAAACCGGCGTTGACGTCGGACTGCGTGAACACTCGCACGAGGGCGCCACTAACCGACAACAACACGCCATGTCTCGGCTCTACGCTGACCTCATACCGGATGTCGCTAGCGTTAACCGGAACCGGATATGACGTCACAGTAATGTTGAGTTGGTCGGCAGTCAGCACGATGTCGCCAAGCTCGTCGACGGTTGCCTTCATGCTGCCGCGGATGTCCAGTGTCGCGGGCGGCGGGTGCGTAGACACGGTAGGGGGTGTCGTCAAATCGACGTGGACGGTTCCTGTCGTCTGCAAGTCCTCCAGGCGGACAACGATGACGAACTGGTCGCGGTCGACGCCGTCCTTGACGCTGACATTACGTCGGTAGATAACTAGTCCGTGTAGCACGTCAGCGAGGGTAAATCTGCGCCACGACGATCTCGGCCGTCCATCGTCTTCCATGACCTGGAGCACACCGTGGACTGGCTCCTTCACGACTGTAAACTGCACGTCGCCGGCGTTCTCGTATTCTACGTTCGTTTCTATCACGAGATTATCTTGTGTCAGAACGGCCGTAACTGTGTCGATTCCCGCCGTCAATGACACCGATTTGTTTGACAGCGTCAGGTATGGTTTAACAGACCGAACCTCCAGGATTCCACTGACCTACAACACGTTTTATTTCAGTTAAGACTTTTTACTTACAGTTGCAGTTACGCTGTTATTGAATGCGAGAAAAACAAACGAACATTTTGCGCATCTGCTTTTCGTGTCGATCTTCATTACTGGGATTGGAATGATTTTCAATACACACGAAGAACTGTGAATTCTCGATATTTTGCTTTCAATTTAGGTGCCATCTACAAATATGAAAGGTACGATCTATCCATGCAGAAAATACGCGTTCCCAACGGGACAGCCTACAGTCTAATATCAGAAGATAAGTGTCGATCCAACTGTCAGTCTAGTGTGAATGTGCACATAGCACTTTCCCACTGTCGTTCTTAGAGATTGATTGGAAGCCGCTGCTGAGCTTCACAACCTGCTGACAGTTCTGACAGCACAGCGTTCATCAAACGTTTTCATTCAATTATTGCAGTGCCCCTGAAACGTCCTTGATGTGACAGTGACAACCTTTGCTTTTTTTACTAATAATAAAAAAGACGAAAAACAAAAAAATAATAATAGCTGTCAACAAACACTGATGCATGTCGATCAAGTACGACGTCTATACGTGAATATAATCTGGTTAAAAGTGCGGCAATGTTATTACGAAACAATGCCTTTAACATCAGTATAGTTCAGCTGAAAAATAAAAAGAAACAGCAAAATTAATGTGCTCTTTGATGCTTCCAGATACGGCAAAATGTGGACATTTTATTAGTACATCTTATCATTGTAATTGTTAAAAAAATTCTTAGCTGATCTGAAAGAGAGTTTGTCACTTTTCTGTTAATATATTTCAGAAGTTCCAGTTGTGGTTGACTGAAATAACACTGACCTGAAAAAGTCCGTCGTTGACAGTGAATTCTGACGAAGCGTACGCGGCTCCTCGATGACGAAAGTACAACTCACCGGACGTTAAATTTTTCTGAGTAAATCGACGAATGACGGTCGTTCGATCAGACGCAGCGACAATGCCGCCGTTTGCGATGTGTCTCCAAGTGTAGACGAGACGCTGGCTGTCAAAGTTGACGTCAGGGTCTACGTAGAGCAGATCATCCGTCGTCAGAAGACGTCCGCGGTTCTCGACGACGTTCAGTGCTGACTGAGCGACTCGTCTTGGTGCGTTGTCGTTGCGCAGGACAATCAAGATGTCGAACTGACTTACAAACCAGCCGATATCGTCCTCGTCGCTCTCACGACTTACGACTGGTACGACGAACTGAAATGAATCATAATCAGTCTCTGAATCATCGTGAACGTAGTAGAGTCGCTGTTGACGTATGTCGTCGTTGCTGAACGTCGTTGCATTGTTACGCACAACATCTCCTGATGACGGGTCGATGACTCTAAGATCTCCGTGCATCGGCGCTTCCACCACGCTATACTGGTAGTCACTCCTGTTGTCGACTTCCACGTAGATGTTCTCTGGACCGATAACTTTATGATTTCCTTCAAGAACATCGTACAGTCCGTTGTTGATGAAGATGAGGTCGCCAGTTGGCGGTTCATACTGGAACTGGAAGAGCGCCACGTCCGACTCGGCGTCGGGCGTGAAGAGTTGGAACTCAAAGTCGTCTCTGAAGTGCATCATCAGCGCCAGTTGCAGTCGGTAGACGACTCGTTCGGCGTCGATATCAACCTGTGTGAAGTTGTCGTTCGTCTGCAGTTGTGAGCCTCGATGTCCCGTTGTCGACATGATTAGCAGGTGCCCTCGCCGTGGTGTCGACACAATGCGGTAGATAATGTCGCTGGGTGAGTGAGATCGGTCCGAGCTGACAGCTCTCAGTTCACTCGCCGTGATGACGCCTTGACGTTCACCAGCGCGCAGTTTCAACCCGGTACTACGGACCAGCTCGACTCGACTGTCTACGATGTTGATCTCCAACACATGCCGGTCGCTGCTGCGGACAGTCAGCGCGCCGACGCGAAATCGCAGCGCCTCGGAGGTCGGTGTCATCATGGTCGTGTCACGCAGTTGGTAGCGAATTCGTCGGTCGTCGATCTGCCGCTGAGTAAACATCGTCACTGTTTTCCAGTCGGAGTTGTTATGTCGTCGCTGGATGTCGCCGTAACGAGGTGTCGCCAACAACTCGTAGCGCACGTCGATGTTCTGATGAACTGCACCGCAGGAGAACGTCAAGTTATCGCTCGTGATAATGACCCACGATCCAGACAGTCGGACCACGAGGCCCGTGTTTCTCACGCTACGAAGACGGAGACTAACACCGACGACGTCAAGCAGATAATAGTCACTGATCTCTTTGCCGTCAGACACTCGCAGCGTCAGACGTTGTTTGACAGGTCCTCGGTGTACAAGGCGCACATGACCTGCGTTTATATCGGCCTGGGTGAAGGTGGTCACATTTCCGCCATTTACATGTGCATCGGTCGACAGGAAACATCTACCAGTTTCGCCGATGGAATGATTTGTCGCGTGATCAACCATGAATTCCAGATTTTCTGGTAGATCGTCTGGATCTGTGGCGCTGAGTATAGATGCCTTTAGACGTAAGTGGGTATTTATTATGAGCACCAGCGTGTTGTTCACCGGAAGTGATAACGTCGGACGGTCGTTTACCGGAAGAATGCGAATCGCCAGTGTGAAATTATATGCGCGCTGAAAGTCCGCCGGAAAATCAGTCAGTGTGGCAACATCGAAATGCAGTTCCAGCTCGATGCTGTCTGTTGCATTCTCGCTGCAGTCGTGGAAATATATCACGCGGTTATGACGCAAGTCGGACATTGAAAACGTCACGTCGTTCGCCTGAGCAGATCGGCTCTCGGAAACAAATAGAACGCCGCGAGCAGGAAGTTTACGTGCAATGAAAACGACACGATGATCTGCGATACCAGCCTTGACGTGGTCAACCAGAATGTCAATGTGTTCGACGTCGACTGTCCCTCGACCACATTCTTCTACAACAAGCTGCCTCACCCTGACCAGTCCTTCAACCGTCACTGAGGCAGGACCTCCAGAAGGCGACTCGCTGCACTGTTCCGTCACGCAACGGCAGTGGTACGTGTCATAGCCATCTTCAACGCACCTCCTGCCGTGGCTACACGGCTCACTCTGACACGGATATGTCCAAACGCAGCCCGTCCGTAGATGGCGTGACGCGGCCGCCTGCCGCCAACTAAGCACCGTTTCCCCGACTACCAGGTTACGTATGCAGCCGATGAGCGAGAAAGATAACGCTTTCGTGTCGGCGATGAACTCTAGCTGCCGAGACAGCACGTACCTCCTTGTTGAGTCGCTTATACCGCCGACAAATAGGCGCGACGCCGGCTCGATGATCGACCGCGTATCTCCGAGTTCTAACGGCTGCTCTGCGCGACGCCCATCGACGACGACAGCGACTGTTCCGCGGCTGAACTCCAAAACGACACGATGCCACTGACCGTCGTCAACCATAACCGTCGACGTCACTGCGACCGGACGATCTCCGCCAAGTCGCAGCTTGAAACGACCGTCGACGATCTCGAGCAGCAGAAACGCAGCGCTGTCGACGTATCGGCCAAAGTCGTACGCGACGACGGCGTCGACAGATCGCGTACGCACGTCGAAGCTCATACGACCGCCTGGACGCAGCTCTGGTGCGTCGAACATTACATACGCCGCTTCATCGACGAAACTGATCGCTTCGTTGGTTCCAGCGTCGAACTCTGGGCTGCAAGCGTCCCACGTCACGCCGTCCGACAAGCCGCTGCCGCCTTCATGAGCAAGATCAAGAACGTCGACGCCGTCAAAGACGACGTGGTGCATACAGCCGCGGAACGCTGGAACGTCGCCGGTGTACAAGTAAGCACCGAAGGATGTGGTTGTCCCGCCGATGTACAGGTCTCCTTCAACGTTGAGTTCGGTAAACGGCTGAGGAGCGTCATCAGACCGCGCGTAAACACGATCGACGGACAACAAGACGCGTCCGTGCGACCACGTCGCATTGACGTAATGCCAGTCGAGATCGGCGAAGGACGCGCCGGCTGTGGTGCTGGTCGGCGACAGGGTCAGTGTGGTCTCTGCGGCTCCGAGGTCCGTACGTAGGACGACGGCACCTTCCTGCAGCGTAACGGCGCAGTAGTCGCTGACGCCGGTGACCAGAAACAGTAACGCGTCGCGTCGCGATGTACGGAAATGAAGCTCAAGCGTCGTCTGGGACGTTGAAACGTCGCCGATTGGAACTTTCACGAAGCCATCACCGTAAAACGACACTGTGCACAAACGACGAATATTATTACTTGCTGCAGCCAAACTAATCAAGATTACACCTGAAGAATGAAATAATAAACTGAACTGAACTGAATTGAACTGAAAGTGAAACTAAGACGAAAAGATGAAAGGTCGGCGATGCTGCGCTATACTGTGGCCAGGAGACAAATCATCACTAACAGTCGATCGGCATTCTCCACCGATAGCTACGGAACCAAAATAAAGTCCAAAAAGCACATGGTAATTAGAAGTTTTCAGTAGACAACGCGCAATAAACGGGTATGCCTCAGATTCGGTGGTTTTCCTCCGACATTGCGCAGTCTACAAATTTGTTTATTTATTTACTTAATAATGCGCAGTGGTACTGCTGGCTCATACCAATTAGCTGCATTTCTAAGATAGTGAAGCGTGAGCAGTGCTGTCGCAGGTACTCAAACCTTTACCTTTGCCTTTATCTTTATAATCATAACATTCTGCAGACATCTACAGACTGTCTTATCAACTTATTAACAATACAGACGATTAGGCTCCAGATGTGATGATCACTACCGTACTGTTGCAATTTAAATTATGCCCGGCGTAATATCTGCAGCGAAAAGATAAACACACTTCATATTTTACATAGCTCTTGTGGTGTATTTCCACTCCCAATGCTGTTATATGCCACTAGCAAGTCACATCCGTCACAAATTACTGGGAAAGTTTATCTTTTTGACTGCAATGCTTACTAGCAAAGATGCGCCTAAGATATCAGCATAAGATATAATGCAGCATGGGGAGCGTTTTGACGCTTGTCGTAATATGATGCTGACGTAAATGGATACAAAGTCAGCGGCGAAGCGGCTACTGCAGCTGCAGCGGAGATGAAAGCTAACACAGATAGCAGAGAAAACAGATCGCCGACAGAAATACGCCGAATACGCTGACAGCATCAATTAAACAACACCGCTGCTGCCACTTCTCTCGACCTGCATCAGCAACTTCCTGATTTCTGAGTCACGGCTGCATACCACGCCAGACAGTAGTCAAACGTGGGGAATAGATCCCGTTACAGAGGATTATAAATTGCTTGCAGTTTTTGCAACGCTATTTGACAGCAGTCGACATAATGCAGAGAGATCGCACGTAGGTCACGTTACTTCACCCATTGTCATTTTGCACTGTTATTTATGAGCTAATAAAATGATGATGGTGATGATGATGATGATGATAGCAACAAATGGTCATAGAGGGGGTCACTCCTGGCGGATGTTGGCAGCGGCATGCTGGTATGATGTGCGTCACGTCAGGAGGTGGTGGATTAATGCTGCGGCAGCTGCAGCCGGGCCAGCAATCTACACTATACACTATGGGCTTTTATTCGTGATTATTTGACTGTCCATACCCCGGGGAGCTGACAATCATGCGGTGGCACTATTTGCTTTGCGATCGACAGCTATACTGTTTACATCCTGAAAACACCGTCCGATGCGATAGTTGAGTAACGAGTAGCCTACAAACTGGGACCACGGCAGTCATTGAATGCTCACAGTCATTTTGCTGCAGCAGCTTTGCTCGCACTGTTTATGGAAAGTAAATGTTGTCTTATGTTGAATTCTGATTATAGTAAACCCAGCTACCGAGCGTCTGTCGTCCTTGAAGTAGCTGTTTGCTGCTTAGGCCACGTTAAAAAAATAAGATTGATTGATTGCTTGATTGATTGATGGAGCGCGCGTTAAAAACTGCATGTAGGCCTATACGATGCAGGTGCTTTATAGGCAAGCCCGGCAGAAATACAGCAGTCTGCAGTTACTAGCTCAATTACTACTGCCGGCCAGTACATTTTGTGTTTCTTGTACGCTGCCAGGCTGTGTGAAAAAGTTACGTCGATGTCGATTTCAACGATCTGTATTTGGAGTGTGAAAGACGTACAGGTGGTGTAAATTCACGGTCAGAGATGATGGACAGATGCTAAACATCAAAGACGCTCAAGCACTGCTTGCATGGCACCGTATCACAGACTGGCAGAAGAATTCAACGCATCAGTGGATTTGCGTCAGTCGATGCCACCAACAGTCAAAACAAACGGACGTTTCTCGTCAGGGAAAACACCAGCTCAACTGCTGCAAAAATGCTAACGCTCTGATGGCCAAGGCACCGAATGATCCCATCATCCCAGTAACAGTAACAAGAAAAGCTCAGCTGTCGCCATGAAACAGCGACTGCTGGCCCTTGATAAGTCGTCTTGCTATTGTGGGCAGTGTGCTTGGCGAAGCAGTAAGCTTATGAATTGGCTTTTGTAACTGCATCACACGCCACGGTAGAGTCGTCCGCCGTTATCTATACTGTCAATGTGTTTATACTGTATGCATAACATGAGAGAAATGGGCGGATGCGACCTCTGCGGAACGGTAGCAGGGTCAGCGATCTACTAAGAACCGAATGGGGGAAGTCATTCGTCAAAGTTTTCTAGAAAAGCGAGTAGGAGAGAGGGAGCGCGCGCGCAACAGCTGCAGCAGCTGGCAGCTGCAACAGAGGCAGGCCGCCGCGTCGATTAGGAGCAGTAATCAACGATCATTCAACGATCATCAAAAATCTCAGTGATGCGAAACTTTCGATGTTATTCCATTTCCGAGCAGCGACTACGGAGGGAGAAACAGCGCCTCTGTAGCTTTGCGTACGGCGCCTTATAAATTTGAGTATTATTATTGTAAGGAAAATAGGAGGTCATTAAGGTCATCTAGGACATGCGGCCCCCTCTTTTTCAAACTCCTCATTCTTCCCCCTAAATTCTCCACTTTACCGCACCTAAATCCGACCACG
>Ga0056132_1000188_pt1 | contig 13608 bp, 20 predicted proteins | sample WorMetLIZISLAND2_3_FD_71119 | JGI IMG/M metagenome (GOLD analysis project Ga0056132, IMG submission 71119) | Marine gutless worms symbiont microbial communities from Max Planck institute for Marine Microbiology, Germany - Olavius clavatus LIZARD... ...
ACTCCGCGACAAGCTGGGCTGGGAACCGGGATTTCTCAACGGCAACGGCGGGAAGCCCAAGGGGATGCACTGGAGCACCTTCGAGCGGTTGACAGCGCAGCACAATGCCTTTGTACAGACATCACTGGCCAGGATCGCGGCGCGTTATCGCCTACCCCTGCCTTGGTAATCGGCATGCCCAGGCCGTCAAGCGCCCGGACAGCGTGTCCGAAGAGGACTGGCTCGATTTTCAAGCGCACCGGGAAAGAGAGCACAAAGCCCCACGTTTCCCTCGGTTCCTCCTGGGAACGAAGACGGAACGCTGTTGCCTTATCCAGAAGAATAAACTAGGGGATAACCATGAAGCTCACTGCAAAGCGACTCAGAGTCAAGAATTACCGCAATATCGACGATAGTGGCTAGATTTCTCTCGAGCAGGTCACGGCCTTCGTTGGATGAAACGAATCAGGTAAAACCACACTGCTCAAAGCCCTACACAAATTCCATCCGGCCATTGAAGAACCATATAACGCGCAATGGGAATTCCCGCGTGACCGCTTCACAGAGGAATTCAAGGATGGTGCAGATTGGCCTGTCTGTCTGGTGGAATTCGATCTATCCGGGACTTTTCGAGAGGTCTTAAAGGACAAATTTAGCGGAAACCATATCCCGAAGACAGCGATATTCACCCGATACTATGACGGCCATTTTGATATCGAATATGACGCCAAAATTACCGATGATCCGGTCAAGCCCACAGGATTAGAAAAGGCACTGGATGAATCTGCCAAAGGTGCTCGGCGTACGACCCCCAGTCCTGAACAGAACGAAGAGGCACAGACTTTACGCACGACGCTCGCGAACTGGGCAGACGCAAAGAAAGCCGAGGTTACGGAATTACAAGACTTGCGTACTGACCGCGGCGTGAAACTCATTACTGCTGGTACAGCAGGAAGCGAACGATCATGCTCAACCGCTATCTGCCAACATTATTGAATCCCTGATTGTTACGGTAGATGATATACTCAGACGGGCGCAAACCACCCCGTTGCCACAGCAAATCGACGAAGCCGTGGAAGCTGCACTGTCTGTATTCATCTACTTCGAGAATTACGGAATTCTCGATAGTGCAGTTTATCTTCCCCAATTTCTTGAAAACCACGCAGAGATTCCTAACGATCCGCGTGTTCGCACGATCTATGCGATGTTCAAGCATGTAAAGCTCGAAGCTTCAGAAATCGCCGATTTAGGGAGAGAGGAAGCACAAAAGGATTTTGTAGCAGGGCAGTCTGTTCCGGCGGAAATTATTCAACACGATCAAGAGCGCAAAGCGCTTCGTAACGTCAAGCTTAATTCCGCAAGCATCAATATCACAAAGGAATTTAATGAGTGGTACAGTCAGCGGCGGCATAACATTCGCTATCAGGCAGATGGTGAATACTTCCGCATTTGGGTCTCCGATAATCGTCGCCCCGATGTTGAGATCGAGTTGGAAATCCGGAGCAAGGGCTTTCAGTGGTTTTTCTCGTTCTATTTGGTGTTCCTTGTTGAATCCGACGAAGGGCACAAGGACGCAATGCTGTTACTCGATGAGCCGGGGCTGCATTTGCACCCGACCGCGCAACAAGAACTGCTGACCTTCTTCGAGGAGCTGGCTGCCGACAATCCGTTGGTTTACACGACCCATTCTCCGTTTTTGATTGACGGCGAGCGAATTCATCGTGTGCGCCCCGTGACGGAGGATAAATCCGGTCATTCACGCATTAGTGCGTGATACATGACCACAAGACCGTGACACGATTTTTCCGCTGCAAGCGGCAGCGGGGTATGCGATGGTGCGCGGGCTTTTTCAGCACAAGAAGAACGTGCTCGTGGAAGGGATGTCAGATTATCTCTACCTCCATGCGTTGAATATGCACTGCCACGCGCTAGGCCAAACAGGTCTGCCGGATGACATTTACATCACGCCGTGCGGCGGAACGAAGCTCGTAGGGCATATCGCTTCACTGTTTCTTGGCCAAGAAGTACGGCCTGTAGTGTTGCTCGATGGAGACGACGCAGGCCGCGTGCGCCGCGATGCGCTGATGAAGGACCTCTATGCCGGACATGAGAAGGCCGTCTTGATGCTGAGCGGTGTTTTGAAAACCGAAAAATGCGAAATGGAAGATATCATCGGCGAATCTGAGTTGATGCTGGAGGCGAAGGCTGTGCTCGGCAACAAGCTACAACTGAATGAGGATGACCGGACCAAAGGTAGCTTAGTGGATCAGAGCAAGAGCGCAGCGGCGCGGCACGACATTGAGCTTGTTGATGGCTGGAAATCTGAGGTCGCACGCCGTTTGGTGGTTGCTTGGTCTAAAAGAAAACCGGAGAACATGCCGGAGGCATGTGATAGGCCGCGCCGTGGCATTGTTCGAAGAACTCAATATACGCTTCGCGGCACTCGATGAGTCGCAAGAAGCGAAGGGGATTTAGTTAGCCACAAGAGCGCCTGAACAATTCCCCTAGGCATATTGTGACGACGAAACACCCGACGCAAAACGAGCAACGAGCTTGGCCCTGTAAGACGCTGTTTCAGCGAGAAAGGGCGCGGTAGTGGGGATGCGTGCCGCGAGCACCTATCGTTGTGGGAGGCCATACCATGTGGAGCGGCCGCCTCCATGCCGGACCAGGAGGTTCTTCTCCACCAAGGAGCGGAACGTTGTTTTCAATGTGTTCGGGCTGGCACCCGCTTCCCATACCAGGTCGCGGTTTGTCACGCGGCCATGCTCGCGAACGTAATCAAGAATCGTGACGGCTAGCTCCGACAGGTCTGCAATAGCTCTTTGCTCGCGCTCCACCTTGACGGCCAAGCGGCGCTTCTGCTGCTGCATGGCCCGCATGAAGAACAGGAGCCATGGCTGCCAGTCCGGAGCTTCCATGCGGATGGTTCTCTGCGTCTGGCGCAAGGCTAGATAATAGCTTTCCTTGCTGTTCTCGATGATGCCTTCAAGCGACGAGTAGGGCACATAGGCATAGCCCACCTGCAACAGGAGCAGCGTGGTCAGGATGCGACTCAAGCGGCCATTGCCATCCTGGAATGGGTGGATTTCCAGAAACACCACGGCAAACACGGCGACGATCAACAAGGGATGCAAACGGCCTAGTTCCCGAGCATCACGCAACCAGGATACGAGCTCGGTCATGCGGTGCGGCGTATCGAAGGGCGTGGCCGTCTCGAACACGACGCCAACCATTTTCCCGGCCGCATCAAAGGCACCCACATCATTGCGCACGGTCTTATATTCGCCGCGATGCCGCTCATCCTTGACGCTGTAGCGCAGGAGATCGCGGTGAAGCTGCTTGATGTGGTTTTCGGTGATGGGGATGTCCTGCCATGCCTGGAAAACAGTCTCCATAACCTCGGCATAGCCCGCAACCTCCTGCTCATCGCGGGTCTTGAACTTGCGGACTTCCAGCTTGCCGAGTAGGCGCTCAACCTCCCGGTCACTGAGCGTGCTGCCCTCGATGCGCGTTGAAGACCCGATGCTCTCGATGGTCGCCACACGACGCAAGGCAATCAGCCGGTCAGGAGCCAGAGCGCCAAGGGCACGCCAAGCCCCCTTGAACTCGTCTATTTCAGACAGCAAGGTCAGCAATTCGGGCGTGATCTGGATGGTATCCGTCTTGATCATACCCGAAAATATACCGGATTAGACCCGATTAACCACCGGAATAGTTACCTACACTTAGCTCGCGCACCGGCTGTGCCGGACCAGAGTCCCGGCAAGCCTTGCGCCATGCTAGGTTCTGGCCGTCCTCGCCGGACCATTCGCGCCATTCTGCCCGGCAAAGATACGGAGGCACCCTGCCTGCTGTAACTCCGCCCGTTGCGTCGTCAACTCTTGCCCATCCGTGCTTACGCAGGCATAGCCCAACTTAGTCTCAACGGGCAAGCTCCCGGTAGATCGTCATCCGGTTCACTCTGAACAAGGCGGCTACCTCTCTTACCGGCTGCCCTTCCTCTACTAACGCCTTGGCATGGTTGCACTGATCCTCCGAGAGTGCCTTTTTCCTCCCGAATTTAACCCCTTTCTTTTTAGTCACATCCCTACCCCTTCGTGTCCGTTCGACAATCAAGGAGCGCTCAAATTCCGCAATCCCCGCGAAGACAATTAACACCATGCGGCCCGCTGGCGTTGTGGTGTCTGCCCATGGCTCGGCAAGGCTCCGCAGGCCCACTTGGCGGCTTTGGAGCCGCTCGGCAATATCCAGTAAGTTTTAGTACTCCGGGCCAGTCGGTCGAGCCGAGTTACCGTCACAACATCCCCTGGCCGTATATAGTCGAGTAGGCTTTCCAACTCGCTCTCACGAGCGTGCTCAGTGTAGCAGGACAGAGCCGCGACGGGTTCCTCCCTGCTGCCGTAGACAGCCTGCCGCGTGAAATCGCCGAAGATGGCCCAGCACCCTCCAAGCCGTGATCCCGGTGCCTCTGGTCTGTTCCTGCAGCCATTCACCGAGAATAGCGGACGACACCGCATCCGATTGGACACCGGGTCCCGGGAGCGCCTTCCCCAAACTGACGGACAATCGCTTTCCGCAGCGCGGACATCGAATCTCTGGCCTGCAGGAAGGGGTTCTTCTTGAGCACCGCCACATTCCCATGACGGTCCATCGTCCGCTATACCCCTGCCTCGCAGGACAAACGACCGCCTTTGACTTCCAGGCAGATGACGCCTTCCCCTGGGATGATGACGACAAAGTCGATTTCGCCATATGGCCCGGTCGCTCTGCGCGCGATACCCAGCGTGTGAAGCACGGTCCAATCCGTCATTGCGGGATCATTCTCGAGCAGGCCAAAGACTCGCCGTTCGCCGGCACTGACCTCGTCGTCATCGGATCCGGACCGGGATCATCTTCGCCATCCGTGATGCTCCCTCAGAACGCGCTGTCAGCGGCCCACAGGAGCCGATTGGCTTGGTTCGCGGGGTACTCCCGCCGCTTCGTCTCAACAGATTCCACCTGGACCACCCAGGCCTGCCCGTACCCGAGATCGAGCAGTGTTGGCTGGTCACCCAGTTCACTGAACCGACCATGGAGCTCGCCGAGGATAAGCCGCGTCAGTCGCCTTCCGGCAGCCCGATGTGCACTACGGATCCTAGAGATGGCGCCTCTTACCTCGTCTTTGATCGAAAGGAGTTCCATGTCCCCGGCTGCCTTCGCAATGGTTTCGATGTCGTCGTAGTCGCCCGGTCCTATACGGTCCGGGTTGCCGAGCCATTCGGCAATAGTCAGCAGCGTCCGCTCGACGCCATGGTCCGCCAGCCGCCGTTGAACCGCTGCAGGGCTGCCGCCAAAGCGGCGAAGTGTGGACTTCCACCGTTCGGAGGTGTCGCGGATGCGCCGATATTCCTCCACCCCGAGACGCTCCTCTGCAATCAGCCTTATGAATTCCTTGTCTCCACCAGCTCTGAAAAGCACGAAGTCACCGGTCGATAGGCGGGATGCCGTTGCGCTTGTAAGCTTCGCCTTGTCGCTCTTGCTGCTGTCGATCAGGTCATTCAGTCTAGGCAGTTCAGCCCACTCAGTGAGGGGGCATAGCAACCACCGAAGAACTGGACCAGCTGCGCTTCACGGCTGTCTTCGCCGCTTGCCGCGAGGAGCGGTTGTGTGACGCGGCGCCGGGCGACCCGCTCCTCAAGCCTGAATACCGGAAGGTCGAGCGGAATTTCCTTCGGGGGAGGCTCCTCCACCTCGTTCCCTACGCCGTCCAGGCTGGAGAGGAACCGGGGTTCAATCCCGAGAATTGAAGAACGCTTCTCGGCTTTCAGTCTGTTTGACTGCGCGCGCGTTCACGGGCCTTATGGCGCAACACCCACTTGCTTTCGAAGGGATAGGTCAGAATGCGGATCTCCGGTGTCACCGACAGATTTCTCAGGCGGGTGAATCTCTGATCATTGGGCCACGCCGGTACGATGATGCCGCTATACTCGTGATCGAGACTGATCGCTGACACCGGCAGGACTGGCAAGTCGGCCCCCAGGGCGTTCAGCTCCTCCCGAAGCCTTTCCGCAGTTCGGGGCGATCTTGCCGCTACGGCCCATTGTCCATCGTGGTCGGTGAGAATGCTCAGGAACGCATCGGCCTTTTGCCCGCCAGACCCGATGGCGACGGCGCGTTCCAAGGCGTCGACTGCATCTCGAAGCTCTTCGGCGACTGCTGGCTCCAGCCATCTCGCGTGACGTGCCGTCTGTTCCCGTGCGGCGCGCAGATCACTGACGGTGCCTTCGCCGACGCCGAAACAGCACTCGCTGCACTCGAAGAGGACCCTGAAGAATCGCGTCAGGGCTTCCTCGACCTCGAACGCCTCCTTGCTGTCCCCGATCATTTCCGCGACGCGCTCTAGGGATGTAGCTGCCGCTTGGAGGACATCGTCACGGCAGTCGACCGTACTCACATTGCTGCGAGGTCGCACATCAGCTGATCGGATGGTTGCGCCAACAAGGCTCGTGCGCATCCGCTTGCCGGCAGAAGCCTCGCCGATCAGCACTTCGCCTGCTGACATGTACCAGATGGGATAGCCCCGGTCCTTGAGCAGATCGAGCTCCTCGCCTTCGTCAGGCGAGGCCAGGACTACCATTCTCTGCCGGTCGGCGATGTCATCGAATGTCTGGAGGTCCTGCGCCAGTCTGCGGGCTCCGTCGACGAGTACGATTTTTGTACCGGCACCGCTGATGAGGAGGCCAGAGCCAAGTCCTCCGGTACGCCCGTTACCGAGACCAGCGGTTCCCCGGTCACCTGATAGGGATCGTTCGATTTCAGGGTACCGTCGCGTTTGATGGGACCCCAGGGCAGGAAGCGGGACAGCCGGGCAAAACTCTTGGCATGCCTTGGTGCGAGGATGATGGCGTCGGCGATTCTTGCGAACTGGGTCTGTGCCATCTGCACAAGGACGGCATTCTGGATCACGCTGTTGTTCCCACAGGTCGTGAGATCAAGCAGATGGTCGAGGGGGTTGCGCTTGAAAGCACCAAGGTCGGAACTGCCAGTTCCCTTTGGCCGGACATGATCGGTTGGTTCCAGTCTGAGCACATCGACGAGCGGAAAACTTCGCCAAGCATCCTCGCCGAGCAACTTCAGTTTGAAGAAGCTGGGAAAGTCCTCCCAAACGCCCTCGTACTCGTATACGAAGTCGTTGGGTCTCACTTTGACACGCTGTCCGTGTGCCAGCGCGGTCCGGGCATAACGTTCGACCAGATTGGGGAAATTGCGTTGAAGCCGTACAAGTCCTGCGAGAATCGCCGCGATCGCGGTCGTTCCCGGGGTCTTGTCCAGGACGAAGCAACATGCCCCGGACCCCGGCTTCGTGGCAGCCGCAAGGATGAACCCGAAGAACCATGGTATGCGCTCGCTTGGCATGTCTTCGCCGAACCGTCCGACGATCCTGTTGAACAGCGGAAAGCGCCGACGGAATTCGCCGACCAGCCCTAGGCTCCCATTGACCGTGGAACCGCTTCTCATTGCGATCTCCAAATGTTGCGATGTCCCAGTTATCAATGTTCAACCCAACAATGACAATAGCTACTTGACCTTGGACGGAGGTTTCGCGTGTCCAAAATTCGCTAGAGCAAACTGTGCTATGCCGGAATGCCACTTACGGGCGAGGGTCTTATTCCAGAGAAATTGTTCTTGATGAGTCTTCAGGTGGTCGAAAAATTCATTGCTTCAATGACTTTAGTGCGCGGAGAGAATCATAGTTGATGCTATGGACTTGCAGTCCGTAGTGGTTGATTGAACTTCGCATTATTTTCGCTTCAATTGTGAATCGTTCTCCGCGTGATTCCCAGGTGGTCTGCTGGATCGGCTGTGATTGGAAGTCTTGGTTCATAGAGTTGATCTTTCAAATATCTTGTGTATTCTCGACGAGCTTTTTCTGTCAATTTTGAAGATCGTATTTTTCATTCCTTGTGGTTAAGTGTAAAAACTCTCTTTAGCTATTTTATCATCTCTGATGAGGAGGTGTAGAACGGTCCACCATCTTGTCAGTACCCGCCCGGGTTTTTTGTGTGCTTGAGCGTATCTGGTTGTAACGATGGGCATCCGGTTGTGGATAGAAGAATATCTGAATAGTTGATATATACGATTAGAAAGGAATGACACTTACTCGTTTTTCGCATGACACTTATTATCCACAAGCAGGACCCTAGGCAAATCTGTTGCAGTATATTCTGTATATTCTGGCGTGAACGTCCGGAAGCAAGGTAAAAAAAGGGCCTTTCGGCCCGTTTCAGTGGTTGCGGGTAACAAACGCCCATAGCGGCGTTTCGTTCTCCGCCAACCGATCATTGTGCCCCGTGCTTTCGACACTAGGTAGGTAATGATTTGGGACTTCGGTAAACGCCCGGAAGTAATTTCTTAGCCTCCGCGTAGATCTTGTCTCGGCTCCAGTCCGGGTGTTCCATCAGGATAGCAAGCGCGAGTTTCGAGAGGAGCGCTTTGGCTTCGGGGTTGAGCTGATCGAGGTATTTGCTCACTGGATCGAGGCTGCGGGTGCCGGTCGTGGTGTCGATGACGGGCGTCGGCCAATTTTTAGATGTCTTCTCCCGAGCCTTTCCGTCTGCATGGCGGGCAGGACTTGTTGAGGCCATTCCGGTGATTTGCGCGGTCAGCCGCTTCATCATCGTTGCCCCTCTTTTGGCGCATGCCTTCTCATAGGCTTTCTGTTTTTTCCTGAACCGCTCTCTGGCTTTCGCGCGTTCCTTGTCAAGCCAGCCACGGAGTCCCAGAGCGTCGAAGAGCGTGGTGGAAACGATCTTGATCGCGGAAAGACTTCTGTAGGAGCCATCCTTCAACCGTTCCCGGATTTGGGACACGGCGAGATACCCCGCGTCCTTGGAGCGTCGCTACGATCCGCGCCGTGCGCCTTTCGCCTAACCCCGCCCAGGTCGCCAGGTGGTCCATGGTGTAGTTGAAGAAGCCATTTTCCGTCGGGAAGCCCACGCGTCCGGTAGCTAAATCCATATGCAGCACCAGCGCGGCGAGAAGCACGCCGATGCCATCACGGCGCTCGCTGCGGACTTTGCGTCCATCGGCGTGGAAATTTAAAACCGGCAGTAATCCGGTTTTTTCAACGTGTGACAGTAATTTTCTTGCCGCTGCCTGGATGAATTTTGGGCGATTTTCCGGTATCGGGATGTTGAGGAGCTGTGGATTTTTCGGATCATGCCCGCAGCGGTTACCGCTGCCACGGTGCCTCTCGCGAGGCGTAGGAGCCGGGGAATAGGTTGGAGTAAGGGTTGGAAGGAAGCGCGCTCGTGGGGCACTGAGGGCCGCCTAAGGCGGTTTCCGGACCCGACCCGAAGATGGCCTGCTTGAGGGAGGACTCGAAGGAATCCTGCTTCTTAAGAGCGGCCGCGATCTTCTTGGATAGCCTGGACTGGAAGGCGCTATTCTTCCATGATTTCCGGGACTTTCGGGATTTGGAGGCATCCCGGCTGCCCGCCGGCGCAGGGATGCCGACGGTAAAAAACCTGTTATCAACTAGGTTGAAACCTAGTTCAGGAGAGCATACGATTTTCATCGCTACTTGCTATCACAAATGTAGCTCTCCCGGCAGTGCTGACAACACTAACCGGGAAACCCAAAGGCCTAGTGACTTCGGTCACTGGGCCTTTGTTTTTTGCGGGATCGCCTCGCGACCTGAGAAGTTCAGGTACGGACGCTGAGAGGTTGCGGGACGGATAGGCGAACACTTCAATCACCGTTTGGAATCATTGGCATTGGTCTGATCTTGTCGTCCCGTGCTTTCGCCAACACGGCCTTCCCCACTCTCCTTTTTGTCCCTTAACGTTTCTTGTAATACCTTGGCCGCTTTATATTCCGGCGATCCCTTGGATAGATATTGTAAGGACCTGGATAGATTCTCTGCCGTGAGGGATGGTCTCAGCCTGATACCCAGATCCCCCCCGCTCCTTTGGCGTTATCTCCAGTACGGATTGTGCAAACCTTTTACCGCCCCTATACCCTAACTCGCGTTGCGCCAACCCGTCTTTCCTCTCCTTCCGTTCCTTCTTTTCCTTTTTCATCTTCCTGTTCTGCGACAGGAAGGCCGCCTTCTGCGATCACGAGACGCATTCATAACAGGGAATCGGGATACACCGCAAGCGATTGTGGAATTGGCACGGATGGAAGAATACCAAAAAGGATAGATGCGGGGCGAGCCAGCCCTCCCGTTCCCAGTACCGCACGTCGATGGATCGACAATCGTCAGTCGATATCGCAGACCAGCACCGCTGGCGTCCGCTACCGATACCGCCCATGACGGCCTCCCCTTCGTTTTCTTGTTGAAATCATTTGGGAAATTCACGCTTTCCACCGTGGCCCCTGGGGGCTTAAATCGCCAAAAGCCCCGGAGGGGGACTGACAGAACTGACAGAACCGCTTCCCCCCCTCAATGCCTGAGAGTACTCGCGGGCTTCCGGTGACAGTTCAGAGGGGGCGGCTGCGTGGCCACGGCGGCATGATCGTCTGGTGTGACAGCCGCCGGGGTGATGGGTAGGTCCTTGCAGACGATCTCCAAGGCATCGAGAAGGTCTGCCGGGCCCCGCCGTTGGGTTTGTACTTGAACATCTATTTTTTTGGTGGCACAGGTAGCACAGGTGGCACCATCAATGATGGCGCGGGGTTTGAGCGTGCCTACCCGTTTCCACTAGGTGGCACAGGTGGCACCATTTATGTGACTCTTTCCCCGGCGCCGATCCAAAAAGGGGTTGGTTGTCACTTTTGTTTGTCACACAATAAAATCTGTGTTCAGGAATTTTGTGACAATCGAAGGATGGCAAATCATGATATCAGTTGCACTGAGTGGCCCGGTTATCAGTGCAATCACATCGTGGTCTCTTTTAAAGAGATGCTTGTTGAAATCATTCCATGCTGCTTGAATTATTTCTTCGAAATCCTTGTCGTTTTTGGTAATTGTGATGGACTTCTTTATTTGCGCGAGCATCTTTTTCTCTGGGTTGGTAGCGAAAACGATTAGGTCATCGGTATCATAACCCTTATATTTCCCTTGCAATATGATCTTTTCGATCTTGGAATTTGGTAAGTAAGGGGAATACCCATCTGTGATCATTAATACGGAGAACGATGTTTAGACATCTATTTTAAAAGCCATGCCTCCACCACCAGTTGCAAGTGGTGAGGCGTTCTTTTTACTTATACTTTTCATTGGGAAGCTAACCTTTATTAGTGCATTTTGAATAGGCTAATATTCACTGTATAATTCCCGGGCCGCGTCATCTTTGCATACCTAGTTAGTTACTTTAATATTTCTTTGGGCATTCCATGCAGTACCATGTGATTATCAGACCACCTAGCTCTAGATTACTCTTGATGAGAATATGTCCGTACAGAGCTTAAACCCAAGGCAACTGGTGACTGCTCGTATAACAGTCTCCAAGTGCCGCCTTTGTAGGCGTTCTTGGACACCTTCCCCTTCCGACCTCAGTCTTAGGCCAGGTCGATTTTTCTCATTGAAATAGAGCCCTTTAAGGTAAGGACACACAACAGCACTTGGCTCACTCCCTGGAATGTCCCTGTGAGCCACAGACAGTCCCTCAAGCCCGCTCACGGTTCGGAGAAGAGGAGATCCGGCTATGTCAATACCTGCTTTTGTGCTCCCGCAGCACACGCGATAGCTCGCGCAACAGCCTCCAGGTGCCGCCTTTGTAGGCATTCCGGGATACCTTCGCCTTACCGGCCTCGGTCTTAGGCCCGGTCGATCTTTCCCGTTGAAACAGAGCCCTTAAGGCAAGGGGAACACAACAGTATGTGGCTCACGTCTCTGGAATTCCCCTGTGAGCCACAGACAGCCTCTAGATCGAAGGGGTCTTCTAGATTCTCTCAGGCACTTTTAAATCAACATTCCACCATCCACCACATGAGCATGTCCGGTAATAAACGATGCCCCCTCGGAGCATAACCACAAAGTCGCGGTAGCGACCTCTTCCGGTCGACCAAGCCGTCCCATTGGGTGTAGAGCTGTCATTTGTGCAGTTTTATTCTTATTCTGAGAAAGCATGGGTTCCACCCTCGGTGTCTTGATCACACCTGGGCAAACTGCATTGATACGAAGGCCTTGTGTAGCATACTCGTTCGCGGTTGCCTTGGTCAGCCCGATCACGCCATGCTTACTGGCGTAATAAGCTACTCCTAATCTTGCTGGTCCCCCTTTCAGGCCGGCTACGGATGACATATTCACAATGGCACCTTTTCCATACTTAAGCATTTCTGGGATTTCGTATTTCATACATAGCCATACCCCTTTGAGGTTTATGTCCACAACCTCGTCCCAAACCGCTTCCTCATATTCTGCTGCCTGGATTTCAGGCGTTCCTATAATGCCCGCATTGTTTACCGCATAGTCCAGCCTGCCATATTCAGTGATACAGGCAGCGACCATAGCCTTCGCTTCGGCTGCTTTCGAAACATCCGTTGGTACAAAATGGGCCTCACCGCCTTGTTTCCGGATCATCGTTACGGTCTCTTCACTCTCGGGAATACGGCGCGCAGCCAACACCACTTTGGCGCCTTCTCTGGAAAACGCCAAGGCGGTGGCTCGTCCGATACCTGAATTTCCACCGGTAACCAGTGCCACTTTTGATTTGAATCGACCGATCACTTTAAATTCCCCCGTTTAAATGGGCGTTGGGCAATCCCCGCCAGGGTTGATGATCCTCTATGACCCGATCATCCTGGTAGGGATTATGCCCTTGGTTTCCAATTGTTTTCCCATCTCGATTAATCGTATTTCTGCCATCTCGAGTGCAGATAAATTTCCACTTTCTAAGTGGAACCAGCCGCCGCCAACAACTCATCACTCTGTCAGGGTGCACAAACGGACAGCCCCGGTAAGCCCGCTCACGATCGAAGATAGGGGGACAAGCAGAGGCCCTATTAAGCGCGCTAGAGCACCGCACAGGGCTGTACACACGGATCAGGCTCTCGATGCCCCCTCTTCCCCGATGCGCTTGGAGATCGGACCAGATTCCCTTTGGACACGCTGTCCGGGCGCTTTAACGGCCTGGGCATGACGATGACCAAGGCAGGGGTAGGCGATAACGTGCCGTCACCTCGGCTAATGACCGCCGCACGAAAGCCTCGTGTTGCACCACCAATCGCTCGAACGTGTTCCAGTGCATTCCCTTGGGTTTGCAACCGTTGCTTGGTTTTACGATCAATAACAAAGTCACGGTATCGGGTGGCGCGCTATTCAGCGTTATCGCGGATAAGGATAAGGTAGCGGATGATAATTCTGGCATGCGAACGTCGCAAACCGACCTTGGTTTTGGGTTAGGTTACGCGGTCAGCAAGGATGTAACATTACACTTCAATATATTAGCGGATATAAGCAGGGATACAGGTGCCCAGACAGGATTTAATCTAATTTACAAAATGTAACTGCCACGAAAACTCTAGCCTTGTCTATTCCGAAATGAAGGAGTTATCATGAAACAAGAACTGAAATCTTTTATGATCGGCTTGCTGCTGATAGGAGTGCTTGGACAACCTGCGCTTGCGGATATGGGCAACCGGGATCATGGGTTAAGCCCAGAGGAGCTGGCCTTCGTTTTTGGCGATCCCAATGCGGAT
>Ga0056132_1000190_pt1 | contig 13600 bp, 5 predicted proteins | sample WorMetLIZISLAND2_3_FD_71119 | JGI IMG/M metagenome (GOLD analysis project Ga0056132, IMG submission 71119) | Marine gutless worms symbiont microbial communities from Max Planck institute for Marine Microbiology, Germany - Olavius clavatus LIZARD... ...
GCTAAGTGGTTTCCAGCCCATGGAAGAGAAACGAATTGCTTAGGAGTGTTATTTTTGACGGTAAATGTTATTTTAGTGAACTATCGTAGTTAGTTGCATTTTAGCGGTTATAAGTGTTTAGGTACAGTTTCGCGTGCGGTAAGCGTAGTTTAGCGCTTGTAACTTAGAATTAAGCTACCTTTAAGTGACTTTATGTGGTTTATTAGCTTGTTCCATGCCTTTTAAGACTACAGGTGGGGTTGGAGAAAAAGTGGCATGCTGGAGCACAAAAGCGACAATATCTCTGAAACGCGTAAAGGCAGAGGAAAAGTTACTGTGGAAGGCCTATAGAAAATCACCAACGCTCTTTCGAACCATACCATCCCAGACACTATATGGCCTCCTGTTCCCCAAAATTGGGGGTTCACATCCCTACCCCCAAACCAAAAGTCCAATCGCTATTATCTCATGAACGGGTAAACCTACGGACTTCAGAACATTCAAGTGTCCATCCAAACAAAGCCCATTAAAATTTTTGGAGAAAAGGGAGCGTGGGCGTATCCAGGGACTGCCCATTTTTGGATACCCCCAATTATCTGAGGAACGGGTGAAGTTACGGACATCAAATGTGGCAGGTACATTCACACTCACAGGGTCCATTTGAACAAAAGCCCATTAAAATTTGGGAGAAAAGGGAGCATTGGCAGATCTAGGGACTTCCCGAATTTTAGGAGTACAACCAATTATCTCAGGAACGGGTAAAGCTACGAACTTCAAATTCTGTAAGCACATTCACGGAATCGATCAGAAGAAAAACACATTAAACATTTCGGGAAAAATAGCCGTGTGCGTAGTTGGGGACTCCCGAAAATTTTTAGGGCAGCCACACGTAGGGTGCATCGCACGGTCATCTTTGCAATAGCTCAGCTTTCTTGTCCCACGTTATGGCGAATAAATAAACAGTAAACAGTGTCAGGTCAGCCGGGCTTAAATTCAGCAACCCAGACTGTAAGGTCATTTAAAGGAACGACACCCCAATGCGCTAAGCACTTCGCCGCAAGTCTTAGTCATTGCTCATATCCTTTTATAAACAAATTTGTGAATAATTTTTTTCCCTTTTTATCTTGTAACAGCACACTTCTGAATTTTCTTCATTTTAGCCGATCATAGTACTGCAAGGGATACTGCAAGGGATCGGCTATCGGCATGATACTGTTTGTCTGTCCGTCCGTCTGTGATGCTGGGCACTGCAGCTACATGATCCATCCTACCCTACAGCAAGTCTCCAAACTAGTGAATAGGAAGTGTCCCCCCAGAACACGATTTTACAACTTTCAAGTAGTTTCAACCCCTCTAACTCTCCACCTCATAAACTGTAGACGTTGATCCCATCAGGTGATTACTTAAAACCATATTGCAAAAAAACGAAACAAAAAACATAGAAATTTCCGGATCTCCAACAGCAATCGACAGCATGCTGCACGGCTATCCCAGACAACGCTGTACGATCGGCTCCCTCTCAGCAACAGCTGATCTCCTCGTCTACACTTCATATCCACTGAGTAGAAATTTGGTCACAATTTTGAAAGAGGCAACGACATCACAGACACATAACTTCATCTCATAAGCATGCAATAAAATAACCAATGAGGCATATGATTTTATGCTGTGAACACAACTACAGGGCTAGACCAAAAGATTTTTGAATGACCCTCGTATGTCCACTAAACAGACAAATTCTAGGGAAATTCATTGAAATATTTTGAGAACATCTGTATATTGTAACCGTGCACACAAGACATTGATTTCAAAGCACAATGGCTCAACAGTGTATCTCTGGAAGTAAAAATAACAAAATGTAAACCACAAAAAACCCCCACTGAATTTCAAAAAAACGTCAAAATCTGGCCAGAAACCAGCTTCAACACACTGGAAACCACAATATAGGGCAGTGTTTTTCAACCGGCGTATCCAAAGGTTCTGCGGGACCGCCAGTGCTTAGTGAAAAAAATAAACTGCGTCCGACATTTGCGGCCACTAAACACATTTTCTAGGCTCTTAGTAGGTCCAATATGTATTTGGGGTCGGGGCTCCACTCTGAACCCCGCTGAGGAGCTTACAGTGCTCCACCATACCCCCTAGCGGGTGGGGGGCTCTCCAAGAACCCCTCCCCGCTCTCTGCCTTGGGCCTCAAATTTCGGCCCTTTGGGCTCAGGAGTCCCCCTCAAAAAGACACGGGTTCCGTGAAAAATCAAAATTGCTGCAAAGGGTTCCACTTAACTGAAAAGGTTGAAAAACACTGATATAGGGAAACATGCACGAGCAACATGCTACATACAGTCTGACATGGTTGAATAAATATGTACAGGCGCGTGGTATATAATTTGTGCAATGAAAGCGATGCCAAACAGTCAGCTAATGTTTACGTTATGAAAAAATTACATACATGGACTAACAGAATGTACATAAATGTAACATAGATTCATATATACAGTGATACCAAAAATCCTGCAACACAGGCATCATTCCAAAGAATGTTCTGCAAGCGATCTGAGCTAATTTCCCTCAAAAGCCAAATAACAAGTCAATTTTGTCACATCTGAAGCAAATTCAATGACAGATAAAACTAAATGAAAACTAAAACTCAAATATGTTGAAAAGGCTGTCACGCCACACTATGGCCATTGATACCAGCACTGACATTGAATTACAAATGCTGTAATTCTGGTATCTTTACCAGGATGACGAGTGTGACAAATGTACATTTTCTTATCATATTCCAAATAAATCCTTTCCCCAATTTTACAATATTTAACACACTATGCCACTGAAATTGTTGGCTGTAACTAAGATTAACATAAACATCTATCAACTTATACATCAAAAACAATAATATGCTGCAGGTTAAACATAAAATGTCCCTCAATAACAACATCCATCATGATAAACCTATTAACAAGGAAGCCATGTTTGATAAGCACGTAACTATATAAAGCCACTTCAGTGTACAATTAAGTATGTTAGTATTAGCAATCATTACTCACAATCATCAGCTTGCACTTAACTCCTTATACACTGTAAGTCAAAAAAAACATACAGGCAGACTTTGTGAATATCCTCACTAAATACTGACCAATTCTCAAGAGTTATTCACTGCTAAATTCAGCAGTAAATTTGCAATACAGCAGTCATTAAAGATCCCACCGCACCTAAAACATGTCACTACACTACCCTGCGAAATACTGTTTTTTCAAATACTGAACTAAAACATGTACACAGATTTTTTTGTCACGACTCAGTTGATGCTAGATTAACTGATGTTCTTATACACTCAGCAGTTTACAACAGTAATGGTGCATTACCGCATTCAATCTAACAGATGCTTGAAGTGTGTCGTCCTTTGGCACAGATGCAGGCCTGCAACCTTTACCACCACTGTTTGTTTCACATCAGCCCATGTTTTCACCAGTCATTGCTTAAGTTTCTCTAAATCATGAACAGGCTTAAGAGTAAACATGTTCCTGTAATCATGCTCAGATTCCATACTCCACTGAGCTAAGGTCAGCAGCATTGAGTGGCCAGATCTCCAATGCAATGTTTGCATAGCAGCTGCACAGACCTGCAAGCCTGGCGTGCAGGAGCATCAACTTGTTGGAAGATGAATAAACCACTTGACCTTTCACCCACATTAACATTACTAGTTTAAAAATAAGTAAATCTTACCAACCTTTAATTGAGTTATAACAAAAATCTGCATGGATACTTTTATGAATGCCCTTGTCGTGCTGTTGGTGAGCAAAATTTTTGAAAAACAACATTTCACAAGTTAGAGCGGCGACATGGTTTTGAGGTGGTGGGATATTTAATTAATAGTCACTTTATTGTAAATTTACTGCTGACTGTATCAGTGAAGAAATTATGAAAATTGGTCAGTAATTATCTAACATATGTACAAAGTCTGCTTGAGTATTTTCTGACTCACACTGTATCTTCTATTTCCTTGCAAATGTTGATCTAAAAATCATGTTAAAGGAGCTTGTGTGAACAACGGATTTCTGTGAAATTGGGCAGATTTCACAAAGCCTACAGTCAACAGATGCACCGTAATGCTTGTTGTTACCACCGGCGTCTGCTACTTGAATTAGTTCTGCATTGTTTGTCAAGATCTTCACGCCTATCATTTTGACGACGACGAGACGTGTTTGCCGCAGTAACACGAGGCTGCTGTCCCTGAGATGAGCTTGATTTTCTCACTGGATCAGTCTTTAGGAAAAACAGAAGCTGTTTGGTTGCCTGAGGCAACTCACGTTGACCAGTGGTAGGAGTTGGTGAGCTATCATCCACTATCTCACCTTCTTCTAGATCACTGTTGTCATTCATAATCTCCTCGTGCCCAGCGCGTTGCTGATCACAGGGCGTTTGCTGCACTGTGACAGCACATAATGCTGGTGGTGAATGCCAATGAGTAGCATTAGCAGTACTAGATGTCACCTGGTCTACAGTAGGACTGGTTGCTAAGCCTACAGGGGTTCTGTTACCAGATGTCTCTGTTGCATACTTGCTACCAGACGTCTTGTCACAGTCAGCAGTCTGGCTGCTACGTTCAACATGAGCTGAGCCAGCAGTCAGTGTAGTCAATGCAGTGTTAGCGTCTGACTCTATAACTACCGCTACACGAGATTCAGATTCACTGGGAGGCAAAGCACAGTCAACTGGCATCCCGGCCAACTTCATTAAAACCTCATTTGTAGAAGTTCTCAGAAAAGAGTCACTCTGATATTGGATGCCATGTGACGATCTGTATTCAGTTTCCAATTGTTGTTTGGACTCAGGCACACAACCTTTACTGCCACTGTGAGACTGGATGCCATGTGACATTCTGTATTCAGTTTCTAATTGTTGTTTGGACTCAGGCACATAAAGTTTGCTGTCACTGACAACATTATTAAAATCCTTATTATCAAAATCCTTCAACTGAATATCATCCACTGTCGGGTTCAACTGAGCAGTGAATTCAGAATGAGACACAGTCGATAAATCTGAGTGTTCAGCAAAAGGCCGATGATCAGCTGTACGTGAAGGCAATACATGTTGTCCACAATAAACTGAATGACGTGAAGTCTCAGACTTGTGATTATCAAACATTCTATGTTCTGGACGTGAGTGTGACTTCAACACATTTGACACGAAGACAGACGGGGATGCGAGCTGAGACAACCAAGTGGCTGGAGACTGTAGCCGAGTAGCTGTCCTCGGCTGCACACAATGCTCCTGAGCTGTTCTTATGCTGCTATGCAGTGGTAGTTTACTATGAGGTTCTGGATGCAGTTCTTGCACCGTCTTCAACTGAGAATATGTATTACTGGTTGAACTGCTGTACCAGGCTTCACTCACCACACATTTGTTAGACGACACAAGCTTCACATCGGGACTGGTATCATGACGAAACGTCATAGAAGGCACGGTAGCATCAGAAACACTTGTCAATGGAGGACAACGATTGTCAATATGACCAGTGTTCACAGTGGAAACATTCAGCCATGCAGAGTCAGCAGGTCCTGAACTGCTGTACACGTCATATGACACTGTGGTTACATCATGTGAAGAAGGCACAGATGCAGACAAACAACTACCATATGACATGCTGACAGACGTGCAGACATCGTGAGTAGCATGCTGACTGGCTGAGCTTGTACAGACGTCTGAGTCAAGTGTGGCGGGAAATGGCAGCACTGGAGCCGACAACTCACAACTCATGCCACGTCTGTCACTCATCAACAGATTAGCTGGAGGTTTGGGAGGTGTCGGCAGTGGAGGATAATCAACGAGAGGACTGGCTGGTGACAGTATAGGTGGACATGTATCAGACGTGGGGTGTGACAGTAGAGGCTGGCATGTCTCAGACAGTACAAGTGGGCGTGTCTCAGACGTGTGTGCTGACACTGGCAATCCAGGTAGACAGGTGTCAGGTGTGTGTGATAACAACGGCAATCCAAGTGTACAGCTGTCTGCTGTCGGACCGGTGTCGGTTGTCAGTTGTGGTGAAACACTGACAGACTGCAGCACATTACTGACTGTGCAACTTGTCATGTCCATGGAACCAGCAAATGAATATCTACCAACACTAACACTGGGCTCAGACTTGTCATTCACTTTAACATCGCTCGAGGTGCTGGTAGTCTGCATGACTGAGTCTTCTGGTATGCTACACTTACTGACCTCGCTCTGCACAGCAACAGTACTGCTCAGTTGTTTATTACTTCCCACTAATGCATTCTCAATGCGATTCTTCCACGCCAATAACTTGTCCATTTCATTTTCTTTGCTGGTATTACCTGCGGGCTCAGTGGCTCTAGTTGGCTGGCTAGCATTTGTTGTCTTAGTTGTGTTAGAGGTATTCAAAGACACGTTGTCATCACTGCGCCTGCACTGGACATCAGCTGATGCATTCATCGGTGTTTTCTCACTCTCACGTTGCTTCTCATCATTGCTGCTGTTGCTGCTGCTCGTGCTATCCGCTAACTGCTGCTGAATCAGGACGATCAGTCGCATCAGTAACTGTTTTGTGGAGTCCTGCCCGACGGCCAGTGATGCAGCAGACAGTACATCAGACAAAGCGTCAGGATGAAGTCTGCCACTTCGAGCACTTTCAACAAGTTTTACCAGCTCCTCTGAACTGCCACTCAACTTAGTCGCAGCATTTTGCTCCTGCAATACCAAACAAACAATAGATGCAAACAACGGCTAAAGCTGATAATGGGTTTATCGCCGTGCAAATTAAAGGGATTAAATGTATGATAAATGTGATATGATCTCAAGTTTCGTTGTGTCAGAGAAGATGAACAGGTTGAGTAACACTTCACTTCAGCTATGCAAAACACCAACAACATTTACAGAAACTTGCTTGACCACTGAACTATAACACCATGAAGGACAAAGTCACTGTGCAACAAGACAAGGCACATGTGCAACACGAGGTCAACACATGATAGATACACAATACACCCAATCAATACACCACGAAACATCACAAAGTTAATTCATAATAACATTTACTAGAACATCACGTCACTGTCAGCTGAGATTACAGTTCTACTGATGAATATGGTATGAACATGTAAAGCCCTGTCCACTCGCCGAATTTGGCACTGTCGCAAATGGCGACAATTTGTCGCTGAATTTGGCGACAGTCGCCAAAAACGGCGACAATTCGGCGACTGTCGCCGTTTTCGGTGACTGTCGCTGAATTTGGGATTATCAAACTTCACAAAAACTGCGACAGTCGCCGAATTCGCTGTTTTCTGCGACTGTTGGCGAATCTGGCGACAAATTGTCGCCATTTCCGGCGAGTATAGTCGCCAGTGAGGACATTCAAACTCAGTCCACAATTAGTTATCATGATGCAGCTATTGACTGACGCAGTGATCACATCAGCCCACAGAAAACACACAACGAACACAACGATAGTAATTTCAGCAAAACAACAAACAGCACCATTGAAGTACTGAGTTGAGCTACCTGGTTATCTGGAGTAGACACGGCTTTGTGTGACTGAATCTCCACTGGCTGCCCACCACCGCCATTACCATCATCATCATCATCATCATCATCATCATCACCATCATCATCATCACAAGGCTCATACGGCTCATCATTCACTTTCTCACCTCCGTAACTCAGCGCTGTAATCATAAATTATAATCCACTCACATACAGGGCTGTGCTATCAGAGTAATTTGCTACTCAAGAACTCGGCAAGTACCCTAGCAAGTACTTGAAGCTAGAGTATCTAACATTCTCAATAAAATAATTCCACACCAATGACGTACTCTGCCTTTTCTACTAGTGTCCAACATTTTTACTGTTATAGGCCTATTTGACCTATGATATCCATTATCCGTAATCACCTTTGGTGCAAGTTTTGCGACTAGTGATGTGCAGTTAGTAAATACACAAATATTTGAAATGAAGGAATTGACTCCAGATAATTAACGTTGTAGCTTGCTACTCAGACACACTTATAAAATGTGATTCAACAAATAAAACTTAACCTTTTCAAGGATTAGAAGGATTACATAAGTGAAATGAATATTTATTTATATTAAATATTTTATGCAAGTACTCAAGTGCTAAAAAATTACTCCACTCCAATTTGGAGTCGAGTACTCACGTTACTCGAGTTACTCAACACAGCCCTAATCACATACCATAAGCATCAATTTTATCATTCACAATAAGCTGCTTTTTGGTAAAAAGTGTGAGCATTAAAAAATACTGTGTACACATAGGAGATCAAAAGCATGTCTTTGGTCGGACACATCAACCAACACAGCTAATTTGAAATGCTATCCAGTGCCATGCCTTGCAGTGGATAGACAGTTAACGACAAAGCTAGCCAGTGCACCTCACAGTAACACTGATGGTCATTGCTCTCACAAACAACCACATCACTGTTACGACTCCAGTCAATGCTAACAATAATAATGACAGACATATCAGTGTGAATCACCATACTGCCATAGCTTCAATTGTCAAGTCATCACATAAACCTGCTGTTGTATATGATCAGCTTCAGGAAACTGCAGTTAAATTCTGTATTCTGCATTACAAACTGCAGTGAAGCAGAGAACAGTGAGGCAATCAGATGCAGCCAGTAAAGCTATTAAGGTATATGTCAAATACTCACCAGAAAATGACTTCGCAGATTGCTGCTTATCACCTGACTGACCGTCTGACTGTTTACCAGTGTTGCTTGTCACAGGAATGTCCTCTTTCACTGCACGTGGTTTCAACAGCACAGGCGGTGCATCTTTCTACAATAATTACACAACACAACAGTCATACGTTACAGTAACAGACATTATGTCTATTATATTTATAATGCAGCAATCTACTGGATGGCATATTAAACAGCTCTGGTACACATTATATTACTAAAATAACATTTTTGTCTTAAATTCACACCTAAAAGATGAAGTGTAACGCAACAGTCTGTTCTAATCTTGCAGTGTTCTGTCCGTGATGCTTCAACTTGTCTGTGCCACGACAAACTCACTATTCACTAATGCACACATTGAGGGTAGCAGTCCTGCGTGGAGTGTTGGTAACAGGTCCATGATGTATGCTAGTGCGTAGCCAAGTAATGAGTTGAAGACCTTTGCTGTAATAATCAACCAAAGCAACTCTCAGACAACAAGTATCACATGGTCAGCTGGCTGGACATTTAGCACCACCCATACTGTTACATGCACAAAGTGAGACTGTCGATAAGTAGTCGAGATGTGAAAGCAATGGCTTGCACTGCCTCAAATAAGAATGATCAATTTGGAGCCTGTTGATTATTAGCGACTACTGAAGAAGAAGCAATACGGTGAAAACGTAATGGTTACTACACTGTTAGCATGTAGTTTCCTGTTCATTGCTGTAGTTCAACGCACCTGCAGAATTTCAGGAACAGGCTGTCGACTTGGTTCATGAAACAAAATAGGTGGCTCCATTTTACTGCTGGTGAAATGTTGTACAACAATGCCAATAAGCATGTTCTTGTGACGTTTAGGCAAGCCTACAACAGACCAGGCTGTGCACAAATGATGTTCATAGTCTTTATCAATTATGGATATCTGCATGCACAGCAATAGTTGCTGCACCTAAGTCAGACTTAAGGATTCTCCATCATGCTTACCACTGTTACAGCAATCACTTACAATGCACATTTAACTAAAGCATGTTGCAGACCCATATACAACCTCTGCTGAAATCGATCCAAAACTTCTGCCACGTACAATGTTCACAAATAATTCTCTCCAACTATCTAAGAACGTGGAGTAGCAAGGAAATGATAACAAAAACATCTACCCAAATAAACAGCCTCTGGAGCAAGCAAAATATTTCTTCAACATTAATACATATGGCTCTATTGCAGCTGAGAATAAAGACTGTCAGCACTATTAGTGCAAACCTGACATAGAGATATTTGTGACAAAGTTGTGAAAAGGAGCTACATCAACTTCTCAGTTCTCACACAAACAATTAAGTTGACAACAGCATTTAACAGTGAGCAGAAAATCGGGACAATGTTCAAGAAGGCAAAGGTGCTGAGATTGAGACATCAAAGGCATTGAAAGGAGAGGCATAGCTATGGGTATCCCAAGCTGACTAGGAGGTCCGGGGTGTTGTAAACTCCCCCAGCAAGGGTCTAGGGCAGAGTTCTGGCCAAAAAATAGATTTGTGCATTTTGACCTAGAAAGAATGCATCTAACAGGAACAAATTTGGTATGGCTATTAGGCCTATAGGCCTATAGGTATAAACTTTGTAAACAGTATTTGTATTTGAAAGCAAGAGAAAAATAACTGACAACACCTGGCCACAGGTAACGTGGAATCGTGGATTTGACTGATGTTTCACAAGTTATAGAATCCATAGACATTTATGTTAGAGAATTGCAACAGGTGACATTACATTACATTTAAAGTGGGACAAAATCAGGACTGGGTTTGGAGTTCTGGACAATTCAGTCAATATTTTCAATATTTTGACATAAATATTAGGTAATATTATGTAACATAATAACATAATAATAAAAAGATAATCAACAATAATACAGCAGAACAAAGCAAGACGAGATCAGAAATTTATTCGTTGCTTTACACTTTCTTGTAATCCACAAATTACGTAAAATAATGGATTCACTGTAGAGCTAATAAAAGCTGCTAACTAACCAGGTCCATCAAAAGGAAGTAGAACAGATGGCAAGGATGAGTTGTCTGGTAGAGGCCAGATGTACATATCTTTGATGGATGCACCGATGCTTCCGAGTACAGCACAACGCTGTCTGTGTTGCAAGTAGACAAACAACTGATTGAAGCTGTCCTCATTGTCTGCTGACGCTTTGAAGTAGACAACTGCTATCTCCTGTAGTCACAAACGTCACAAACACAACGGAACTATCGCAGTGTCATAATAACATGCATATTTCAAAGGCCAGTAGTCTACATAAATATATCTGATTCTACTATTAAGTTGCACATGACAACTAGCGTACAAATATGAGAATTAATGCCAGAAAACACTTTCAGTACTGAGTTGGCATTTTGGCAGAATGACTGCCGTTCATTATCGGGTATAATCTAGTTATGGACATTACAATATACATGCTGCTGGAGATCTCGTCTGTCACATGTAGTGTCAACATGACCACGTTTAGCCATCACATCGGTTCAGCTTGGTCAACATCACTTACATGTCATTTACACAGTGTTGGTGTCAACACTGTTTACAACAAGAAAAACCCTAACTTGTGTAATAATGTCAGTTGTCACAGAGTGAATGAACTATCCAGCCACAACAAATATGCAGGGTGACCACTTTCCAGACCACATGAAATTCCCTGACTTTTCCCTGACTTTTCCAGTAGAGGCAAGCAAAGATTACCCGGTGTCGAGTGTTTACCGATATGGTCAACAGTCGTTGTTTCATATTAATGAAAAACAAGGTGAGGACAGATAGTCAATTATTTAACAGTTGGGGTTGTAACAGCTGGGGAAAGGGGATGGGGTGTCCCCCTCCCCAGCCGACTAGGGAGTCTGGGGGAGCGTCGTAAGCTCCCCCCAGCGGGGTCTGGGGTGGAGCCCTGGCCGAAAAATGAGTTTTGGAGTATTTAGAGCTTGAAAAAACACACCTGATTTCACTTCCCCTGACTTTTTCCATTTTCCCCGACTTTTCTCTGACCACTTTGGAATTCCCTGACTTTTCCAGGTTTTCCAGGTGAGTGGTCACCCTGAATATGTGATGCACGACAATTTAACACAGAAGCATGGTAATTAACAATGAACTGAGAAGAACATCATAATTCAGCAGCAGCAACTTACTCGCGTAACAACTGGTGCTTGCTTGATTTTGTGCAGGTAATCAATGACGACAGCTGGTGGGATACGCCCCATCACCATCAGTGCACGCGGCAGATCCTACAGCCATCAATGTACCACTTGACAACCATGCAAACAGACGTCACTAAACAACACATTAAGACTCGACGTTTATCTCCAGCTCTAACTGTCAGTGAGTGAGCACTGGGCATTTGTTTAATGGCACATGTTATGTAAAAAATTTCACAACGCACCAACATTAAAAAATTTAAATCAGACGTGCACAAATTGGCTATTCAATGCCACACACAGTAAACTGTCAACATTTGGTGAAACACGAATATAACACACCAAGGCACAACTCAGAAAACACAAACAAACAAACTAACCCGTTTAGTCAGCCTTTTATGACATCTAGCTGCGAAATGGAGTGGGACTATTCTACTCCGGGCCCACATGCGTTAAACAGTTAATATATGAGCATATCATATTACGCTGTAAATGAACCAAAGAGTAAAACTGTAGTAAATGTAGCCGGCTGCTAATGTTCATCACAGAGAATGTGATGATATCATGTTGGTAGAACTACAGCCAACAATTGACAACACTGTCAACGACATGGTAAAACAGCGTAAACAGTAACGAGACTGACTTGTTTCAGATACTGCATGGAACCAGACACTCGGTGTATGGACGTAGTGAACTGTGTGACGTCAGGTGAAGTAATAGTGCCATGCCACACCACGTCACTATCTGTTGACACTCTGTCACGTCACAGACATCAACAACACATTCAACTAACTACTCATTACTCATCACCTCACTGTCACTCAATGTCAATAACACATTTCACTGACTTCTCACAGCAGCACTCAACAGAATGCCACATAATCTGACGTAATAACTGCAGTTTGGCTGAGAGCATCTTGACCAGGATAAAACTGCGACATCTGCATCTAGTCAGTAGCTGGCATCATTAGTTCCCATGTTGAGTACGCAAGGGATTCAAAAGACCCCAATACGACATCGCCTCTACTCACCACACTGATCCAGCAATACAGCCTGGGTGTCAGCTAACACTCCGTGTATCATATTTTGTAGTAGAATGCATTATCTTCAGACAACCTCACTCTGATATACGTGAATGTCCTTAATTACTTGAACACTTTCACACCGGACTGAACGGTAATGCTGTGATGCAAGTCGGTTTTCATACTCAGACAACTGCTGGGAGCAAATTTTGACACTTACGTGGCAAAATTAGGGATATAATTTTACTTTTTAGTATTTTAATCTCAAAAGGCACACCCTTGTCTCATTCTGTGTATTATAAGCTGTCACAGTGTATTGGAGTGCTGGGCCCTATCTAAAGCTCACGCCAGAAAGATTGATGCACTGGATCAGTGATGCCTGAGGAGGATCCTTGATATACGCTGGTACCACCATGTTTCCAACCGCGAAGTGAGGCGTGTGACGGAACAGCCTCCCCTCACGGCTATCATACAGAAAAGAAGACTCATGCTGTTTGGCCACCTGGCCAGAATGGACGAAACAGCTGATGCCAGGAGGATTCTGTCTGGTGTCCATCAGAGCGATTGGAGTAGGCCAGTTGGGCGCCCCTACACCTCCTGGATGACCACTCTGAAGAGCGACCTATCTCTGCACAATCTTACCTTCGAGGATGCTATAGAGCTGGCCTTGGATAAGTCGCTGTGGAGACTATTGGTAGCAAGCGGAGCTACGCACTGACATGGTG
>Ga0056132_1000191_pt1 | contig 13573 bp, 11 predicted proteins | sample WorMetLIZISLAND2_3_FD_71119 | JGI IMG/M metagenome (GOLD analysis project Ga0056132, IMG submission 71119) | Marine gutless worms symbiont microbial communities from Max Planck institute for Marine Microbiology, Germany - Olavius clavatus LIZARD... ...
GCACAGATCTAGCCCGTGAACAGCTGACTGTTTACCTTTGCTGCTGGTGTAGAGAAGTGCTGCCTGGAAACTGACATAGTTCACATCCAGATTGTCCTCGATCGAAACCTGAACGCCAAACCCTGCATCTGGGCTGATGTTTGGAAGTGACAGAAGGTCAGTCGACCGAACAAAGAAGTTGCCATGGAACGTGTGAATACTAAGACCTGTCAACAGAAAAAAACAAAATTAATTGTAAATTCACACGATTCACACGTAGTCTCAAAATCTGGTCATTATAACATTGCGGACTTGCTGTGGTGCAGTGAGGAGAAACTGATGTAATGGATTTTGGCCTTTACTGAACTAATGTCAGCAGTATTTGGCTTTTTCATGAAGTTTATTTTTGGCCACTTGCCCAAGCATTCTTGGAATATTCTTATACATTTGTCTACTGAAATTTGTATCAATTAGCAACTCAATTCAATCACACAACTATAAATAACAAAGAACAAGTTTGCCGGATTAATCTAAGAAAGTGGCAGCACATCTTATCACAAAATGTTGAAAATGGTTAAATTCATGTATGTAACAATGATATTTAATGCGATGTGACATCACATATGATTACAATCATTACACAAACCAGGATTATTTAATGTTAAGTCAACAAAGTAAATTATTGACAAAAAATGTGCAGGTTTCTGTCATTCTGCAAGGAACTTAATCAGCTCCGTTAAACTCAAGCCAATAGTCAAGGGAAAGAGACAGTAATGCATACATATCAAACGCAGTAGAAGAGTATTGATCAACATGTGAATGCCAAACCCTTTTTGTGACTATGTATCATGTACCATACTCTGATGATCATAGAAGATAAATAAAGTTTCCTTGCACAACAGCACCTGATTTACTCAATTTATTACTGAATTTGTAAGGCGTGCAGCTAACAACAGACAAAATATTCTAACAGATTTCAAGTTAGCAAGTGAGCAGTTTTTCTACGTCCCACTCGATACACTCGAAGCGTCGTCCTGGTCATCCACGTGGCAGGTGGATCGACCAGCTCCGAAGAGATAACAGTCAGCCACCCGCCGACCTATGGAGACAGGCTATCAACCGCGGTCATAGTGGAAGAGCGATGCAATGGTCCTCGGACTATGCGAATACCTGACCTGACCTGACTCGATACATATTAGGGGTCATTCAAATTCAAAAGAGAAAATACACAAAAACAAAAAAGAAACCACAAAACAATCAAACTGGCCCTAGTTCACTCAACAATATAAAAAATACACTAAACTAAACCATCAGACCCTAGAACACCTGTAAGAAATGCTCATTTGTGTGAGCTTATGACTGTACAGTTTTGGTACTGAGTACGGCAGTGAACAATTGTGACAATCTTATGCTCCAAACAATCAACACAGCTCAGACGATGTCAATGACAAACTGCTTACCTTTGGTACATCGTATACGCATCACAGCCTCAAAGCCGATCTTGCGAGTGAGATAGCGGTGTAGTGTTGACTCAAAGTGCTCTGTCTCGGCTGGGTTCGTTATGCTGTGGAACCCGGGGAAGTAGTACACTGTTCCACCAGAGTACTTTGATATACCAGCTGTCAAGGTACAATTTCACAACTACTACATTACAACCACTAATAGTAATACCACAACTTTCAATATTTGTTTAACCAGAATTTTTCTAGTGATACAGTTGTTACTCCATGTTAGGACAGCCTCCAAAGTTTACTACGGGAATTCGACAATTTTACGGGCAAGATGCCCTTCTCAACACAACAGAATCAAAGTACTGAACAGCAAGTGAGTGAGTAGAGTTTTTATCTCGCACAACACATAATAAGTCATCTCAGAGATGAGTCTTTCCAGGCAATCACTTGCACTGGTACTAGCAAACAAAGAACAAAACCCACAACAAAACAAACCAAGTATAGTAAACCTATCTGCAATAAACAGACACAGGAAAACACAAAAACCCCTAGTTTCTAAATCTACATCAACAAATGAGGGTGATCAGGGGCTACTGCGACAATGAGTTTATTTCACACTTGCGGCTGAATAGCCGAATAGCTGAATAACAATTTAATAAAGAAACAACAATGGCAGTACTGGAATGGAATATGCTGCAATAAGTTCAAAATACGCTAGAAATAAAAAGCACTGGGAAGAACCTTGCGGCCACTTTATATGAGTGAAACTAATGACATGAAAGAGAGCCAGATAGTCAATTTCACTGTGTGACTAACCGACAGTGGCAATGTCAGCATACTGCGCATTGAGCATAAACATGTCGACAGCAATCTGCTGAGCAGAGCAGTCAAGTGACAGCTTCTTGTAGAAGTCAGTAACTGGTGACAAGTGATGGATTTTCTATCAACAACAGACAAGTCACACTGTCCAATGTCAAACTAGTCTAACCGACTCCAAACACATAAAGCTAATAACTAATATCAAACATTACTACAACCTGTCCACAACAAACACAATAAAGCTATTCTTGTGAATGAATTTGTTATCGTCACCCATGGCTCAGAAGTACTAATTCTCGCCCAAGTAACACATAAATTTAATCACCACCAAGAAATACAGTACAAATCACTGGCAACAGCCACCAAACCTGCTTCAATGCTGTTGCAATACAAGTCCAAACTACAGAGAAGCAAGTCTAGCATGCAGTGCACAATACAAGAAAAGTGTCTTCTAACACATCGCATATGCATATTTTTATGCATACCTGTTGCACAAGAACGTTTTTTCTCAACTGACAATGTCTACTCAACATAACTCAGTGACAACAAAAACAACAAGACGTCCTAAACAAACCTTGCCAAGCCGTTCGTCAGGTTCCTCGCGACTTTTCAGTGCACCAGTACCGACAGTTGGCAACTGAGTCTGAACGACAGTAATCCTTCCACCAGTTGGACTCTGTCAACCACACAGCAATCCACCATCAACTAGCAAACTTCCAACTCACAAACTTCTACAGAGAAATATAAAAGGACTAGATTATTTTACAATCACTACCTGACATTGTGTAAAGCCTGCCACTTTCAAACAAAGAATTTTTCAGCACACTAACCAGCAGCTTGTAGGCAGCTTGTAAGGCAGGACCAAGGGCACTTCCAGTCTGCATGTTCTTCTCAAACCAGACAGGCAGCTTGTTGAGAAAATCAATGACCATTTCCTTGGCCTCATGAAGATTGACTAGGAGGCCTTCAGGACATGGAATAAACACTTCTGTTACAACAGTGCAACACACATACAGGTTAGATACTTAAAAGCTGACAATACAAGAATATTAAAGATACTGCACCAACGTGTATATTCCAGCATCAAACACAGAAAATTCCATATCATACTTAACCACAGTCTTATTAAAGCTGTATACATACGAAATAACAATAACACCCAACACTAAAATTATTTCATGCATTTCTAAATTTCAATAAACTTGAGTTGAGTATGTAGTTTTACTGTACAGAAAACTGGCTGGTTAAACACAAATCACCTACTGTAGCCTACAAACATTCTGACAAAAACCAAAAAAACAAAGACGCATCATTGTAAAAATAAGTACCATCCAAGTCCGAAATGATGAACATCTTAGGCTGTGGAAAAGAAGGATCAAGACCATAGAAATAGAGAAAAGAGTCGAATGTGATGAAGCCAATCTGCATGCGACTGTCACCGGGAAGGCGATCCAACTCATTCAGTAGAATCTGACAGAATACACTGAGATAACCTGTAACACCAGCAGCAGACAAACGTAGCTCAGTGCTAACACTGAGTCAACTAACAGTGAACACTAAGTAGTACGGGTATGCATGACTGTCACTCAGATCACATCACAATAAAAACAACACCAATAATATAACATTAATTCTGTTGTGCCATGAGGCTGTAATGTAAATATTATCACCTTTCAGTATGCCCAAAATAATATCAAAACCTCAGACACATTCACAGTAAGTAACTAAGTTAACTAGATGAATGTCAGACAAACAGCAGTGTGGCAGAGTTTGAAATCAATTAGTATTGCAGACTATTCTGTTTCACACAAAGGCAATTAAGCTATGACAAAATTTAACACAACATCAAAAGATAACGTGTAACTAATTTCTACGTCATTAAAACATTTTAAAACCAGAAAACATTAAATGCTACAAAGAGAAAAGAAAATAGAAACCTGTTTCGACGGCATTAAATGAGACGTCAAGTAGAAATAAGTAGACTGCAGGCTGTGGAGGTCTCAACTGAAAAAAAACAATATTAGACACATTAGTCTCACAGTTGTCTATATTAATCACAGTCTTTGAGATCTTCATCTGCTTACTTTCACTGAAGTCACATTTAACTATGTTTGAAATTTCATTTGTGTAACAACCTATCACTATTTAAACTTACAATGATTATTACCAGCCAAACATATTGCATGTATGATTGGCTATTGGCACGATTGTCTGTGATGCTGTGCACTATTGCTAAATGATACATCCTACTGCAGTAAAAGTGTCTGAAAAAAGTAAATAGGAAGTGACCCGATTGGAACACAATTTTACAACTTCCAACTCCCTACACTGACCCTATCTCCTCAAACTACCCACCACATGTTGGTGTCATCTGGTGTAAAATAAAACCAAGACTGCGAAAAAGCGAACTGCCAAAATTTCCACATCCGGAATAGCCAATGCCAGCATGCTGCCCGGCTATACCAGATAACGCTGTACAGCAGGCTCTTCTCAGCAACGGCTGTGCTAATTATTATTACTGCCACTATCAATCAATCAATCAGTTTATTTCATGTAAAGCAGCACTTGGTCATCAATGCTATGACATTACGCTAGTGCCAAGAATGTATTTTATACAGACATCACAACTAACCATGTACTCTGACGGAGCAATAAATTCTATGGTAGATGATCTGATTTCTGGTCTACGCTGTGGCTCACCATAAGTCTTGCTCACTGGATCAAAATTGAACTCATCAGGTACTGCAAAAAAAATCATCAGTTGAAATGTTTTACAACTATTCAGTGTTACATACTATTCTGTGTTACATATTATTCATGCATAATAACCTCGTTATCATTCCTCACATCTGCTGAACTGCTGTCAGCCAAATGATGCCTTATTCAATATTTCCATCTCTCATTATTTACTAGCAGCAGATGCAGCTGTTACAGACATACAAGTTATAAACCTGATCAAATCATCAGCACCTCACTGCCTAGTAACTAGGGAAGCAAGAGTTCAATTTTCCTGCAACAACTGACCAGTTAAGACACACAAACCGTTCTAACAGCCATTCGCCAAGAAATCTGGGTTAACTGGTCGTGGCTGCCCTGTTAATTCTCAAGCTCAAATAATCCTTATCCGAGCATCCTCACAGGATGGATGAAAACTCTTCATATACTCACAGAACAGACTGAAACTCTTCAACCTTCATACCCTTCCCTCTGATGTAGTAGGCTGGTGGGGATGCTCACAGGGTACAGCTAGCTATACCCCACCCACTTACATTAACCACCATGACTACATTCCAAGAGATTTTGAAGCAGGCATAATACAATACTATACAACAGTGTCAGTCACTAACATTCATTAGCACGAAAGCACAAGTTGCATTTCCAGCGGCGCATGTCGATGAATGTGACAAACGGGTTGATATAAGTCCTACAGCTTCGGCAACGGACGATTACACTTGACTGGATCACCGGCAACTGCTGTTATCAACAGACATACACTAACAACGCTGCAACATGATATCACACAGTAAATATTTATAACACATATTACTAAATAACTGCCAGTGCAGGTTTAAAAACAAGAACGCACATACACATACACACTAGGGTTGCCTTTAACTCGCCCATTTTAGCTTATCACACCTCTGCACACAGGGTCGGTGTAGGGGGTTAAATGTTAAATGTAACAATGATTAGTGTCCAAAATGACGAGTCACTGCACGGACACTGTACAAATGAGAGAAGAGTTGAAAGAGTTGAGAGTTTTACTACCATGTTCTTATTTACTTCTTTGGCCACTTTTGCTGAAGGACGTATCGTTTAGCCACAATTGCCAATACACAACTGCCAAAATTTCCACATCAGGAATAGCCATGGGCAATGTGGTCTCGTGACCATGGCTATTTCAGATGTGGCATTTTTGGCGGTTCAGTTCTGCAGCTATACTCAGTATGATCGACCTTCTTAGTGACAGATACACTTCTTGTTCTAGAGTTACACCAGGTTTGGCCATCACCCAAAAGTAACTGTTGTGGCAGTACTTTTAACAGGCTAGATGCCCTTCCTGTCACCCAACAAACAGTGTAAAAGTACTGAAGGACGACGGACAGACAATATCTACAAGTGAATACTCACAATGTTTAATATCTACTGTTTAACAAATGCTTGGCATCATATTTGTGTTAGCATTGATACAAGTTCAACTCAAATCAAACAGCCATCAAGTAAGATCCCTAGGTCCATGACACATGCCAGAAACTGATATCATAAATCAATCCCAGAAATCTTGCTCCGATTTCCGGCTCGTCTGTCATGCAACTATAGCAACAGTATCACGTGGTACTAGATTCTCGCATCAACTGGAACACCACTCTATTTCAAGCCTGACAATGGCATACACATGACTGAAATGACGACTTATGCTTTCCTTGCTTACCTTTTCATTTACTGCTAATCATAAGTTGTAAATAGTCTTGTTGATATTTATTTATTTATTAAATGTCACTTTCAGCCCATTTATTTTTGGCACCAGATATTTCCTTCAGACATATCATACAAAGAAAAACCGGTGCCAGAAATCGCAGCAGATTTATGGCTGCTGATTTCTGGCATGTCACGGCCCATATGCAATCTGGAAATTCTGAAATTCCTGGTAAGCAAATAACAAATGCTTACCAAAATGGATATAAACATATTGTGATGTTTATACTGGCATCATTTGTTTATCAATTTAAATTTGTTTACCCAACTGCCACCTGTCATCTGTCTGATGTGCGTATCCAGCTTACCGAGAGGTCTCTGAATGGATGCAGCAGTAAACCCAGTGGCAGTCGGCATTTGTTGAGCAACGACTGTGTTGATGGCACAGTGTTCAACGTGCAGCACATGATTCTGTTAACACAACACTCAGTGACTTCAATATGCAGAAAATGCATTACAGTACACCAAAAATTACCTACGAACACAATACAATACAATACAATACGAATTTGTATAGTACCATTTAGTCCACAACAGAAGCACTTTCACGCTATCTGCCATGCCGCATATGCTACCTCAAAATAATAGGTCTTCAAATTGTGCTTTATACTGTTAACAGGGTTGCAGAATTAAGCATCAGTAGGCAAAGCATTCCAAACGATAACTATATTTCAGAGAGATCCAAAAGTTTACAGCCCCTAAATAAATTGCACAGATCTAAGCAAATAAGAAAAACACATTTATATAGTGTTGCAACTGAATCATAGATCATAGTTTACAATACCATATCAGCTGATAGCTCAACATAAAATAAAACTTTATATGTTGAAGTACGACAATTAAATGTTTCCAAAACCGGCTATAAACTGAGCTGAAAACAGAAAAGCTAAGTTTAAGTCATGACAGTCTTAACTAGAATGGTGACTCACCGTCAAACCTATTCAACTGACAGCACTTCTGCCTTACACTCTTTCAGCAAAGTAGACATAATACACAATACTGCTAATGCTTAAATTAATTAGCTAACAATAGAATAATGTGATAATGATGTTCACAAAATTTAAAGAATAATACTGTAGTGTAGTGTACTCCCACCACTAATACAAGAACTGCTGTAACAGTAATTTTAAACAATACTTTGCAATATTAAACACTGCACAGGACAGCTGCTATTTAACCTACAAGTGAAGATTACAATGCAAATTTAAGTGTGTTGGTAATGATGTTGATAACTGAAAAGTATGCAAATAACTAGTACAGACTCAGGGTTGCAATTGATCTTCTTGAATTCATTTGGAAGATTCGGTAACGGCATTTCCGTGTTCCCAACACTGCGGATGTTACGCTCCTGGAGTAAGTTCAACGGACGACTTAAATCCTGCAAACAGTTCACCATACATGCAAAATGGGTTTTTCATTCTCGGTTTGACTTTGGGTCAGTTTTTCTAAAAAAAACTGCAGTTTGGATTCGGATCATCTGGAAGCACGATTCAGAATTTAGACATATGCTACTTAAATTTTTACCAAACTCTGCACAGTGCGGTATTATTATGCTATTGTTGTCTGTCTGTCCCATCTATAATGCTGAGATAATATTGTCATTGCTCATATAGGTTGAGTACTTCAAAAGTAATTAGAGAGATATTACCCTAGATGACAGTCTAGACAGGGGACCCAAAATTTCATCTGGAAAAAGACTGGAGTGGGGTTTAATATATTCTACTAGGTCTAAAACTTATCATATTTGCTGAATTTGTTACTATTTTTACAGATAATGTGAATCTTCAAAATTCAAAATTGAACTAATTCTCGGATTTCTGTACAAGGTTAATATATATCATGAGTTACTGCAACAAAATCACCAGATTAAAGAGGCTATCGATGATCAGTGAGCAATATAAATAAAAGAAGTGACAGTAACCAAGAACATCAAACAAAAGATACTGATACAATGCATCAAAGCACTGCTCTCAACCAATACTGCAGACACTATGCATGCCAGACTGCCAGTTCTATCACATAAGTGTCTTAGCTTTATGCACCAGCAACCAATAACAAACCTGCAGATGCATTGAGTTGAATCCATCAGTCAATGAGCCAGTGTAGTTGCTGGTTACTGTGGCACTGCGGATGCCCCCTGGTGGCACCACTGGTGCTGGTTTTGATGACAATGGTGCGGGATACTGCTGACTTCTGGCGGCAACTGGACCCGGGGAACTAGTCGGCATAATGCCACGCTGTACAGCGACTGGAGTACCCTGCGAAGAACTGGTAGGTCCATAAGCACTGCTAACTGGATATGTAGGAACAGGTGCAGCAGTCTGTGGAGCTGTCGAACTTGGAGGATACATTGGTCGAACACCAGGCAAGGCACCCTTGGTGAAAGGCAGAATACCGGCTGGTGGTGGTGTCTGGCCTTGAAAGTGTGCAGTGGAACTTGTAACACCAGGAACTGGAAAATCAGTGGGAGGCAGCTAAAAATAACCGAAGTAAAACAATAAACATATCAGCATGTCTGAAAAATAATGATAAAACTGCTGTAAAAATAGTGTTCCAGATATCAAATCTTACTATAAAAACCAAAGCAACAGTCAGCTTGCATTTTGAGTGAGACTGTATTGTTGACTGGTGTTCATTTATTATTTAACACAATAATTTACGGTGACAACAAATAACTAATAAGCAATCAGAAATTAGAGACATTTAAACCTATACAAAAAGGATTCCAGATAAAACGTTCCCAATCTGGCCGTTTTCTGGTGGCAATTATTTTTATCATAACTGAGTTGACAAATAAATAATAGCTATGGCAGTTCTACACCAATAATTGGTGCATGTGTACAGCAAGCAACACACTCTTACCACTGGTGGTCGTAACGGAGCCGAGCTTGTAGCTACTATTGGTGAAGAATATGGTGCAGTAGACGACACAGCAACAGTTCCTGTATATTCACACACAGCCTTGCCTCGTGTGTTCTCATGCATCATCAACAGAAGCACCATCGAAGCATACTGTGTAGTGAAATAACTACTTTTATCTCCAATAATGTGGCATTCCAATGAAACAAGTAAATTCAGTTTAAAGTAATAACTTTTGTAAACCACAAACTGCAAATAACTTTCATCTGCTCACTCAGCCGAGTCTAGCAACCAGTACACATGCTAAATTAATCAAGTCCACTCAATAACGACAAGCAGGTAATACCTATAATGATGTTCTGAACATCAATATTGAAATAAATAATTCCACAGCAGAATGATGCTTGTCATGTACTTACATCAAATTTTGCTTGCTTCATTGAAGATGAAGGGTTAACTGCCTAATACCAACATCGTAATGCTGTTCTGGTACTTACAAAGAAACAAATGATCTAAAATAAATTTTGTTCTTCATAATTCCAGTTCTACTGTGACACAAAAAGCAAAAGAAACCCATAATAATATCACAAACATATCATATAAGAATGGTGACAAAAGAAACTGCACAAATGATGCTAAAAACGACGTACCAGAAGGCGTGTTTGCTGCAAACTGTCCCTCCATGTCATCATAATTCTGGCCCGCTATGGGTGTAGGCACCCGTGATGATCTCTGTGACGCTGTTTCTGTCAAACAATCAGATCACAAACACACTTAGACTGAGAGCTTCCTGAGTCGGCCTCTGTATCAGGCAAACAACACTGCCCTGTACTCATCACTGTGCCTGCAGCCAACTTCTGTAACACTTGTCCCACGTCCTTCTTCACTGTCTTGCATAAATGTCATTCACCATTAATTACCAGTACTATTTTTGGTAGTCTCACAGTTAACTCAGATGCCAAATCATATTGCTCAGCATATCTGCTAAATTTCACTTGGTTGCCCATTGCCAGCTTTTCAAACATCTTCATCGGTAACTGCATGATGCTGGCAAATTGTCTGTAGCTGTCTTCCTTAGGCATCTTATGTCAAAGTGACAAATCTAATATTTGTAAACATAATATATCTAATTTCAAAGAAGCAATATCAACTGCTGTAGATGACATTGCATATATTGTATACAACAACTACAGAAGGCAACAATCTAAGGAAAGAATCTAGAGAAAGAATCTGCACCTGTACTTCAGAGAAAGTGTAGCACACCAGACAACAAAAGGCCCAGTGCAGTTGAGTGTTGGTAGCAATGTTACATGTGCAACTTTGTTACAATAATGTTCAATTTTGTTTACACAAGCAGTAGAGAACGACCGATGTGAACATCGGAAATCGAACATCGTAAAATCGGGAGACATCCGGCACATCGAACATCGGACTGCTATATGGCACCGATACTGATTCGGCGGTTGGAGTCACTCGGCGGCCGGGCGTGTCAATGCTGCTTGTTTGCCAACGCTTGGCTCCTCGACCGGGTGAAGCCTGCATGCATGGCGTGCGTTTGATCTCCATGCGTGCGATCCGATCTCATATGTTAGACGCCAGGGTGCATCAGACGACGGCATGAGCGAGGTGGGGTAGATAAAGGGCAAGCTATAGAGTGGTGATCGCGCGCGATTGACGGCTGATAGGCCTACCGCCGTGAAAATTAGTGGTGGCGATTTTGTCTCTCTGTCCCCTCACACCGTCGTTCTCTGGCTGAATGCCGTAGGTGGTAGTTAACCAGTCAGCGCAATAAGGGTAAAGCTAAGTAGCAGTGCCCACTGCCCACAGCCCACTGCTAGACAAGCTCCCATTCTGTGCCTTCTAAGTTTACAGCTGTGGATACATCAACCTTACAATCTAAAGCCTCGTCCACAGTAAGTAAGTAAGTAAGTAAAACGTAGATTTATATAGCGCATCATAAAAATAACCTCTAATGCGCTAGCGACTAGTCACCGTTCCCGGTGACTGTAGGCCTAAAAAGGGTACAGCAGCAACACAGGCGACGGCGGCGGAGGGCGGCTAGATAATTCAAACGACAGCAGAGGCTGCACTGCAGTGATCGGCGAAATAACAATCATGCTGTACACACAGCAGGACAGATCAGTGCTGGACGATTTGATGCTGCACAACAGCAGTCGCCTTTTCTGTGTTAGTTGCTGTCATGTTGTGAAGTGAGTGCGGAATGCCGTACGGCGTACGGTGTACAATGTGCCAGTGAAGCTGAGTCTAGACTTGACAGCTATAATTAGACCCGGCCGCCCGTGTGGGCGCCAAGCATCAGAGCACGGATTACAGGAGGGAGTCTGGTGTATCATATTACATGTACCAGACTGACTGCAGTGGCGGCTACCGGCGGCAGTCTGGCAGCACTTGGTGACAGCTTTATTTCTCAGCTTACTTTAGCACTGTAAGTAAATGGTATGCATTAATGACGTCATAACAGCTGATCACGATCAGTGCGATCACTGATCATGGTCAGCTGTTATGAGTCACTAGGTGATCCAGGTAAGCCACATCGGCATCGGTATCGGCGGATATTGCCATAGCAACATCGGTCATCGGACATCGGTCGAAAATCATGAATCGGTCGTTCTCTAACAAGCAGCCATGGTTCAAATTACATGTCCAGTAAACCATCTGAACAACGAATTTACCGGAGCCACAAGGCGTCAGTACACCTCCAAAACTATCGGCCGCAGTTGGCGCTGTGTGGACTTGATGTGAATACTGTCTTTGGCCGTCAAATGGTACCGGCAACTCTTGTGGCTTGACAGCTGAAATATTAACAATAAACAAATGGTGCAAATTCACTTCATTTACAGTGCAACTCCATGAAGCTTTGACATGCTGCCAACATCTTTCACCCTACATACATTCTGCATCAGCAACAGAGCCATGTGTACACTGTCATATACCATTATGGAAAACTGCTACTGCAAAAAATTCCCTAGAAACTGACATCCCAAATCATATGGCAACAGCACAGTTCAGAACAGATAACACAGTTAGTGACCAAATCTGTCCCAGCAGGCTAGGCAATAAGCTACAAGCTACAGTAACTACAGTACGTGTAAGAGTTTGTCATGTCAGGTTATCACTGTATATCTCACAGCATTAATTTGAAACTTTGTCAGATACATTACACTCAGGCTGGGCTTGTAATGTAGCTAACTGCATGATACACTGTGTCATTATTATGTTTGTTCACAGTACCCTCCTAGACCACAGAAATGTTTATCAGTCAGTCAATAATCTGTCACTTCAGCAATACCCAAAAGTTTCCCTTTGTGGGACAAGCCTAGCCAAGAATCACTCAGTAACAGTGCACAAACAAAGTATTCACTACGTCATTTCAATGACAGAACTAGTCAAGCACTGAATACATTAACCAGGCGTCAGAACAAACCTGCAGGCATCACTGACGAGGGTGAAGCAGCTGACGATACAACAGTGAGTGGTACAGGTGACTGAATTCTCATCAGAGGTGGAGGTGTAACACCAGCAGGCCGATATGACATTCCAGCTTGTGGAGGAACAGCTGGTCCAACTGGAGTAGCACCTGGTCCTGGATATGAAGGCCGGCCAGAACCAGGTAATACACCAGTCCCTGGCTACAAAGACAATACTACAATTTTAGATATTACAATTAATAAAAATGTCTGCCTAACATATATATAACTCAAGCAAGCAAACAAAATTAACAGGAAACTGTATAATAAATGTTCTATGCATCAAAGAATGCACAAACAAATGCTACTATATTTAATACACTTGAGTAAAACAGTTTTTAGCCGATCGTACTGCTACACAGTATGATCGGCTATTGGCAGCGGCCTGTTGTCCGTCTGTCTGTGACGCTGTGCATTGTGGCTCTCAGGGTCGGTGTACAGCGCTAAAAGTTGTTCCAACGTGATCCTAGCATCAAAGTTCCTATTCGTCCCTTTTGACAC
>Ga0056132_1000193_pt1 | contig 13503 bp, 7 predicted proteins | sample WorMetLIZISLAND2_3_FD_71119 | JGI IMG/M metagenome (GOLD analysis project Ga0056132, IMG submission 71119) | Marine gutless worms symbiont microbial communities from Max Planck institute for Marine Microbiology, Germany - Olavius clavatus LIZARD... ...
GAGGGGGCGTCGAGGGAGTGGGCTGGCGGGCCTAGCCCCCCCCCCCTCCATGTGGGTAGCTGACGCGCTGTTTCTCTGCGGTAGCTGAGCTTCTTGTTATTAAATGCGATGAGTGGTAAGTAACGTGCGTACCTCGGCTGTTTTCTGTTTGTCTTTCTTTGGCTTTAGTTCAATGTCTTCCATTTCAGCGAGAGGCGCGCGAGGCTCAGCCGACTTGACCGTGTCATTCGCTGCAGCGGCTGCATACATAATACAATACCGTATATACACACTGTAGAGAGACATAATGCACAGTAAAGCACGTTGCTTTTGCCGAAACCTCTGGCAGGTTTTTGTTCAGACTCTGTTCACTTCTATAATGATCAACTTTAATTGCACTTTTGTCTTCAGAGGACAGCAACGTTTCACAAATTGATTGATCAACAAATAACTTCAAAAACAAGATGCCGTGCAATCGCAGGGAGAAGCGCGCGATACCGCTGTAAATTTCGATACGTATCGAATTTTACAGCGGCATCGCGTGGTTTAACTGCGATAGCACGGCTTTCGAAATAAATGATTGCAGAAATCATCGTAAATAATGGTGTTAAATGTGCCTATTTATTGCCTTCAAATTCATTATTTGACTCGCACTGTCTGCACTATAAACATCAGCGACCGTTCAGAATGCTAAATTGTACACACAACGTGAAACAGCTATTCAGAATCATATAAGTTCATGCATTTGGCGATCACCGAAAAGCAGTCGAGGGCTGTATATCCTGTATATCCTATATATCTTGTCTAAAGTTTCCGAAACAATAGCAGTTAAAATGTCGTCGTCGACAACCCCACTCTCCTTTGACGCCCCTCTATGAGGAACCCCAGCGAATATCCGCAGTGCATGTATCTTACATTTCTACAAACTAGAATCATTGACCTACATTTTGCCGCTGACAGTTTAGCTATATCTTCGTTGAAATTTTTATGGTGGGCTCCGTAAAACGATTTTATTTCTGCAAGAGTGACGTTTCGGCCGTTCAAGGTCATCCAAGGTAATTTATTTTGGCACCAATCGAAAGCGCGTATGCGACTTCCTATTAGTCCGTCATAGTAACCTTGGTCCTATCTTGCACCGTTTCAGAGATATTGCAGGTTTTTGGTGCTCCGGACCCCATCCCTATTCCACCCTAATTTTGGGATGTTCCCGTTGCACCAGATCGCCCAAGTTCGGGTCACTGTTAGCAGGTACCTTAAGTTATTCGGCCGTGAAATTGTTTTCGAAGTATTCCTACATGTGTGAAAATATACCTCAACGTCACAGACAGACAGACAGACAGACGACTTATTGTGGCATAACTGCGCTCTGCGTAGCATCGCGCGGTAAAAATTATATCATTCTGTATAGTTTTATCGCGATCGTGGAGCGTTTGTTATTTGCCCTCTACATATGTCAGGATCGTCATGATTTATATAAACTGTTATTTTATACGTATATGACATATGCATACATGTAAGCTTATATTAATTCACGATGCACTGACTGTGTGTGAGGGCCAGTATAAACTAGCTAACCATTAAATTACTGCTCAGTAAATACAATATTACATGAAGTATTGAAAAAACTACGACCTGGTTGCGTGCTAGCCTTGTTCGAGTCTTTGGTTTCTTTTGTAGCTCCGAGCAGCGCGAAGATGATACCCGCCTGTGAGTTGACTCCAACTGCAACAATCACCATCTTTCCACTTCCTTCCATCACATGAGTTCCTGTAAAAGACAACAGTTAGTTACAGTAGTCCACTTCACTGGCGACACGATCTTCAACAATCAATTCAGGTTAAAAGTTAAACGATATATAGCTCTCCTCAACAAGTCATCAGAGCTATGGGATCATACATGTGCAGTGTTACGTGCTACCCGACACAATACACTCCGCCGTAACCCCAGTCAGACAGGCCGGTACTCGATTTATCTACCCTGGAGGGATAGACGGCTGAGTTGACTAGGTGGTTACTAACCTGGCACTCCCTCCGGCAGCGCGCGGCCGGGAGATGAACTCGCAACCTGTTGGTTATACAAGTCCGACGCTGGGATGCCCTAACCACTACACTACCAAGCCACCTACAATATAATCACAGTTTTACCTGCCACCCGAAACAGGTGAACACACCCACCTTAATCTCAGCTCGAGGCCAGTACTCGACTTATCTACCCTGAAGGGTTGGAAGGCTGAGTTCAGTTGACCTAACCTGGTACTTCCTGCGGCAGCGCACGGCCGGGAGTCAAACTCGCAACCTGTTGATTATGCAGATGCCTGGACGCCCTATCCACTACACTATACCAAGCCACCTACAATATACGAACCACCATACCGTTAACTCAGTCGTCAGGGTACGGCACCAGTGTTATTCTATGGCGGAAATATTTAAAAGTCTGGAATGAAAGAACAGAAAGATCAAAGGACTGATGAATGCTGAAAATAAAGACGGTGAGCTGACACGAGTATCTCTAGAGAGATGAACGACTGACTGGGATGAGGTTGATGAAATTCACCAGTAGGCTACGTTGATTATGATAACGAGCTGGTCAGGCACGTACAGCCAGCCACAATTTTTTGAGAGGGAGGGAGGGCAAACGGCAAAGCAATTTTTGGGGAGCAAACAACAAACCGGGAGGCAGCTGCTTACGTTGCTATGCATATCGTAAAATGATAGCTGTTAAAATGGTGTTTGTTAGATATTTTGAGGGAGCAAATCACAAATTTGGGGAAAGGCAGCTGCCCCTCCAGGCCCCCGTGGCTATGTATATGGAGCTGATACCGGCGATGACGACGACTCATGCAACAACAAGATGGTCATAGTGTTCGAGTTGACCTGATAGAAGCATTGGATCAATCAGTTCGCTCTTCTTGACATGATCCGACTCTCCAGTTAATGAACTCTCATCCACCTTGAGGTCGTTACTCTGTATTATGATTCCATCCGCCGGTAACAGATCACCTGTGCACAGGCATCTAGCATACAGTCGTGACGTCGTCGATCAGTCACTCAAGTCTTCACGCTAACACTCAGATAATGTACAGTGTCGACACATGATAAATGACTGAATGAATGAATAGAGTCTTATGTCCCGCTCAACACGTAATGGAGACAAGTCTTTAAGACAATCACTTGCAATGGTACTGACAACTAAACCCAAAATAAACAGGATAAAGCATACCAAAAACACAAACAGAAACCACAAAACAAACAACAGACCTTAGGCAAGAAAAACATGCAAAAAACACACACACAAAAATACCCTAAACTAAACCAAAACCATCAGGCCCTAAAAGAACCTAAATCTGTAAGAACTGCTCATTAATTCTGTCTGAGCTTATAGTTACGTGCAATACAGCAAAAACAGTTCTGATAATCTTTCCTGTTATCATCCAGACAACCATCACAGCTGAGATGATGTCTACAAGAGGGAGGGGGTTGTATATCCTAGCAACTACAAGTCGAACTATCACTGTTGCAGTATTATATTACAGCTCAATGGCGTCATACGTCGTTAGGATGACGCCTTAATCTGGAACGTATTATTATTGTCAAGTGGCGAGCAGTGAGCTGAGAACTGTTACCGTATTTCACTTGACAAATATCGCCGACAAGCAGGTCTCTAACGGGCACTTGTTGTACTTGACCAGCGCGTAGAGTGGCAAACTTGTGTTCATGTTCAATCTTGCTCTGCAGTCCTCGGAATTGTCGTTCTTTGCGCCAATCGTTGAACGCCGTGACGAGAACGACGACCGCAACGGCACCAAGGATAGCTACTCCTTCAATCCACCCTGCCTCAGACTCGGTCTCATCCGAACTACCTACACAACATTGTACACTCGCCAATGTAATGTAATGTAAAGGAGACAATTTTATAGCGTCATAAGCGGCGGAAAGCTACTACAAGGGCGCTTTACAGAGTCAGTAGTGTGTTGTTCTGTGCTCTAAAATGACAGTGAAAACAAATAGGTCTTGATATATTTTCTGAAGGTGCCAGGAGACGGGCAGTCGGTGACGAACTGAGGAAGACTGTTCCATGCTCGAGGTCCCGCGACGGCGAAAGCTCGGTCTCCAATCGTAGTTCGTCTCGTAACAGGAACTACCAGGGCGGACGAAGATGTCGGCCAATACAATACAACACAATACAGAATAAATTTATACAGCGCGCCGTAGTTCCGTGCCACAAACATGGAACAGTTTGTCAGCTGAAGTGACGTCATGCAGACCTTCAAAACTAAACTAAAATCTCATCTGTTCTTGGCGTCCTTTCAACATCTCATCATTTCATTCCATAGCTTATTCTTTATTTTTGACTGTAATTATTATAAGTTGTCTGTAAAGTGCCTGAAGTGCTGCGGCATTTTTCACTCTAAATATAAAGTAATGTAATGTAAGTTAAGCCCACACATTTAGAGGCGCTTGGCTTGGCGGGAAGTGACGAGAAATAGGTGCAGTGGTAGGGGGTAAGTTTTAAAAGTATTTCTTTATACCAGTATCAACTGTTCGCATTAAGAACATCATCCAGCAGACTGGTACACACAGTTCTTCAACCCTCATATTACGCTTCCATATTTACGCACGTTTGTTGCTCTTGGAGATTGCGACAACGACGGAAAACCGGAAATAACGAGATTAGTGCCAAACAGCTATATTTCAACTACCGGTTGTCGGTCGTTGTCGTTGTTGCATGGCCTTCATAGGCTTCATTCGAGCTCGACGTGATCGAAACCCCCAAATTTGTCACCGAAATTTAAATCCTGACTGTCATATAGTTCCAGAGACAGAAATATTTTCGCATTGAATTTAAAGTCGCGTTAGTCGCCTTAACAACCTTCAAAGTCCACAGGACGATTAAGTTATGTCCACGAGGTTCTCGCACATCGTCGACCATCGCGCTCGCGCTGAGGTCGGGTGATCATAATATACTATAGGTTGCTGTTTTGTGAACAGAACTATAACGGTGAATGCGTTATTTTCACGCGTCAAAATGCACCAAAATCTGTTCGACGGCCGGGCTCAGCCTGTACCCGCTGAGGAGCGCACCCTCCGACCCTTAACTGGATTAAGAGGAAACAAGACTGTGGGGATGGGTGGAGCGGAAAACAAAGGAGTGAAAGGGAAGAGAAGGAAAAAAGCAGTTTATTGCAATATCCTGCGTACACAACAGCTGCAGCAGCTGCATGTAGCAGTGACGTACCAGCGCAGCTGTGGGCTACAGATCATTGTACAGTGAGTATTGTGTGCATTAACGATGCATCAGGGCTTCGCAACGTATGACAACGGACATTCAATCACCCAATGATCTCTCGAGTACTTGAGATTTACCGCATGAAGGCCCGGGCTGTGTCACTTTGAAGTTGATTTCAGAAAAATATAGCCTATTAATAGCAACAGTGAACAGTAGCTTAGCATGCACTTTGAACTAACAGTAAAAGGGTAAAGGGTAAAGGTACTGTATAGCCGTTAATGGAAGTATTCCATGACACAGCTTATACGGAGTGTCACTTGCTATATGGGATCACACAGTGTTAGCTGCTACCCGACACAAGTGAACACACCCCGCCTTAACCCCAGCCATACAGGCTGGTACTCGCTGAGTTCACCTAATTGACTTGATAGCGCCCGGGCCGGGAGTCAAACCAGTGACCTTTCGATCACGAGTCCGACGCTCAACCACTGCACCACCAAGACTCTGATGAGTGCACTGCGTCGTCTACATAGTTAGCTAATTACGTTAGCGGCGAATGCGATGCTACGGCGCTGTTTACAGACCTAAAGACAGCTAGTCTCTGAACCTATATCAGCATAATATATGAACTATAATACACAAATATGTGAAATATGCTGTACTGTACAAAATAACTGCCGCAAATACAAAATAATTTACTTTTTATTACCTGCTCTAACGTAGTGTTGGAGGAGGTTAACTTACGCGATAAAGATCTGTCTGTCTTGTCTGTTTGTCTATCTCTCTTCAGTCACGTGCTTTCTGTGCTTGAAGAAGTACCTAAGATAAGCTGGATGAGGTGTGTCTTAATGCGACTATTTCAGGCGACGAACAGATGAAGACGATGTCGTGTTTAAATTTCGCAGTAAAACGGGAGAATATAGTGAAAGCAAGCGGAGGAAGCGTGAGCGTTCTGTGAACAGCGACGTAGCCTATTGTTGTGACCAGAATTGCAATAGGCCTACCTGGTGCTCAAAGTAAGTCAAACTCTCATCTGACAATGCTGAATCGACTGCTACGAGCCTACGACACATCGAGACAGGTCGAATGCTAGCGAACGGTATGAAAAGTTGAACAGTGAAAAGGTTGCCAGATTGTAATATCACAGTGGGGACTAGTTGCCATTGTTATCAGCTACGTGAGACAGAAAACACAGCCTAGGTTACGTATGTCTGGCTTATATACGTCGTGTAGATAAGCAGCAGCACGTCTGCGCATTGGATGCCGCCGTGTAGCGCCCGCCCAGTGCATTATAAGCAAGTATCTGAGACTAATAAATAGACAGGCAATGCTGACGTTCTGTAATCAGCACATTGTAGTGGTAGGCGTGCAATGAACGAAATGACTCGCCAGTCGCCACATTAATATCGGCGCTGCATCTACGTTACGTTACGTCGTACCCCGCACTCGTATACGTCGTAGTCGTACGTACAAAGCGATATATACGGTTATACTGGCAAGTTTGAGCCAATCACTGCAAGGCTGTAACCGCTGGAAGGTATATACACGAGACGACGCCGGCCGCACGTGCTTTTTGTCTCGATACATTAACAGACTATAATAATGAATCTTGATACTAAATACATACGGAACGCTGCAGAGTGCTGTGTGAAGCCGTTAGATTTAGCATTAATACATAGCTGTGAGCTATAAGTAAGTAAATAAGTGATTTATATAGCGCCAAAGTTTCAGAAGAGAATCAGCTAGGGCGCATTGGGGATGGGCGCTGGGGGGAAAGAGAGGCTATAACTGAAAGTAGTGGGTCTTCAAATGACGTCTAAATAAAGAGAGTGTTGTGTGAGCTACTGAGCGTAGGTTTGTTCGTCGAATTTCAGATGAAAGGGGCGTTACGGGCGTGCTTAACAAGTAGTCACTAACTTCTGAACTCACAGCTGAGCTGTGCATGTTAAGGCAAGGCAAGGCATACAAGCCAGCAGTCCCCTCTCCCCCGAGTCGGGCCAAACGATTTTTTTTATGAAACTCTATTATGTACAGTGCAAACCGTAAATAGCATATGCTATTTATGTTAGAGGAGCAGTTTTTCGGAGCACTGTCAAAAACATTATTCGGGAAACGACAGCTTAGCCCTCCCCCTAGTGGAAAAACCGACCCGTAAGCCTATGTTCTAAGCCTTTAGGTTCACCATGGACCTTGGTGTGTTTACGCATGAGCTAATGACGTAATTAAATAGTTTAAATGACGTATAGCCTACCTATATCTTCCTCCTCAGCCTCGAGCGGCACAAAGCTGAGAACGAGTGATATGACAGCAGCGATGATAAGGATGATAAGAGTGACGTCTTGGAGCGCCTCCCAGGCCAGCTGGAGGAACGTCTTGGGTGGCTTGGGTGGGATGTAGTTGGAGCCGAACGTATGTGCTCTCTGTTGTTTGTCACCACTCGTGTCACTCAGACCTGTCAATCACGCACGTCAATCATCATCATCATGACCGCACCCATTCTCAGTGGTGCACCCGTGGCAACACGTCCTCTATTTTGAGTAGCCGATCACTCTCATAAGTGAAGTAGTGGTGGCTTTATGTAGAAACGTCAGCCTGACGATAAACATGGTGACAATGTCACCCCAAGTTATGTACCACATACTGGCATACTTAGGCCTACTGGCAAAATTAAAATGCCAACGAAATTGCTGACGTATACGAAACCGGATTTGGATGAAATTTGGCAAGAATGTTATGAAAGTAAATATGCATCAATTGACGGAGTCAGATTTTTTGATATGTCGTCATACTTTTGAGATGGCGGCCGTGACGTCTGCCAGCCACTGCATATGCAGCAGCGTCCGCCAGCTGCCCGACAAGCACGTGTCTACAATTCCTGGTCCATATGCATTGGTATTGGACTATAGAAGGGAGTACGGTTTGACTCCAAAAATGAAAGTATAGGGAGTCGATGATCCCCGCAGTATTTTCTCATTGACGCCAAAATGGCATCTTGCATAAGTGATTCTATGACAAATTTCCTTAACGGAAATGACGGACAGGACGTCGTTCATGACTTGCCTTGGGTAGGCGATGTTTTCAGTCGTTTGCACAGCTCCAATGTACTACCGTAGTCACCACTGATCTTGTGATATCCATCAGGACCTCGATGTCTCATCAGCTCTTGTAGTTCGGCGATTGTACAGCCGAACTGACCACCAGCACCATCAGGTGTCGCGTCACTTCCCATCATGCACCGTGCTCACCTGATGACGTCACTCTGACGTCACAGCATCACATGATCAATGATCACACGCACTTGTCAACAGCTAAACGTATTGCTAAGTTGATAAATGTGCTACGTAAATCCACTGACAAAGTGAAGCTTTAAAATTTCAATGAGTTGTTTTTCGAGTCGCGTTTCGTGTTCATTATCTAATTTTGCGGTTATGGTTAGGGTAAGGGCATGTATTATACTAAAGGGCTATTTCCATTACTGCTGCGCGTTGCGTTGCGTGGCGAGCGATAGTTAGCGATAGCTAGCGCTTCGAAGCGCGTTGAAGCGCTTCAACGCGCTTTAACGCGATAGCTATCGCTGACTATCGCTCGCCACGCAACGCAACGCGCAGCCGTAATGGAAATACGGCTTAAGTGTGTAAATGAGTCAATTCATGCAAAATCAGCCGCTAAGTTAAAACACACTCAACTTCGTCGAGCAGGAAGTCTAATACCGGTAACTCGAACTCGGTCGCGCAGTGATATTGCTTTACAAAAACTCGGTCCCACATCAGTTTTTTTCGCAGCCCCAGCATCAGTGATGATAACAAGAAGCTCAGCTACTGCAGAGAAGCAGCGCGTTTGTTGTAGTCTGGACTTCAGCCTCACGCACGCTCAATTTGTTGAACTTTGGTCCACAGACGTATAGAAATAACGCCGAAGTTTCAACGCATTCGAAATCGACTTGTTCAAACTCTCATATCGCGAGTGTTAGGCCTAAGGGAGTATATAGGGGTGATATGGCATCGAAAATTTAATGTTAGAGAATGGCCAACGTTTGCTATTGCATACCACGCCTCACGTGATCAAAAAAACCTTGTTTTAGGGCTATATTTCGCTCGCCGCTTTCCCACCTTCAAACGGCAGCAATTCAGCGTGAAAGCTTTATTCACCGAGACTGCTCACAATACCAGTACTTACTATAACTTCAGCACTGACCCACGTACTTACTTACTATAATGGCCGATTTGTACAGTATACTTCGTGAGAGTTGGAAGTCATATTTTTCAGACTGTGCATATATGCACGTACATAGAGTTCAAACCCACAAACATGTCAATAAAACGATACACAGGTTTACGCTATTACGTTTAAGTCTGATCAAGTAAAGACGCAACTTACGGTAGTGCTATGCACGTTACAGAACGCGGTAGAAGGTATATTGGTCTCTCTCTGGCTGACCTTTACCGACATTCCAGAAACATTGCCACAGCCACTACTCATCAGACGTTACCTGTCTGACTGCATGGCTGGCTAGCTAGGACCATTCTCCTCGGACTACAGCTGCTGCAGCATTGGTCCCGACTGCGGCAGAGGTCTGCGGACTTGACTGGCCACAATTCCGTCACAAGTCCGCTCCGCAGACATTATCTACATTCAGGCTTCATGCCTGCGCACAGTAAATGATAAAGAAAGACCAACGCATCTCAATATTAACGAGCGCAATCGTAATACCTGTGCTAATGGCAAGTGGCAACTCAGAAATGCTGAATCAGTGGAGGAATCTGAAAGCTAGGTGCAGCATTGCTGTAAAACAAACCATAGGTTTCAGAACCGCAGTCGCCCACAGTTACCTGTGCGCTGATGTTTGAAGTTGAATATGATTGTATATGCAACGGATCTGAGTCTGCGTGTCCGTAGTCCGATGTCCACACACTTCTAGGCTCTAGGCGGCCTCTTCGCGGCTGCGGAGGCAACGCGTACAAGTGAGTGGAGCGCCTGTGTTCAGATCACGCTCCCGCTACTCGCCAACGCCATCTGCTCGTCCAGATATATTTAAACTCGGTTTGCATTTCAGCGGCTTGCCTGGTCAGTCATCTCAGCACCAAGCAACGCTAACACATGGGACCGTGGCACGTGGCAGTAAGCTCGACTTTGAAGCCCGCACACGTCGTGATCGAGACACGTGTGTGATGAAAACTGATGGCGCAGAAAAAAACGACGACGGTATATTCCAGATTTGTTATGATGACGTGTGGATCATTGCAGATCCGGCTGCACTACGCAATGAACCTCTGTCAGTCCGTCCGTTCGTCCGTCTGTCTATATGGTTTAGCAGGCCTATATCGACGGCTGTAGAAAAGCAAGTTCAGATAGGTTCGGGTTCCGCCGGTCACCGACAATGCCATGGAGGTTGAGTCGTTGAGATCAAAAGTCGGAGTCATCTCAGGCTGCGTGAAGCTCATATACGATGTCAATCAATCAATCAATCCGTGGATTTATATAGCCCCCTCCCCTCTAAATAAAAGTTCACAGAGGCGCCTAAATGGATGACCACAACGTCAGCATACAATCAATAAATCTGATAGACAATTATTGTAAAACTCAGTCTCAGATGTTGTGTATAGCATTAACAGAGGAGTTTTCATGAAATTACCTAATTAATCGGGCATTCAAAATATGAGCGGTGTTTTAGTGGACAGTCGTTTGCAAAAGCTTTGGTCAGAATTGCAGATTGTTTTACCGCGTTGATTATCTCAGATCGTTTGTAAAATGCATGACCTTCAGCTCTGCAGCAATGTTCTAAGACTTCGTATAGGTCTATACAGTTTGTTGAATTCCCCGAGTAAAGTTGAGTTGCAAATTTATAAAAAACTTACCTGTAGTGTCACTATGTTTGTGCCAATTTAATTATTACAATTGACAAAGATACTGCAATAGTTGTGTGCAGTTTTTTTGACTCGTCCTGTGTATAGGCCTACACATTGTCATGTAGCCTGATGAGTTGGGCTAGCGCTATTCGCCGTCTATAGTCATACGCTGATGGCGATAGCGAGTATAGATCGATAACAGCGAGCTTTGATCATAATAGTAGCCTAACAGTGCGTTACTACCGCTAGAATTCATAAAGTTGGCCTATAATATAACACAAAGAACTATATAGGCTATAGGCCTAGCATTTCGTCATGCAGTACTTGGCACAATGTAGGGAAAGCCGGTAACGCAAGCGACTTAACGGATTACGCACGGCATAATGACATGCGTGTAATGGCACATTGTCTGTTTGCTGATAAATTGCTGTAGTTGGAAAACACTCTCCGTTTGTGGTCCATGAAGCGCTATATAGAGCTTTTAAGGCTTACATGCTTTGAGCCTGAAGGCGCTGGAGTTCCTGCGAAAGGGGGTAGGCCCTATACTGAATATTATTTTCCCTGGTGTTGAACACGCGACAAATTTTATTATTGCTGACGTCGAAGTACTGAGTCACGACAGCCGCAACTCTCACAGCTTTTCTTTAGACGGTCACGAGTTTGGGGCATGGATCCACCACTGAGTGAGGAAAGGGAATGGGGAATGGAGAATAGGGAGGAGACAGCGGGAAAGGGATGAAAAGAGTAAATGAAAGAAGAGAAGAGAAGGGCGAAGAAGGAAAGTGTCACGCCCAGACAGTTAGAACAAGTTCATTGTGTTAGGTGGGAACAATATTTATTTGCTTATGTTTAAAATGTTACACTTTTTCAATTCTTTAGCATCTTCCCGGAAGGGAAATATACTGCAAACATCTCGAAATGACCAATAGTCACAGTCTCTCAATAGGTAACGGTCAGTTTATTGTCTCCAGTGGAGTCGGTGTGGCATCGCATAGGCCTAGTTGAAAAGTACGTTTTTTGGCTCCAAATGCCCGATGAGGTATGCATTAGCAAGCGGTGGTCATCCTCTACCAATTGTAAACTTTTTTAGGGGATAATGCCCTTTAGCCCCTTAGATATGAAGGTCTGAAAAAGTTGATTTTCGGTAGGTCGAACTCCGGTCCGATTTTCGCCATTTGTGGACCAAAGTTCACCAAGTTTGGTAGGCATGTAGAGTGGTGATCGCAGTTTGCAACGCCGTTTTCCGACGCCGTTTTCCGATCGACGATATCTCGTTTCAATCTGGAGACATTTGTAAAATGAATTTCTGACTTGCTTGATTTTTTTCCGGCGGCGAGCGAGATTTATTTTTTCGACGGCTACGATCCCAGGTATAAAGTACGTATAGGCCTATATAATATTGTGGACTTGTGGTTTGTAATATTATAATGAAAACTCTATAAAACGGCTTGCCAATGATCGATGCAAAGACTGATGACCTTGAAAGTGTATACCGGTAACGGCGATGTTAGGCCACGTATGTCGGACGGTTCCTTAACTGATAGTGTCGATACGACTTTAGATATTCTAGTATAGTTGTACAACTGTTGCAGTATTCAGTGAATTGCACGATCATTTAGCGAGCCTATAGAAAGACATGCGGTAGGGCTAGCTGAGCTTCTTGTTCCTGAGAGTCACAATGCACAGCGCTACAGATAGACAGACAGACAGATGGACGGACGGACGGACGGATGAGGGTGATGCCAACAGCCGATCATACTGTGTAGCAGACTACCGGTACGATCATCTAATAAGATGCCGCGCGATGGGATGTACATTTCGGTCTAGAAAGTAAGTAAGTAAGTAAGTAAGTAAAGTGTAAATTTATATAGCGCATTATCAAAAGATCTTTTATAAAGCGGGGAGTACATCTAGCTCGTCAATATTTCGAAAAAAGTATGTCTTCAGCTGAGACTGAGTGCTGGGTCGCGAAGACTGTCAGATAGCGAATTCCAGGTCGACGGGCCCGCAACGGCAGAACACCGACGACCGAAACTGTTCAGGCGATAACGCGGAACGATCAAAAACTTCCGCTGACTGGCGGACTGCAGATGCTGACGACCAGCAACGTCGGCGGTTGGTGTGCAGCTGTTCACCAGGGACGGCGGAGCCATTCCATGAAGTGAGTATATAGCGACCGATACCAAATAGGCTAGGCTATTTGCCGATACATCAGCACGGCGAGCTTGAATGGTGCTCGGTCTGTGACGTCGAGCCAGAGGAGCTCGTCATGTACCGCGACAAGACGCTGTCGAACTTCCGAGTGTTAATGACGACGCGGGCGCAGAATTCATCACTTGCCACCAAAATCATCGCTACTAGACGTCCTACCAGTCTCTCTACTCAAGCAAACCACAGACATCATGGCACCTCTGATCGCTGAACTAGCTAATATGTCCTTCTTGTTAGGGGT
>Ga0056132_1000194_pt1 | contig 13499 bp, 12 predicted proteins | sample WorMetLIZISLAND2_3_FD_71119 | JGI IMG/M metagenome (GOLD analysis project Ga0056132, IMG submission 71119) | Marine gutless worms symbiont microbial communities from Max Planck institute for Marine Microbiology, Germany - Olavius clavatus LIZARD... ...
ACTGGCTGCCTATATATAGGCGGACCTGCGGCCCAGGCCGATTGGCTTGGTCCAAAGGTCGGCGGCCACCTGGCGCCGTTTCTGTATTCATCGCGTGAACCTAGTGAACTCTCGCAATGGCTCTGCCATGATGACAGCACTATAAATATCTTTGTGCTTATTATTATTATTATTATTATTCACGGCTAATGAGATGGGCTGGGCAGTGGGCATTACGGGAGGGTAAGCGGCCTGAATGCCGACCGGGCGGAATGCGGACCACCTCTTCGCACCGAATGCCGACCGGGCTGAATGCCGACGGGCCGAATGCCGGAGGGCTGAATGCCGACCGCAGCTGCTCGTTTTAGGGCGGAATGCCGACTCCATAAAGCATATTGATTGTGAAAGTTCAAATTCGGCCCTTACTAGGCAGTTTTCACTGGTCGGCATTCCGCCGGTCGACATTCGGGCACGCACCCTTATACAGGAAAGCACGTTCTCCAGTTTTGCAACTGCTCAGGACTAAAGACGGCATACGGACCCAGTTCTAGTGTCAAATGTGGGCCTATTGGAACTCTCATTAATGTTAGTGCAATTTTTTGATGCAGGTTGGTGTTCGTGGTAAGGATGTTGTTGTGCTTGGAGTTGAGAAGAAGGCCGTTGCCAAACTTCAAGAAGACAGAACAGTTCGAAAGATTGCTTTGCTTGATGATCATGTAGCACTCGCATTCGCAGGTCAGGTGCCTTGATTTATGGAGACTACTAGGAATGAGCTGTCTCATCACTTACTAAGAAAACAGTGCACAAATGTGATGCTGCACTGACCATTAATAATCCTTCACTTGAGTTACACTGGTTGGCACACTGCTATGGCTGATCGCTCCGCGCCTTGATGATGATGATGATGATGTTTCCGGTGGTTTCCAAAGTAAAAACTGGTGCATTAAATGATTTCTGTGAAATTTTTATTTATTTTGACAGTGTAGAAATAGGAATAAAAAAATTAAAATATTTAATGAGTGCATGTTTGTTTAATGTTTCCTTAAGTTCTCTGATAAATAAATAAATTAGCTTTTGTAAGTTTTCCTAAGTTTTGCATCATGCAGATGACATTTGTTGTAAGTCTTTCCAAAGTTTTTTCTTATGATTCTTTGTAAATTACAATCTTTGCTGAAGTTTTACCAGAGTTTGATTTTTCTAAGTTTCATTTAAGATTCTTTGTAAATTAGCTCCTAGAGTTCTTTCATCAAAACATGTGCAAATGCAATAAGTAGCAGCAAGTAAATATTGTGAATAGCCAAAGTTCTCAGATGTCATTTATAGATTGTGTATGCACATGTGTACTTATGTGTATGTAGGCCTTACAGCCGATGCTCGAATTCTTGTGAACCGTGTTCGGGTCGAGTGCCAGAGCCATAAGTTGACAGTTGAGGATCCGGTGACATTGGAATACATCACACGATTTATTGCTCAGCTCAAACAGGTACAGTAGGTCCTTTTGCTGTGTTTGAAAGTGCTCTGAAAAGCACGCTACTGTCAGGTTGTGTACGGTCTTGTTATCCTAGAAGTGAACTAAAGTGAAACTGTGGCAGTTGGACATCAGGAACAACTTTAATGTAATAATCTCTGTCAGTATCTGAAGCTATGTTTAAATGTCCTTGGCATGGAACTGGCTGATACTATACAAGGGTTATTCAAAATATTTGTAGTCTGACACTGTCAGCCACAGCAGATGTAGGCCTACACCATATTTTGTCACTTTCCAACATAGTCTCATGCAACTGATATGCACTTGTTCCAGCATTTCTCCATGGCATGGGTTCTGTTGTAGAGAAATTGATGTTCTTCGTCTTCCAGCCATCCTTTAGCCGTGCATAATGCATATTAACATTCTCATCATCAGTAAATTTGTATTCTCTTAAGTGTTCCTTCATATTTAAAAAAATATAAATCAGTCGGGTTTGAACTACTCTGTCGTCCATCATATTTGTCAGATTTAATATAGAGTGGCTTCGGTTATGAAGGAACACCTAGGGTAATGCAAATTTATTGATGATGAGAACGTTTCGTGTAGAGCCAATGACTGGCTGGAAGACCAAGAACAACTTTTTCTACAGTGGAATCTGTGCTTCTGAGAAATGCAGTTGCAGGAGACTTTTTCTACAGTGGAATCTGTGCTTCTGAGAAATGCAGTTGCAGGAGACTGTGTTGAAAAGTAAAAATTGCATGTGTTGTAGCTAACTGTGTCGGGCTTTGAACTTTTGAATGACTCACTTGTAGTATTTTCAGGGTCCTCCAGGTTAGGGCGGTTCCTCAAAATGGAACTTTTTGGGAATTGCTGGCATTTATTACAGCCAACCAGCAGTGTCAGAGCATTGAACAATATAGCATTGAATGATATCAGTGGTTAATCGAGGGCATTCTGACAAATGTTTTGATTCAATTATTGATTGAAAAATTAATATTTCCAGCATACTGATGTTGCCCGTGTTGCACGTTGTTAGAAGTACACACAGAGCAATGGACGAAGGCCGTTTGGTCTATCGACGTTGATAATTGGATTTGATTACGACGACACGCCGCACCTCTATCAGACCGATCCTTCCGGCACTTATTTTGAGTGGACGGTGAGTGTTGTTTTTAGATGTTATTACTTGACATTTTCGTTTTGTTGGTTGTTGATGTATGGAACTGTTGCCTTCAAAGTCTGTTTTTTTTCTCTGCACCATTTGCAGTTTCATGTTTCAGTTAAAAATCTATGCCCTTAGAGGTAGAGTGATGATTTAAAGAGCGTCAGTTGAAGGACATGAAGTGGACAGACATTGTATTTATGGGAGATTCTATTGTGAGTAAAATCTTTGAAGAGCCACTAGTCGTTACTTTTCTATCAGAATATCTGTAGTTAAGTGGCTGGCAGTGTCTGCTAATAAAACCAACTCTACAGTTATCAGGTTTTGTGGGATATAATGTGTTTGACATTTGTAAGCTGTGTATTTAATGCCGTGTGAAAACTGTGCTGTTTCTAATATATGTAATAAACTTAAATCTGTTTTACAGTCACTTCCCACATCTCCATGCCCTCCAATTGACATCATTTGAGTTGTGATGATTATCTGGAGGATAAGGGGAAAGATTGTCAGAACTGTCCAGTGTTCAGAATCATAAACAGGCACATATTAACAGTGCTTACAGACATTCTAGGGCCTGCTGGACTGCTGGTTTAGGTGTAGTTTAGCATATTTTGTGTTTTGCATGTTTTTCTTACATAGAGCCAGTTTGTTTGTTTTACAGTATCTTGTTGTATTGTTGGTATATTTTCTCATGTTTGTTTTGAGTCTAGTTGTCAGTCAGTACCAGTGCAAGTGATTGCCTGTTAAGACTTGTCTCCAAAATGCCCTGTATGTGTCGGGCGGGATGTCAAACTGTACACACTCACTCCCAGGTCTCTAAGAAAATGCTAAGTTATGATCACATTGGATGGTATTTTTTTCATTCTGGCTGCCCTTGCTTATGTCCAACCATAACTGACGGATCACTTAAGGGAAATTCCTCATTCTGACGTGCATTTCTGTCGCATGTTCTGTACCAGGCGAATGCTATCGGTCGCAGTGCCAAGACCGTGCGTGAGTTCCTTGAGAAGCATTACTCAGAGGACCAGGTTGCGACAGAACGTGGCACCATCAAACTGGCTCTGAAGGCCCTGCTGGAGGTCGTTCAGTCGGGTAGCAAGAACATGGAAGTGGCTGTGATGCGACGGAGAGAGCCGCTTCGGGTATGGAAAGTCTGCCCACTTTTTAGTTCTCGACAGCATATATGCTATAGTGCACTGAATGCTATCATCCATCCGTCTGTCTGTCCATCTGTCACACAGGTGGATCAGTCAAAGACGGCTGCAGTTAGGATCATGCAACTTTCACCACATCACCACACCATACCCCATCACACTAGTTTCCTTGTGGTTAACTTTACCGCGAAAATCCAAAGGGAACACAGGGAGCGGGGACACCGAATGACAGGGGTAAGATAAATACCCAGTTTTCAGCCAATAAGTGGCCATACTCCGAAACGGTGCTAGATAGGACCAAAGATACTATTAATGACTAATAGAAAGTGGCACATGCACTTTCGATTGGTACCAAAGTCATCGACCTTGGATGACCTTGAACTGCTATAAATTCAAATTTTCTCGGAATTTTGCAATAGTTCGCATTTTTGGGAGGCAACAATGGCTAAACGAATGAAGATACATGCACATTGTCGGCGAGGGAATTGTTGCGCACTGAAAGTACTTTTCAACAATGTATGGATGACATTGATATTTCTGGGCGATCCTAATCTCCAAACGTTTTCTGGGAAACCCTTGTGAACGGCCATAAACGTGGAATACAAATGGCTGATGAAATGATTGTGTGTGTGCTGTATATTTAGATACTTGACTCGTCGGAGCTCGATGGCATGATTCAAGAAATCGAGAAAGAAAAGGAAGAGGAAGCTGAGAAGAAAAAGAAGAAATGATGTCACTCGTACATGTTTAGTGTTATATGTATTTTATTGTAAAGTGAGGACAGTTGGACTGAAGAGAGGCTCATGTGTTTGTTTCCATTTTGTTTACATTCTGTTAATTTGCTGTGTTGAAACCAGTCTGTCGACTTGTTGCATTTGTCGGATGTTGCAGCAGCAGATGTTTATTGGTTAACAGCTGATGGTATGTTGCTGCTTGCTGTTCTCCCTTTTTGCACTTTTGGTCAAAATAAGTTACAAATCTGTCGACTTGAGTTGTAGTACTTGTAAGCACGCGAAGTTGTAGGTACATACATACACAAGAAGATTTGTCTTTTTCGGCATTGTGTCGTGAGTGATGTTGTTCACACTGCAGGTTTTGGGCTTTGTTTATTAGTGGTATAAGTTGACAAACCTGTGTATTGCTCTCTGTTTGTCATTATTGCCAGTATGAATAGCATTGTTGAACTACTTTGATTTATTGTTGCTTTTTAATGAAAATGACAATTTAATGAATATTCTATTCCTGGCTTCAGTCATACAACTGTTGAAAAGAATGTTTAAGCTCTGTGGAATTCTAATTTTGATCACAGCGTGCAATATTTTCTGCAGTCATTCAGATTCTCTGATGTGACTTTTGCTTGGTTTTCTTTCGAGTAGCTTGGAACTTCATATGAGCAGTAGGTCGACTGGCATTTAGTTATCTCTACAGAGTTCAAATTGGAGGCAGTAGCATTTGACATTATGAAGTTTTGTAACGTTAGACAAACTGTGTACAGTAAACTGTACATGTTCTGACAACATTTTACGACTGTCATTATCAAAGCCTAAATCGTGCCTAAAAGTGCTACATATAGGCTAGGTGACAAATGTACACTGTGTCTCAAAAAACTGTGCCAACTTATTTTTGCTCCTTGTCTGTCAAATATGAACCGATTTCAATAAAAATTGGAAGGAGTGTGACGAGTGTCCCGGAACAAACCCGTAACAAAACTGTGCCTGAATTGCCCACTTCACCTAAAGTATGTGCTTGCACTACCTTGGAAAATTTCAACGCAATAATTAAGTGTACATTTGAATGATTACCTGAATAGTGACAAACATGACTGGCAGTTATTGGTTATTGTCTCTCAAAAAGTTACATGTGTCACATCACATAATCTTTATTACAGTGTGTGCTCAAAATGTCCCCTCCAACACGAACACAAACGCGTAGATGTTGCACCATTCTCCAACAGCACATTGAATAACTGTGTGTCTCAGAGTGGCCCGCTCGCAGTTGATGTGTCATTTCAGTTCGTCGACGTCCCGAGATCTTGGTACGATAGACTCGCTGCTGATTAATGTTAAATAAGTAACAGATTTTCAATGATTTTGTGGTCTCACAATGATTTTCTTAGCCAGAATGCACTACCCAGTATGAATTCATTGTTGTAAATGTCCAAACTATGACTTTTGCATTTCACAGGGTCGTGTAGCAACAGTATTAAGGTGAGGTGGGCAAAACTACAGTCACTTTTGCTGCGTTTCTTCGTGACATTGCATGCCAAAAATTATTACAGTTGGTTAACGTTTCACGGAGTTATTCAAAAAATAATACTGGCACGGTTTTTTTTGAGACGCGGTGTATGTTCACATTAGCCAGATCGAACAAAAGAGAAAAGTGCTCCGCTATGTAGAGGAAATCCCTACAGTAATTTTAGCCTTGTCTCTAAAGATTCTGAAGATATAACAACTCAGAGCAAGAAAACACTATCAATATCAACATAAATCCATTATTTTTTTACCAATGGATAACTACAGCACGGATATGCACTGGGTCCCTGCGTCAGCTTGGCATAGCTATGCAGATTGCAGAGCACTAATTGCCATGGTCATGGTCGGCATGTCCTAGTGCCAGTCAAATCTGGGTAGGTACTTACGCGAGTGCCTTTGTGGCGCGTATAAATGAAGTTTTGCAACGAAAATCAATGCTATTGTGACTCCGCTCGCCTATTTGGTGAGTGCATAGCTATTTACAGTCGGCGGCATCAAAAGTACGCGCGCACAGCGCAGCTGCTTCTGCAATCTGCATACATTGACCTGAATAGGCGACGCGAGGAAAGAATGCCTGCCAAGTGCCAACGCTTGCGTCATTGTGAAACAACCGCAATCATCAGCTGCAGCAACCATAGCAGTGGTGCCCGTCTACGCCGGACGCATACTGGCACCGCCTTCGTCCTGGAGATTTATCAATTGACTGAGCTGCAGCAGCCTCTCTGTTGCTGCTGCTGACACCCAAGGGCCTCCCCTGCATCGCAATCGAGTCGTTTTGCCTCGTCGGCATCGACGACCGCCGCAGCATTAGCATAACGCGCCCGCACGCACGCCTCCGCTCGGCCTATCTAGTATCTAGCTCCGAGGCCTGCTCACGCCAAGAATTCTGAGGCCGGCCATTCATCGAAACGGCGACCCCGGCGTGAGACCTTGTGTTGCCGGTACTTTAGGAGGAAGTAACACCGGTAGATTTTTTAAATACCGGTATCCGTCTGCGACCCGTCTAGGACGGTGTAAATGCTCAGGCGTGATCGAGCGGGTCTGAAACGGGTGACATCGACCTGCGTCTGACATCGTTGCCAGGTCGCTCTCATAAAGACCGCTCGATCGGTTGCCTGCGCCGTTTGACCCACCGGCGAAGTCGGCGGTGGCGAGATGGGCTGCTCAATGAGCGCCGAAGAACGGCAGGCGCTGGAGCGGAATAAGATCATCGACAAGGCGCTGAAAGAAGACGGAGTCCAGGCGGCGAAGGACATCAAGCTGCTTCTGCTCGGTAACTTTCTGCTGCCGTGAACAATTTGCGCATCGTTTATTCACCCAGTCCGCGGAGCGTAAGACTTCTGTGGGCCCTGTGGCTGAGAATGGGGGTTGGGTAAGGAGGTGTCCCCTCTTTATTTGGAAGATATCTGGGGAGTTTCCCATCCCAGAATTTTTTTTTAATTTTTGGATCTCTGTGTGCGTATATGTATATTCTCCGGCCCTTCTGTTGAAGTACATTTTATTATTATTTATTTTTTACTTTTCCGGAGGACCTATCTGAGGTATGGGCCTGGGTATGCAGTCCCGTCAGCCCCATGCTTGACACGCCCCTGCCAGTCTGCCTGTCCGTTCGCCTGTCTATTGAGGACATGTTTCTGATGCAGTCGAATAAGTAAAACGGAAATGGAATTATTAGGTCTATAGGCCTACTTAAGTTCGTTGTTGTGTCTTGTACAATTTCTCGACCAGACCTTTGCAGTTGCACGGATTGGGATTGGACCGAAAAGTGTAGGGACCGGGACTGGGCCGAATAGGCCTATGCTCAGGTTTGTTCGGGACTCTTGTCCGACTGTGGGATCCGTTGTCGTGAGCGAGGGGCGCTGTAGTGTGGCCAGAGGGCTCAGGGACCTGCAAAAATGGTTGCGTGTGTAGTATATGCCACAATGCGGTGCTAACATACACCAGGTAGTCTATTTGTTCTAGAATGATTTTTAGCAAGGCGCCCCTAATATGACTTAAGCTTACAATCTTTCTGGAAATTCGATATGCCGTTCCCAATATATTTGAAACTTGGAATGAGAGTCTTTCTACGGAATACTACCTTACCTTCGCGCCGTGATCCATGCTGAGTGGCTTTAGACGGATGGGCGCCACCCTCACAGCAGTTAGCACAAAAGATCAGGTTGTGTACATTCATTGACGTTTTGTTCAGGAAAACTTTTTACCGCGCGATGCTACCCACTGTACCCAGAGCGCGATTATGCCACAGTAAGTCATCCGTCGGTCTTTCTGTCCGTCTGTGACGTTCAGGTACGCTGATCACACCGGTTGGGTTACTTCGAAAATAATTTCACGGCTGATTAGCTTATGGTATGAGCTCGGGGTGGTCATATGGGAACAGCCCTAAAATTCGGGTGGAATATAGGGGTTAAGGTCAGTTTCAATATCTCGCATCGCGCGGTCCTCCCTGCGATAGCACGGTTTTCTTGATCTTTTTAGTCTTATTGGCGTTGTTCTGCCTAGTGCGTTACACGACATAGTGAGTTCGTGACAGCCCAGCGTGCAAGAGCCGTGTCAATTTTAAGTACAAGTCAAAATTTTCTAACATCATACTGGTACCGAATCATATACTCTACTGGTATTTTTGTATAGGCCGAATGTTGATCTCCTTTTCGCATGTTTTATAGGTGCGGGTGAATCTGGAAAAAGTACCATCGTGAAGCAGATGAAGTAAGTCTTTCGTGCTTTTTTTCTGTCGTAGTTTTTCTAAAGTAGCCTATTTTACCTGATGATTCATGAAGAAGTAAGCCACCCTATTTGACAACATCATAACTTCATCAGTTCATCATCAAATTACTTTACCGGCACACGCAGCATTAAACCGGTTATCAAAGATGCGAAAATACATCAAACACTTTCCAAACTAAGTTCTGGCTACAACTGTAACCAGACGCTGAAATTGTTGGATCAGGAACTGTTCGTCTTATCAGTATGAAAAAAACTTCGTTGAGATGGGTAATATTGATGTAGGCTAATGTTTTAGTTGTTTTATTTTCCCACTTTTGTTTTCCGCTGCTTCAAACGTAAACTAGTAAATGATGATGGCGATGATGATGATGATGACGTTAGTGTTGATGATGCTGACAGGATCATTCATGAGGGTGGATTCACAAGCGAGGATAATAAACAGTTCAAGCCAGTCGTCTACAGTAATACAACGCAGTCGCTGGTCGCTATTATTCGTGCCATGAGCTCACTGTGCATTAACTTCGCCGATAAAGACCGAGAGGTAAATTTATTTTCGCTGCATGTTGTTACACGATTTAACCGTTAAAAGTCGACTGACGTTTACATGTGATTTGAAAGCGCTGCATGCGGCATTAATTAATTAATAATATTATTGTTGATACTCTGCCGATGTCGTTAGTTGACCGCTTATCTGTCCTCGTTATGAACTGGAACTAGTACATCAATATTTCAAACTGTTAAAAATTCGATTTTCGCCGATCAGCGCTCGACGGATGGCGTGTCTGTCTCAGAAACATTTCTGGACGTATCGAAAGTGATGCGACGCGCGGTCGTTATTTAGTTAGCCACGTCGCGTGCCGTCGATTGCCACTCGTCGACAGTCTGCACCGCCGGGAAACGCATGAAATATTCACCGCTGAGACGAAGAAGCCGACTGATTCATCTCTGAATATTGGATGCGGCGGCTGGCGGCTGATATCGTCTCTATACGGCTAGCCTGCGGTCATCCAGCCGTTGGTCGCCGCAGTTTACAGCCCGCCAGCACGAGCTTCACGAATTATTCCTTTCGACAGTTGATGCTGTCGTTTTGTATGAATAGGCCTATATATGCGGCTGCTTTTGCTTTTTAGTTCCGGAGGTCCATAAGCGTTGATAATCCAAGCGTCACGGGACGTGAGACCTAAATTTGGGGACATGAGCTAGCTAAAACGTAGAGTGCTGAGCAGTTTGATTCATTGAGTACGGCGCATTAGGATATCTGGACACGGCAGGAAATGTGTCTTGAGTTGACCCGACAAACAGTGACCGCAAAACACATGAGAGTGCAACTGGCTCAGATTTTTGATCTGAAACTGATCTCATATCGCTACTCACCTTGTTCTTGTTCTTCTTGTCGGGGCAACGCTCTTCAAGAAAGCCCAAGGCTCCGTCGTTTCAAATCGGATCTGGATGAAGTTTGGCAGGATTGTTCTTCAAGTACCAGTAGGCCTAAATACGCATCGATTGACTTCACGCAGAAAAGTGCTGCAGCGTCTGTCCGGATCGTGCTGCATCCGCCTGTTGCTCCTGTCAGTTCTGTCTACAGTTTCTGATCCACAGTACATTCGTACTTGTTTGCAGCATCCGAGAAGAAGGCCCCTTAATTCACAGATCGCTGGTACGGCTCTGCAGTCCCTACGTGTGATCAAAATGGTTTTCTCTGTTGTGCTCTTTTTATTTGACGGTGTCATAAACAGCCGCTTAATGTTCACATCTCCCTTCTGCTGACTTGATGAAAACGGCTGTTGATCAGCCAAACTATAGGCTTATGAGTCAGAATGGAGTTATACGTGACGAGTTTCGGCAAGACTGGAGGGTTATTTCCCGGCGGGGAGGGAGACGCGCTAAGCATCGGTCCAGAACGTCAATAATAAATGCGGGCACGTAACTAAACCGTTGAAAAGTAATTTCAGATGACGTATCGGCGGCCATGTGGCGAAGGGAAGGTATTTTGCTACGCCGCACGGCTACAGTGATGACTTTGGGACAGTATGGTTTTCGGGCCGTACGCGGAATGAAAAGATTCGGTACGCATGAGGCTTGAAGCCGCCGGCAATGAGTATATTAAATATCTTCGTGTGTTAAATGATAATGCACCAAGTATGTGATAACCCTATACTGCTATATATCGCTGGGTAGTGTTATCCACGGACACCCACAAGCATAGGCAAAGGGAAGCTGAAGCACTTTGTCTCCACTGAAAACGCAAACGTGGATAAATAGAGACAGGCCCTGACAGGGGACATGAAAAAAACTGATAGAGCAAAAGAAGTCGGGGCAAGATGAGGGAGAAAGGTGAGGAAGCTTAAGCCGTTGGAAAATTTTAAAATTCTTTGCCCATAGTTTTATCTACACTGTTATGGAGTTTATCCCCCCCTATTTTAAACAACACCACTGGCACGAACTCCAGCAATGTTGTATAATTTTGACATAGTACATTCTAAAATGTCTCTGTCAGCGAAAGGGATGGGAGAGTGATAGGAAGGAGAAAAAGAAGGGCTGAAGGGCGGGGAGGACAGAAAGTGAAGGGAGAGGATGCATCCCAACTTTTGGCCTCCGCTGCTCATATGAAAGCACAAATAAATAGCTGCCGCTGAGAACACAGATCGATGAATTTGCCGCACCATTCCGTCATCATCGCTTTTTAGCCGATCGTACTATGCGCAATATGATCTGCTATTGGCATGATAACGTCGTATGGCAATTCTGTCTGTCTGTCTGTCCGTCCGTCCGTCTGACTGTGACGCTGTGCATTGTGCCTAAACGATACATCGTACAGCAGAAGTGTATGAACAAATGAATAGGAAGTGCCCTCCTTCAAGGCTCCTTGGAACACGATTTTACAACTTTCAAGCCCTACACCGACTCTGCGCCCTCAAACTACCCAAATGGCTAAAAAAGGTAAAGGCTGATATAGCTCTTCATGGGGACCCAATCTCAGAGCTACGGGACGTCACTTGCCATATGGGATCACACAGTGTTACCTGCCACCGGACACAAGTGAACGCGCCCCGCCTAACCCCAGCCACGCAGGTTGGTACTCGATTTACATACCCCACCTCTGGTGTGGCACCATAAACGTCGGTTCCATCTGGCGAATAAATTAAAACCATACGTAGGACTTTGTTATGTACATGTTTTCACAATTAAATCCACTTTTACTGCATTTGTTGTCTGACTTCCGTGTAATTAAACGAACACGGTACGCTCGGCTTTCTAAGCAATCGCCGGGCATCTTGTCTTCCTCGCTGATGAGTCTGCTCTGATCAAGTGATCCCAGCGCTGAGGTCACAGGAGTTACCCGAATGTTCCTCCCACATACACTGACCAGCGGCGGTGTTCGTGACTAGTTTGTCGGCTCAATTCCGCTGGGAATGTTCATCGAACGTGCCGCGTACGTTCAATGACAACAATGATAAATGAACCGATCATGCACGCACAGCGCAACACGACTGATCCCATCTTATAAATATTGCGATCGTTCTCTGTAATAAACTCATCGGCGACTACCTACGAGAGTTCGTTGGCACGTTATTATATATAGGCCTATCTGCATGGGGCGTATAGCTACTGATCCCGCAGACCTCGCAAAAACGGGGAGGCCCGCGTACTATGGGGGTCCAAGTAGCGACTATTTCTCCTATGGAGTAGTGCATTTAATTTGGGTTACAATATTGTAAAACTATTTTGTTTCGTTAATAAACTATGCATAGATGAAACTTAGAACGCTCCAAAATACACATTTGCCGGATCAAAATTCAAAACAAAATTCGTTGGAGAGGCACAGCCCCTCCTAGAAACCACCCCGGATGGGGAGGGAAACAACCTGCTTTCCTAAAATTTCGGCCCCCAAACTTGTAATCCTAACTATCCGAGTCGCCATGTAATAATGAGTTTGTAACTAATAGCTGTGATAGGCCTATGGAGATGATTTTGTGCAGTCTGACGCGAAGATGGTTGTCGACGTCATAACGCGCATGGAAGACACTGAACCGTTTTCCGACGAACTGCTGGCATCCATGAAGCGACTATGGACAGACAACGGCGTCCAGGAATGCTTCGGACGATCCAACGAATATCAGCTAAACGATTCTGCCAAATAGTAAGTAACAATCTTAAGCCCTGTCCACACTGTCGTCTGTCTGTCTGTCCATCTGTAACTCTGTGCATTGTGGCGCTCAGGGTCGGTGTAGGGGTTGAAAGTTGTACCGTTGTGCTGCTAGCACTGCACTTCCTGTTCACTTCTTCAGCACCTTTGCTGTAGGATGTGTCATTCAGCCGCAAAATACAGCGATGTGATCGCAATGTACCGGTATTCTTGTGACGGTATAATTAGTCGTTTTCTTTCGTTTACTGATTAAGCCCATCTCTAGACTTACAGCCTGTAACCTGCGTCACTTATCTTTGCCTGTCACAGTTAGTGCCCCCTCCCCAGAAAATTTTTTTTCATTTTTGGGTCTCAAAATGCGTATTTTTGTGCGTTCTCCGGCCCATCTAGAGTGCTTGTTTCTGCAGCGTAATACGTCTGTGTCCAGGCCTCCAGTATAGGCTACACCTGCCCATTCTGACATTCCAGGCTGACTGTGGCTCGATCACAGGCGCTGGAGTGTCTGCAGAAGACGGTACTGAACATTACCTTCCCTGGTAGTGAATATACGACAAACTTAATCACTGCCAACGTCGAAACACTGAGTTACAACGGCTACTTTCACAACTTT
>Ga0056132_1000196_pt1 | contig 13443 bp, 9 predicted proteins | sample WorMetLIZISLAND2_3_FD_71119 | JGI IMG/M metagenome (GOLD analysis project Ga0056132, IMG submission 71119) | Marine gutless worms symbiont microbial communities from Max Planck institute for Marine Microbiology, Germany - Olavius clavatus LIZARD... ...
GGCGGCGCTGCTATTGCGCGCTGACCCTGGCGTTAGCAGGGCTTTCTTGTTCCTGTAACTGGTGATGGATGGATTACATCCGGTGAAAATCGATCGTCGATGTTCTATTCTGCCTGGTGACAGACTGTAAGCAATACACTGGATTACTGATATTATGCAATACATCCTGTCCCTCCCACTCACGCCAAACAAGTTCAGCTCTATATGAGAGACGAAGCTCCAGCCACTGCATCATTCCTCATGATTGTTTCTACGTGGTGGGTGAGCATTGGACATTGTTGACACGCTATCATGGTCTTTGATTGCTGCTTCAGATGTCATGTTGTGGCCGTGGTGATGCACGATCAGCACCAGTTATTGAAAATGATAGTGATCGTCACTAAAAATCGATGACCAGTCAACCAATTTACAATACACAACCCTGCGAATGAACTATTACCAGTACAATTACAACTGAACATAAAACTGTTTGCCGGTCTCTGTGTGTCTGCTATAGAAATTAAAGAGTGAATGCTGGCTTGTAGGTGAACTCAACTGTTCCAATTGCCAGTGAAGTGCTGAAGCTTCAAGGAGTCTATGATCCAAAACGTGTCATTGGCGTCACCACTCTTGATCTCGTGCGAGCCAGCACCTTCATTGCACAAGCAAAGGTAACAGTTATGCCTGGTTTCCACCATTCCGTTGCCGTTCTGCCGTTGCTGTTTTGCTGTTCCCGTTATATGAATTCCGTAAGCGCCGTAAGAATTACGTTGCTTATGTGAAAAAATCCGTTGCACCATTGCCGTTCCCACCTGCCATTGCGCCATAACTGCCGTTTCGTAGCAAATAGGATCAAATCCTATTTTTTGCCGTGCTGCCGTTGGTTTTCAACCAATCAGCGTTCTGGTCACTTCATCCCTATGTATACGGAAAGACTTTCCAGCATTTCCATTCTCACCTGCAACATCAACGGTAGCTACATAATGGAAGAATGGCAACGGTACAACGGCACGGCACAACGGAATGGCGAAACAGCAATGGCAGGATGGCAACGGAATGGTGGAAACTAGGCATTAGTGTGATACTTGTTATTTAGTACCCAGTACACGTCACACTGGCGTATTGACTCGTTGGCTCAGTGTGAATTGAACTGGCAAAGAGCTCGTGATATCTGTCAGCGGATTTGTTTGGAAATTTGGAAACGGACATAAATATAATGTATCTTCTCAGCCATCGAGTGAAACTGTGTCGACATTGTGAATGCATGTATCAGCTGTCATGACCAAGTTCACAATTTCGCAGCCCCTTAGATTAGAGCTGGGTCGGTGTCGAGCTTAGGTCGGTTCAGTTCAGTTCAGTTAGAGAATTTATGCTTCACGCAGTCTTATAATAAAAATTATGACGCATAGTAACTGCGAAGAAACATTTCAGTTTTCAGCCAGCCAGAGAACTGTCCGAGTGTCAGTGATGTTGTCTTGATTTCCGGCGGCAGACTGTTTCACACTAACAGACCAGCGACTGAAAAGCTTCGTGGACCGAAACCTTCGGTATTTGTAATACTGACTTCGATATTGGTACCGGTATTTGAAAATACCGCGGTATCGGTTCGGTATCGGTATTACCAACCCACCATTACCTTGGATAGAATTAGGACACGACACAAACATTGAGCTGTTCTCTGCACTCCATTGTTGTTTTTTAAAAATATATCTGGGGAAAAATGGTTTTTCAAATATTTGTGGGGATAAAATGAGATTTAGCTTTGAGAACTGAGACTGAGGTGCTTCTAGTCGCTGACCCTAATGGAAATATGACAATTATATCCATGAGTAAAAGTTAGGGCATTTGTGGTGACAATATGCAAGATGTGCATAGCATCACCAATGTGAATTGGGCTTAACCAATATTGAGGCAGTGTGAGAAACTATTTCGAAGGTGATATTAAAGCAGCCTTCAAAACTGAAATTGCACAGTGTGATAACTGTTCAATTTCAGTTTTGAAGGCTGCTTTAATATCAGTTTCGAAATAGTTTCAGGTTTGTTTCTGTTTCAGTTTTAATTTTATGCCATTCTATAAGGAAGGACACCTGTAGTCAGAAGCAGACGTAGTAAAAAGATGTCAACAGTCATTATGAGTATTGAGAACTGTTGTCACTGTTGAGTGTCATATGCAGGTGACACAGCTAAATCTGGAGAATGACTGGTATTTAATGATATTTATGTGTATTAAATTTTCACGTGTTTTTCATGTGTTGTTTGCAGGGTTTGGATGTGAGTCAGGTGAGCTGCCCGGTGGTTGGTGGTCACTCTGGTGTCACCATCGTTCCACTCATTTCACAGTGCACTCCACCCGTCTCATTCCCGCAGGTGATGTGTCTTGTTCAGTTGGAGATTTTTCATAGCTCCGTGTTTCATAGGTTACCATTCGTCTCAATAAGAGATATTAGGGAAATGAATGACAACTGTGAGAGCAATCGGGAAATTGATCAGAAGTCGAGGAACAATCTGGGAAAAAATTTCACCAACAAGAACTATTTATCATTCTTTGTGTTGGATCACACTTAACAGGGCACCGGGCTAACAGACTATCATCCGTGTCCGTAACCCTACTCCATTAGCCAGATAGCCGATTAGTCCGATGCATTATTAAGTGTAACCGCTTTGTGTTTGGGACAACACCACTGTATAGTAGAATCGTAGTAGTAACATATGAATTGTGCTGCTTTATGCATAATAAACTGATTGATAATAGTTTAGATGTTGCATTCTTGCAGTGAGTTGTGTGTAGTTAGTATAAAGAAAGCGATTATCATCTCCTGTAAGCTTAAGTTATTCTGGCAGTTTATCGTTCTCTTTTGTACGCTGTTTGCAGGGATGTGTGAAATAGCACGTTGCAATAAAACAGTTCCAAAAAACTTCGCTACTAACTTAACCACTAGTAACTTTGGTAAAACTGACCAGTTAAGTAAAAATGCAGGTAATTTGACCATAGGCAGAAGTCAGGGTCCGGATATGCCACTTATCAACGTTGTCCATGTGTGATTGTTGAACTATGGTGGTATATGTGGCTATTGCAGGAAGAGCGTGCAGCACTGATGGGAAGGATACAGAATGCTGGCACTGAAGTGGTGGAGGCTAAGGCCGGAGCTGTATGTCTTGCTTACTCTCTTGCTTACTGTTATTTTAGTAAGGAAATAAATGATGTGCACACTAGGGCTCCGATCGTAGCCACGTGGGCAGATTGATTCTCGCGGTGTTGCTGGCGACGATTCTCACGATTTCTCGATTTCTTGTGTGTCCATACTGTCCAATAACCATACTCCCAGTGCCTGTCACTTATTGCTTATCATCTTTGCACCACGCCATCGCTGCTGTCTAGCTGCCGCCGTGCCTGAGCAAAGGGGGAGGGGCGGAGGGACACTGAGTCGACAAGGGCCGCACTAAACCGCTCAAATTGCAGCAACTTGACTATCACTGAGGTGAGATGTTAATTGAATCCAGACCGCAACTGCGTGATGCCGCTGTGAGCATTAATGATCGCACACTGGATGCAGTGCTCATCACCTATGAGATTGGGTCATGACAATGATTAGCGAGATTAGCTGATCGATTCGATTGGAGCCCCAGTGTACACTGACTCACCGTTAGCACTCAATGCTGCAAGACATATAATTTTTGCAATTGCATGCATCAAATGTCTGTGAATTTTGTGAATAGGTTACAGTTGTGAAATTAAATACTGATGAAAATTCACATTGCCCATCAAAGGCCTGATAAATACTAATAGAACACAGGGAAAATGCCACATTCAAATCATGAAATTTCTACATTCCACAAAATTAAAACACAGCAAAAATGTTTCACAGTAATTGGGTGTAAGTATGATGCATTTCTTCGCGGGTCAAAGCCATGACATGCTAACTAGCAAGTACAGTCAATGAGAAATGGCAAATCACATTGTCGCTGTGTATACAGTAATGAAATTCAGTGGCAAGTTGCTGGTCCTTCACAAAGTTGGATGTTGATGCCAATCAACAGGCTGGTGACAGAGCCTTTGCAGCTGCCTGTCCCGAGCTATGGAACAGCTTACCACCACATCCCTGAGATGCATGCTTATCATACAGTTTGTTCCAGTACTACCAAATATTTTTGTATGAACTGTGGGGCCACAGCACATATGAACTGTTTTAACTGTCCCATCTAGAAATACCATACTTACTTAGCGGAAACTGGCTTCAAGTCTAAGGGGCTAGTGTATTGCATTACTTACCTCCCAGCTTTTGCTGTTAACAAATTATACTGCTTAGTAAAGGCAGTGGGTGTATGAAGATGATTTTCAGTTGTTACCTGACAGCGAAATGGCTAGAGTCGAACCCACAACCTCTCGATAGCAAGTCTAGTGCCTTAACCATTCACTATAGCGTAATCTTTTGCTGACCTGGTCGGCACACTTCTCTCATTGTATGCTATAAAGCTGATCACACTAGGGAAAAACTAATGTGTTGGTTCTGTGTAGAAGAGTGCTGCTTAACTCTGAGGAACATCTTATTATGCAGCCTTATGTGTTGCTGTATAGGGTTCAGCTACGCTGTCAATGGCTTTTGCTGGGAACCGTTTTGTGACTTCTGTTCTGCAAGCTCTCAATGGTGAGACTGGCATCGTGGAGTGCGGCTTTGTGCGTTCGGACGAGACCGATGCCAAGTATTTCTCCACACCACTGCTTCTTGGGGTAAGCATTATTGCCGGGTGGCATGATATTGTTGTAAACAACGGTATTGTAACTGGTCACATGCATGTGTGTGTGTTTGTTTATGTTAACACAGTGACTCAAGGTAACAAAAGTGAGGGTAAAGTACACGAGCCCACAGACTAGCGTAGTCTCCAATCCAATTTCTCAGGGGCTAATGTATTGCATTACTTACCTGCCAGCTTTTGCTGTTACCAAATTATACTGCTTAGTAATGACAGTGGGTGTATGAAAATGATTTTCAGTTGTTATCTGACAGCAAAATGGCTCGAGTCAAACCCACAACCTCTCAATGGCAAGTCCAGTGCCTTAACTATTGACTATAATGTAATGTTATGCTGACCTGAAAAGGCTGAATGGCACATATTTCATAATTACAGTTTTTCAAAAAAATGTGCCAACTTTGAAATGGTATAGCTCATTATAAGGACTGATTTTGATGACATTTGGCAGAAATATTCAAAATACTTTAGAATGGAGTTTTTATGCTTCAGCTTTTGTGTAGGTTTGCTTTTTATCAACTTTTTGTCTTTCAAACCAGACACCAAAAATTATGAGTCACGCTGCCTGTCAACATGTCATCAAAGTCGATCCTTATAATTTCGAGCTATACTGTTTCAAAGTTGGCACGTTTTTTAAGAGACGGTGTAGATTCTGGTGTATCTTCGGGACTGCTCTGGCACTTAAAAAGGTTTCCTCATAGTCTCATGGGACTTATTTATTAGCCGAATCAGCTAAAGTTGGCTAATATCCATTAAAACAGAACTGTTTCATTTGGAAATTAAGGCCACTGTGCTCGAGATTAGCTATTGACACGAAACTGAGATCCGTGGTCTTCAACCAGCTGCTATCATCAGCTTGAAGGCCTATGCCAGCCATGTGCCGCATTTTCGCAATTTCCTTCCCAAGTACCTGACTACTAACAGTACAGTGCCCGCTCAGTGACACCATGTCATTTCGGACACTAATCGTTCTCATTACTTACTTACAGTTAGTAGAAAGTGTGTGATATATGTCTGATGAAATTGACGGTGACTGTGTGATCATGCAGAAAGAAGGTGTCGAGAAAGTGCTGGGACTTGGCAAAATGCTGGATACAGAGGTGAATGCCGTGAAGCAGGGACTGCCGGAGCTGCAGAAGAACATCAAGAAGGGTGAAGAGTTCATCGAGAAGAACCCGCCACCAAATATCTAGTTGAGTCACCCGCTGACCAGCAGTCGTGCCGTGTGTGTTAGTTGAATTCCACTACTTGCAAGTTCCTGCGGTCGTCATCCAACACCAACTCCAGTTGTAGATCATGAATTGAATACTCTATGTTTGCTACATTTCCTTGATGTCTATTATTCAGTGTCCAGTGAACAATGTACTGTGTGTTGTAGGTGACTTTTTTGTTTTTGTTCTCGTTAATGTTAGAGTGAGTTTTGTTTCTCAACCAGTCCACGTTTATGCATTATGCTGAAAAGATATGGCCTTGGCTTTTTACCAGTTTTCACCAAATTATCATGTGTAGATGGAGTCACCATACTGTCATATTTGTTTTGAGTGCCGTGTGCGAGACCCATGAGACTGTATGCACGAGATTAATTTAGTGTTGTTTCTGTGGAGGTAAGGTACAAAGTCATGTCTTGTGGTAGTCTTGTTAATGTTTGAGTAGCTTCAGATACTGAGTCATCTCCAATGCATGGTGTGTTTGTTTATTTCACTTCAGTAGTCTAATCTGTCTAGGCACAGACAAAAACCAGTTCTATAACTATTAATAAATAAGTTTTATTTGCTCCATGAAAACAATACATACAAAATACAATGTCACAGATCACACACTTCCGTCAGTGCAACACAGAAGTTGTTTTATAATATTAAATATATTAATATTATATGCAGAGTAGGCTAGAAGTCATCTCCTTCACATTTGTGTGTGTTTATATCGGGAGAAACAGGTAATACTGCATAAAGTAATGCTACAGTGGTGCAGTGGAATTTGGTGGGCAAAAAATAATGAACGCATCCCATTCTCATTTTTGTAAAGGATAATTATAGGTTCAGATCGGCGACCTGAAACTAAGCAAGGAATTGAAGGAAAAATTTAGATAGGTTCAGACGGGGAATGAGAAATGAATAATTGTGTAGAAAAAGATTCAATGTAGCTATAAGGCAAAAGTGACTTTCACGACTTGCTACTGTAGTGAAATGTAGTGTATTCTGCCATCAACACAGACGCGTGTTGTTCATCTGGCTTTAATTTACTGTGTTGACTGTCATTTGATTTAAAACACTTCTAGCGGTTAGTAATATAGCTTGATGGTTTCTGTGGGCTACTCTGCACACATATAATCATAGCCTTACAAAGCACTGTACACTGGAATTATTAGCAGTGCTAATATATTTTCTCATAAGTCACAAACAAATAAAAGTTGTTGCTAGTAACTGACACACACAAAAGTACACATCGGTGTGTTCATTACTACGCTGCCATGGATTGACAAGGAAACTGCATCACGATTGCCACTGACATATGTTGTCGTATAATTGCATTCACTGGCTTTGCAAAATACTTGTAGTAATTAGACATCAAGGATGCACCGTTAAAACTACCCAATGATAACGAAGATTTTGCATAATATATACGAACAATTCGTGACTGACAACAACGTCAAAAACACAGACAGTAGCAACTAGTATTTACAACTACTTAAGTTTCTGAAATGAAAATATACAGTATAAGTGAATTAGCTCAGAGATGTTATCAAGACCACGAATTATAAGACTTAAGCACATTCATGTAGATATTACAAAAGTTAAACAAAAACATTTCATCTATGAATGTGTCACATGACACGAGAAGTAACTGATCGCAAATGGCCCCAGAAATCAATCTGCAACATAAACTCAAAATAAGTGAGTGGCATATATAACCACTGGTGCAAACACGAGTTGCTACTTTTATATAGACAAAACTATGGTCTTGACACCCCTCAAGACCAAGGCCTCCAGAAAGTGGTCTTGAATGGCACGAGGATAACATCTCCAAATTACATAATACAATTTTCAAATACCAGCAACTTCAGAGTAAAACAATTCATTGAAATTCTGGAATTGCAAAATAACTCCAGCATATGATCTGCCAATGTACACGGGGAAAAGCGTATTATCTGTTGCTACTTAATCTCAATAATTTCCATTTTCCGTGATGAAAAATGTGGAACTAAAATGAACTGCGGAAATGATCGATATATTTCACAAACTGCTGAAAACACTGATTAGCAACACACGCACACAGAAGCTACAAAAATCCTACTGCAACCATCTAGACAAACACACCACAGCATTAGCACGTCATTAAACACACTGAGAGCCTTAGTCCTTAAACCATTAACTTATATTGCTTATAGATAGCTCAGCTCGCATTATATACATTACATTAGTTATCATACATGACAGGTGAAATTTAAAAAGTGAAACTGAAACTAAGTAGAAACTAATTTCAAGAGAAAACTGGTAGAATGCAAGTAATGTTATACATGATTTGAATCTAAACACTGGTAACTGTAGCCCACAATACAACACCTACCACAACTCAGAAATCAAAATATATATTGTCACCCACAAACTGTAATCATAATTCTTGGGTCAGCAACACTTCCACAAATAATGAAAAACAAATTCTACAAAGCTAAATATTCACATACATACAATCTACAGATACGGCTATATAATTATCACAAATCACTAACACTGGCCAACTCGCTGGTAGCCTGGTACCAAACTGTACTCATATTCAAGAGTGTGCCAGATCCAGTTTCTGAAACCTAAATCTTTTGTCAAAAGAATATGGACCATGAACAAGTATAATGAGTAAGTAAAAAGAACAATTTTAAGTGTCCAAGAACAATTTTAAGTGTCCAAAAATGACAAACTGCCACTGCACAGCCACTACAAGTTGCGGTAGAGTTATGGGAAGGAATGCCTGAAGAGGAAAGCCTTTAGGCGTCCTCGGAAAACAGACATAGTAACTGAAAATTACACCGTTTCAGAATAACAGAAAACATTGTTCGCTCAAACTACACGTTACACAGTGTCCGACAAGTTACAGAAAGTTATAAATTATTTTGCATAACAGCTTTACTCGTATAACTCATTGGGCAAAGTATTGCCACCAAGTATCATCAGTTGTAACAAAAAACGCCAGAAAAAACGGTTGTTGTAGCCGCCGTAATTTTCGAGTGTAAACAAGGCATTCCGATCATTTCGGTCTCATTTTTGCACGACACTATTAAGTTTGTCCTGTAATTGTGGTCTTTGCACCACCATGATTTTTGACATGACTGTTCTGTGTTATTGCAAGAAGTTTGAACAAAAGATTTTAGCCAACTACTGGAATTTAATATTGCAATTTTTATTACCTCTCCAGGCTTTATCCGAAAATTGGCCATAAATTTGGTACACCGCTGAAGTTTTTGGCCGAAAAATACCTTCTCCGCAGTTTTCCGGCTTAGCCGAAAAGCAGCCATAAATATTGATAAGCCAGCCATAAATGTAAAAAATTCGGCTTGGGGTCTAGTTGTAACTGAACACCACAACAGCATGAGTCGTACACTGACGAGATGACACACATACACTATATAGATGTCTGCTGATCACGTACATGTATAAAGCTCTACATAAAGACATTCTACCTTCTGGAAACGTAAGAAGACAATAATGACCTTCTGTCACTGTACCACATCAATACTCAACAGAACAAAGGCAATGCATACATATATGTAGTTATTTATAATATTGTTCACAGAAAAATAGCAACTTTGTCAAATTACCTATGAACACATTAGATCTGTCGTATGCTGAATACACATGGCATAATACTTCTGAAAATATTAATTACCACCACATAATACAACGACAGTTCACAATACCACCATGTTCACTGATGCCTGGTTTCCACCATTCCGTTGCCGTTCTGCTGTTGCCGTTCTGCCTTTGCCGTCACACAAATTCCATAAGAATTACGTAAGCGCTGTGAGAATTACGTTGCCTACATAAAAAATTCCGTTGCGCCGTTGCTGTTCAGACCTGCCGTTGCGCCCTGACTGCCGGCAACGGTACAACGGCACGGCACAATGGCGAAACGGCAACGGTGGTGGAAACCAGGCATTAGTTAAAACTGACACGAAATATTTTCACCCAGTTCAGATATCTAATCATTTGTAGAACACAGGATATGGCAGCAGTTATTTCAAAGCACCGTACTGCTATTTTCAGTTTTTTGTTGAAAAGTCACACTGCTACAGAGTTAAGACTCCAGCTAAGCCAAGTTTGGACACTGCCAGAGTGGCATTTTCTACAAGTCAGTTTGCCTGCCTGTGGCCCAACCAACACAGCAAAAGCACCAAAGTAAAGGCAAAGTTAAAACTAATAAACAATGCACCAACATCAAAATATTTTTTAATGTCAAAATGTCTCTCCTTGATCTGGCTTTGTGGATATAACCAAGACTCTAGACATGTTCTTGCAGAGTGTCTTACCAGCTAATCAACTCGCCACAGCTAATGACAAACAAACCTATAACAGAAAATTCATATACTGAAACGCACAGACATGTATTGCAGAAAACCGAGTTAACATTTACACAGTAAAACATAACGACACAGTAATGACGAAATAAGCCTATCATGACAATAATATCAAACAGCTCAAAACCCACTCAAAGAGCACAGCAGAGTATGAAGTCGACGTTTTGAAATGTTACATCGTACGCAACAGTCACTGTACAGGCCACCAAGTACGATCGTCGTAGTTTGTTGGGAAATATCTCGACTATTTCTAGCAGCTGTGGAGAATGTCGCCCACACAGGACAAACTCTAGATGTTGTTACAAGAGACCCATAGACTTTGACGTCACAGTTCAACTGGCCTCCCAGACATGCGGCGATGGTGGCAACTCAGACGGCTGGGCACATTGTGAACTGCACACAGATCAATAAAAAAACACAGTGAATACCAAAGCAGTAGACAAACAAGCAAATATGCACAAATATACAAATATCGATATTATAAAAATGGCTCTGTAGCTAAACGTTCGCTGATTGGTTGGCAGCGGAGTCCCATTAACATGTCAAAATCATACGCTGCTGCATAGACTGTCAGCGCAAGTGTCCAAGCCTATAAACGTGGACTAACTTGATCATGTGACATGACACTCTTTGCCGTGTGCCACTTAAATGCCAATAAACATCCTATGACTCGAGTTACTCCACTGCACAGACAAAGTAGATATACAGATATATACCCACAGATATACAGAACAAAAAGAAAAATATACTATATGTACAGGGTGTCTATACAAATTTAATCAAGCAAATTTCCAGGAGATTCCAGGAGAGATTTTAAGAAAAATCCGGGACATGTTTGCCTTGCTTTGGCCTCTTTCGGAGAGGACACCGAGCTGATGGCGATAAATTTTGTATTTTTGCGACGAATATTTATCCATATTTTTATGACTGGAAAGTTGGAAACCAAAAGAGGTATTCCTTCAATGCTTTTAATACAAAGGGTTCAGCACTCCATCATTCTTCAAAAAGCCCTTTTGGGACACCGAGCCTACTTTTAGTAACATGAGTAAAAAAGACTGGTCTATTGAACTAATACTAAGACAGTTTCAATTCTGTTACATCGATCAATTTTTCTAGAGTTACTCCAGCAACCCTTCCAGCTTGGAGGAAAACAGAAAAATTCTGTCAACCTGGACACTAACATTCTGCAGTACAGAACAGCTACAATCAGGAGCCTGTGTATGTGAGATTAGTTGATAGAAACATACCTGATAAACTTGCTATAGAGGACGGACGAAGTGTTAATAGACAGTGGAGAGCCCGTGATCTGTCGCATGCCATTATGTAGATGAAGCAGTTTTTCTGTACATATCCAACATAAACAGCCATTTAGTTATAACAAAATAATCATTAACAAATGTGGCTGACATACTTAAAACTCGCGCCACTGCACACCAAAATGTAACAGCCTCCCTGTTACTAGCAACAAGTAGTTAATGTGCAACTAAAATGGAACAATAAACTAGCCTAAAATATGCCTAGTTATGCAGCCTGTTCTTTGATGCACACAGTCAGTTTTTGTATGCAGAAAAAAGAAAATTAAAACTTAAAAATTAAAATTAAAACTATCATCTACATTTACACATCAGAGGTTTGTTCGTCAATAACACAGCAAAACTGTCTAACAATCTGTCTATTACTAACTACCTTGCTGTTTGTGACATTGGCATAGCAGATGACGCACAAACTGTATCCTGAGAGTGACAACAAAGCTATCACTGCTATTAATATAAGCACTATTTTTCACTTAATATCTGTGAACTGATAGAGCAGGGCTGGACTACATAGACTGAATGATCTACTGGTACAGACCATGAAGGCTGTAAAACAGCAACTCACCTCGGACAGTTGAAGCTGAAACCAGGTCATCCTCGAAGTGCGGCTTAAAAGGCTCAATACAGGTTGGTTCGAGGTCTGGCGATGTGATGATGGCTCCGGATGGCATATGAAGGCAGCAGCTGCACATGCATGTGTGATAGCGTAACCGACCCTCACTCAGGTATGGATGCCGGATTGCTTCAGAAGCTGTTAACCGCTTATTCTGTCAACACAGATACAACTTAGAACATCATTGCATGTCTCTTGTATAAAAAGACTTCAAAACAAAGAACACTTAACAATGCAACAGACTATCAGACGGATGGGCTACTAACCCTAATCCTGACCACAGACTGTCAGCCCAACCATCCGTTAGCTCAATTAGTCCATTACCCGACAGCCCGTTAGTCCTATGCATTGTTGAGTGTAATCGCAGAACGTTATTGAAACACAGCACATACTTTTATCTTATTTGGTTTATGCACTCCTGAATTCTGAAAACCATTTCACTTTGTCTTCAAATCATAAACCAAGACATTTTGGTTTTGTCGAGATTTCAATATACATCTTAACAAGACCTATACCTTATAAAGTCATCAAAAGTGGACAACTTGGCAGGATGGTCTGTAAAATGATACATAAAGTTTTTGGCTACTGTAAAACGATCCATGGTTTTGGAACGGATGCAGAAGGATCAAGGGCAACTGAGTTACACTATCACCTAAAAATGGCTGTCAAAATAGTGCACATGTGCATGTGTGTACAGCTGCATTGGTTTTATTGTACGCATGTTCTCTTGTCAAGTAAGATTAACAAACTTACTTCCTTATTAAATAATTACCATCACAAAACGGTAAAATACCGGATTAAAGGTCAACATCTGGCACATCAGATGCATGACAAAGTCATCACAATCAGGCGATAGTTGATAGAGGGCCGCCATCTTTGATGACAAGTGGCCTTTACTTCGTACGTAGGCTTTTGCTGGCTCACAGGCACTACAGATGTCTTCATCTGAGGGAGAGCCCAAGAGATCGACGATCAAGTCCAACTGTACAACGTACAAACAAAATCAATTACGTGATTACATGATTATTTTGTTCAATTCAATCTGTGCTTGAGATAAAAAAAGCATGCCAAAACTTGCTGATGCTGCCACTGCCACTGCTGCTGCTAATACGACGCCTACTTCTAGTAATTATTTTATATTCATTTTTTGTTCAACTGCAATTATGTGATCATTTCATTCAATTCAATTTGTGCACAAGATAAAAAGCATGTCAAAACTTGCT
>Ga0056132_1000197_pt1 | contig 13417 bp, 6 predicted proteins | sample WorMetLIZISLAND2_3_FD_71119 | JGI IMG/M metagenome (GOLD analysis project Ga0056132, IMG submission 71119) | Marine gutless worms symbiont microbial communities from Max Planck institute for Marine Microbiology, Germany - Olavius clavatus LIZARD... ...
TTTAGTTAACTAATTATTTATAAAGAATTTTACCACACTTTTCGCACGAAAAACCAAAACTGGACTGAAATTTGGGGTGGGTTTTAATGCATTTACCCAATAAAACCCGGTGGATTTTTTGGGTATCTGAACCGTGGTACAGTCATGCTGCGAGAACATACAACAATCTACAGTCTACACAGGGCATGACTATTAACCGCACCGGACCGCACCGAGTCAAGCTAGCAGACGTTTCAGCCCGTCGTCAGTTCGCCCCTGGTAGTTTAGCAAACCATGAAATGATGAAAGCCTTAAATACAAAAAAATAGCCACATAGGCGTAGGAGATGGTGGGATGGGGGGCAGGGGGCACCGTGCACGTGTCCCCCAAACTTTATGCGGAAGGGTTGCACAAAGTTGCTAGGCACTCATGGACAGTGAAATGGCAGGGTTAGGGGTGGCAACATTTGATTGGAACCAATAAGATTAGCCAATGATCGCCGCACATAGGTTAGGCCTTTGTGCCTGCATTTGCTTTGAACGAGAATCAGCAGGAACACCACGTCTACAATGGTCTAATAACAATGACGACTTTCAAGCCAACTCGTAACGAACGTTTACTGGAGTTCACGCCCGATAGGCCTATTGCAGGTAATTAGCTCGATGGCGTACGTGCCTCAGTAGACACATATTGTTCAATACAGTGAAAATAAATGTAACATATATGGTACAAATTGTGGTGTGGCTAATAAGGTGCTAATTGAAGTACATGGATCATTAGTAATTCTGAAAATGCTCCAGATGGTCCGCTGCGGTCCGGTGTGGTGCTGCAGAGTGCAGACGGTCCGGTGCGGTCAGGTGTGGTCCGGTGCGGTTAATAGTCAGACCGGTCTACACACCCTGGAGCCCTGCTGGCTATATCCGGAGACTACTAGTGCTCTTCCAGAAAGGGGCATGTCTTCCATGTGTCCTGCTTTCTGACTTGCTCTCCCTTCCGCCATTCTTTGTAGTTACGAAAGAAAATAAATGCTACATATTCAAAGTTGTTTCAAAAGACACATTATTATACGATTTTCCCTGAATGTTTACAGTACAAACTGGGTTACCAGCTAATTAACGCCAAAAGTAAAGTATTCTACTCAGTCTACTGCCAGATGAGCTCTTAAAATGCCAACACAGCGCCGCGATCTGTCACTGCAGGAGTGCAGGGATCGATATAATATCCTTAATATTTGCATTCACCATAATTTTAGGCGAATAACTATGCGCCTTTGATATATATGGGCGGCTATAAATAAATTACCGTAAATTATAGTAATTACCGATTTACCGGTAAGTAATACAACCGGTAACTTAGTCGACGACAAGTATTTCGGCATTTGGGCCTCGTCATGCAGAGCTCTGTGGGCGTGACGAGTGGGCGTGGCACTCGTCGTGTTTATGTTGGTGCCTTAGTGGCGTGTTTTGAACTTTGGTATTGAAGTATCAAAGGTTATTATTTGCTTATACGCATATGTTTGTGTGAAAACTTGTTAAAGTATACATCATGAGTGCATGGTTTGTTGCCGGAAGGAGCGCTTTTGCGTTGTCAACGTACCAGTTCTTTCGACGAGCGAAAGTTGTCAAATGCATCGCCGGTACTGTGTTCACTACTGGCATTGCGTACCAGTTTGTTCTCAAGAATAAAGTCGCAGCTGCTTCACTGAAATTTGATCAAGACGTTTCGAAGTTCATGGCTACGCCGGTTACCAGTCTGGAAACACTTTCCTCCAATAAGGAAGACATAAAGTCCAAAATGGAACTGTTGATTATGGAGATTCAGGCTGAGATGTGCAGAGCAATGGTAGAAGTTGATGGCCAAAGCCAGTTTCGTGTAGAGAAGTGGTCCAGAGTTAAAGAAGGTGGAGGTGGCATTACTTGCGTTATGCAAGATGGTAATGTCTTTGAAAAAGCAGGTGTTAATGTGTCGGTGGTCCATGGCATACTTCCACAGTCTGCAGCGCAACAAATGCGGGTCAGACACAAGGAAATGTCTGATGGTGAGCTGAAGTTTTTTGCCGCTGGGATTAGTTCTGTTATCCACCCTCGCAATCCAAATGTTCCTACAGTGCACTTCAACTATCGGTATTTTGAAGTTGATGATAGAAAGTCTGGCAAGATACACTGGTGGTTTGGAGGTGGAACTGACCTTACTCCATATATTCTGTACAAAGAGGATGTCGTCCATTTTCACACACAGCTGAAGCAAGCTTGTGACAAACATGACAAGAGTTATTACCCAAAGTTCAAGAAGTGGTGTGATGAGTATTTCTTCATCACTCACAGAGGAGAGGCACGCGGTGTTGGTGGCATCTTCTTTGACGACTTGGACAACCCAAATAAAGAGGAAGTGTTCAAGTTTGTGACTTCCTGTGCCAAATCAGTCGTTCCGTCCTATCTGCCACTTGTCTGGAAACACAAAAATGACAGCTACTCTCAAGCAGACAAGAAGTGGCAGTTACTGAGACGTGGCCGCTATGTTGAATTTAATTTGATATACGATCGGGGCACAAAGTTTGGACTATTGACTCCAGAGGCACGCATTGAAAGCATACTTATGTCTTTGCCATTGCATGCAAGCTGGGAATACTGCCATGAACCAGCACCATCATCAAAAGAGGCAAAACTTCTTGAAGTACTTGTGAAACCTGTGAATTGGTTATGAAATCACACTCACACAGTAGTGTGAGAGTGTTGTAACTGTAAGGACTTTATAACTAGATAATAACGGATTGTTATCTCATAATCCACTGTGATTATCTTATAATCCACTGCAAGTATTAGCAGATCTATCTACTTGTCTTTGCTGACTTAACCGAGTGATGTTTAATCCATGTGTATCACAGTATGTTACATGGCACTTATGTAAGTTGTTTATGCAATTTTTGACTAGTAGTGCATGATTTGTTTATGTGTGCTACATGGAATATGAGTATATGAACAAGTTTAGCTTTCATGTACTTTGGTAGTTTCTAGTTTGGCAATGTAATGTATATGGTATATGGAATATGGTATATGTTAATTCATCACGTGTATGATGTGTTGAATTAGAGTGGCTAAGCATATCAGTTTTATAGCCGATCGTACTGCAGTTGCATGCAGTAAGAGCGGCTCTTGGCATCATGTCATATTCTGTCCTTCCATCTGTAAATCTGTGCATTGTGGCACTCAGGGTCAGTGTAGAGGGTTAGGTGTTATACCATTGTCTTCCTAGCAGGCAACTTCCTATTAACTTCTTCAAACACTTTTGCTGTAGGATGTATCATCTAACTACAAAACACAGTGAAAATGCACCACCAGTGACAGTGTGCATAAGAAAAGTACTTCCGTTGTCTACTTATGATGTAAGCAGTACGATCGGCCTACTTAATGACAGCTATGCTCTTACGCTGTTATTCATCTTGTTTTCTTGTGCCAAATTGTTCATGTTTGTTGATGAAAGTGTTGTTTATACTTTTATACATATACTTTTATATATGTACATTTGTGATATTTTCATATTAATTGTTTTATGAATTCTGCTTAATCATGTCCATAAATATCTTGTGGGTGAAAAGTTACATAGTTGTGACATAAAACATTAGTATGAAATCATAAACGATCTACTGGACAGTGTCACTTAAGTGACCTTATCACATAGTAAGCTAATGACATTTGACATTAACAGGAGTCTTGCATGAGTGTTGTTGACATGTAATACCTGGTCGTTCATGATTCGGTAAGCTGTTATGGTATTTCGTAAACAAGTTGCCACCTGATGGTGATGGACTGATGGTATATGACACATTATGTGGTTTAATGCCATACTGTGACTTATTCTTACTCATGTGACTTAAGAAGTTGCCCCTCTGAATCATGCAAATTACAAGCTATTTTAAAGTTATAGAATAACAGTAAGTGTTCAATCCATATGTCGAGCTTGATGTTAATTACATATAATCATTATAATGTACACACTCTTGTGCATAAAAAGCGTTTTTGCTAAAGCAGTTTTGTGAACTTCGGTTGAAAATAATTGTTGTTTTTTAGCTTAAATTAACTTGAAACTTTTTTTATTGTGTTACTCATCATGTGCTTGCAATATTACTATGTATTTACTGTTGCTTTGCTGAAATTATATGTTCACACGTGACATTACTGTTTTTGAGAAGTCCATATTTTAGCTGTTTTTTTGTAGAATTTGCAACAAATTAATACGTTCTGTTTTTAGTGTGCAGAACGCTGAGCTTTCTTTGTAAATGTACCCATTCCAAAAATGTCATACCTTTCCCAAGATTGTAGAAAACTAAGCTTGTCTTCATAAATTAAAGTATTTTACTGTTATACGTCATACAATAAAACTTCTGGTCAGCAGCATGTTAAGTAAACAAAATATATTGCATCTAACAGATACACAACAGCTGTCATGCAATAAATCCAAGATGAGTCATAACTGTATGAAAATGTCATAGAAATATACTTAAATAAACAATGAGCTATGTACGGTAATATTTACAGAATTTCTTACAGCAGTGAAAGTGTTCACAGTAGGTCACAAGACCACGACAAAAACACACTATTCTCACAGCGTACTAACATCACTGTTAACAAGGACGACACAAAACAAACACCGGCAGTTTACGGTATAAATACAACTTCACAAAACCTAGACTACGACTTGCATTCATTTCATGCAAGTGATGATCGACATTGCTTAAATATCACTGGAATCACAATGACATCTATAGAGGAGCATTTTTCAAGACCTAACGGGGCATGGCTGTTCACTGCTGACGTCACGTTCATTTACATATCCATCGAAAAGGGACTTGGTCTAACACATAGATATAACACTAATCTATGGTCGTCAACCACTAATGCAATCTGCCTACCGCAGTTTTCCTGCGCCAGGCAGATAGCGTTAGTAGTTGACCTAGTTACATAATTAGTGTCCAAATAAGGAAATAGGTGCAGAGTCTGGTAGACCGGACACACCCTGTTAGGTGTTGAAAAACGCAGCTATAATCTCATTAGATCATTCTATCAGATTAACTCAGAAGATTTTATGTCACCTGTTGTCAGAGAACTGCGGAATTTTGCCATTTTGGCCTTGACACAATTACCAAAATACAAGACAAACACAACACAACACAAACACGATTAAACCAATATGCTGATCAGTAAATGAGAGTGATTCCATGAAAAATCAACGACGGTTCGATGTCTCATATTCACCAGCTGTCACCAAATGCATTGCAGTGTAAAAGGCTAAGCTTCGACTAAGTAAGCAACCCGGTATATTTTGAGGGGTGATCGACTTTTGCATCTGTAAACGAAATGTAACTATTCTGAAGAAATACAACTAGCCAATCTTGTTCCAATGCAAGAATATAATAATTATTTTTATCTTGTTTATAAGCCGAAGTTGAGGATTTTGAAGCAGTGTCATAGACTGCAATGGTTCTGGTAAGTACTTCTTTATATTGATCCCTTATTGGAATATCAATCATAGGTGTACAAGCCAGGGAGGCTACAGCCCCCCAACTTGGGCAAAAGCTAAATTTTTTGGGCAGAAGCCAGCCAAAAAAATGAATTTTTTTGTACTTATTAAACGAAAAACGGAAATCATTCCGTCTAGCAACATAAACTGCCCAGTGCCCAAAGTCTGGGATTTTTACTCATAATTATTGGGTGCGGTGAGTCGGGCAAAGTAATTTTGCAGGTTAGCACAGCAGTTTTTCGGGTGCTGTCGAAAAATTTTTCGGACAAAGATGGCTCAGCCCCCCTAGAAAAAATTGGCCCATATGCCTACGATAAGTACTTCATATCGATCCCTTACTGGAATATCAACCACAGTTTGGTAGACACATGGTACCACTGCAACAATAACTGATCAGACACACAACTAATGACAGCCAAAATCAGCCACACAGGATATTCGGTCATCAGCTGAATTATGTAAAAAAAGTGGAAACAGCTGCACAGTTTATTGGACTTCTTACATCCACATTTCAGTCAGCAGTTGGAGGCAGCAGAACAAATAAGGCAGCTTGGGCCCCCGTAATTTGATTTCCAACTGACAGGTAACAACTAGACCATTTGCAAATGCATACATCTTTTACACATGAAAATAATGCTACACAGACTAAAGCTGCATCTACTGTCTAAGCTGATATAAAATCATAGAGAGTAGAATGTAACTACAGAAAACTTCACCGTGTTATGCAACTCTGCTTTCACATTAAGACATCACAATTCATCATATAAAACAACGTTAAGCTAAAACGATACACGTTTACAATCCAGGTGATGATGCTGTGAAAGTACATGCTTCTCTACCAACTTATTGCCAAATCCTTAACACCTTGGTCTGCAAGATCAGACTAACTGACAACGGCCAGATGACATGGAACACAACCTCCAGCAACAAGCTGGTAGAGGTAACGAGCAGCATTATGAGGATAAAGTTAATCTCTCAAGATGTGCCTAAGAGGTTCAGTAAGTAAGTAGGAGTATTTCTAAGGCGCTTATATATAATGTCACAAAGCGCCGAGTGCTTGGTCGATGGGCATTTCAACACATGCCTATAGTAAGCTAAACGGTGATGCCTCCACACAGTAAGTCTGTTGTGAAGAAAGCGAGAAATGTTAATGACTGATGGGATTCATAACTTTGCCGACAAGCAATATAACGAGTTTGGACAAGGACTGCCTGTCCAGCACATTTTTTCTCATAACAAAAAAAACAACTGGGTTGGCACAGATTGACTGACAGTGTAATGCAACTACAGGCTTTCACTGCGTCTTATTAGATGCATCATTTTCATTTTAAGTGCTCTACTATGGGTGTTACTTATAGTTTACTGTGAACATATTGCCCCTGGCAGGTGCCACCCAGGTCAGTCCGAATCTCCTTCACTACGCCACTGACTTCACAGTGAAATTAATACTGCGGAATGCATTTGTCAGCACAATGTCAGCTGTAATATAAATATTAAAACTATGACACTGCATATCTAACGTCCTGCTTAATCACACAGTAAAAAACTTCTGAGTACAACAGACTTCAATGTCTTACATCAGGGGTCTCACAACATGCCCCCACAATGACTCGCTTGGGCTAGCAAAAATTTACCAGTAAGTAACATCTAAACTAGCTTCTTATTATGACCAGTAAAAGCTGTAGTTTAACCCGTTGTTTAAATAACCGACGCATACTTATAATTTATAAAAAAAAGGCCTGCCGACTGACGTATTTCCTCCAATGAGGCTCATACTGGGACCCATCTTAGATGAACACACACATGACCTGAATAAAACAGTAGTTGCTATCTGCAGAGTTAGTTATAGTTAAGTCAAACTTCTCGATGGCAGTTCAAGCCATTCTTGTACAAAGTCACTCAATGCACAAATCTGAATTAAACAACAATGACTAAGCCTTCACTGCTGTTCAGCAGTAATATTAGTCTATTACATGTACTTAGTAATAACTAGTACACAGAAACTTTTCACTGGGTCAAGTTTTCTGAAAATTAATTCATGTCGAGTCCTCAAAACCGAACTTTTGGGAATCATTGCAGGAGGACTTTTCACACACTGGACGCGCATCCTGTCATCCAACCAAAAAGTCAAGTCTCAAAGCACTGCATAGTTACTGAACATACATGTAGACGCATATAACTCACTTTTGGTTCATTTAACTGGCCTGTTTTTCACAATTACTCCCGGTGAAATGGGTCCCAAATAGTGAATCTTTGACCATTGCTGTAGCACGTTTTTACGTGTCTGATGAAACCAAACCAGAAGTGACAAAACAGTACATACATATAAATGTCATATGATCAGATTGCTATGCGTATCATACTTATCATGCCAAGTTCAAGCAAATAGTGATTGGTCAGTTCATTTAGGAATGTTAGCAATGTCTACAAATACAACATCAGTATTGTCATATCAAAGAACATGTACGAAAATTAATGAATAACAAGTATAAATGTACTATGGATCAGGAACTGTAGACAGAAGTGCTAGCGGGCATATGCATTGGGCAGATACTGCATGTGCACTATTCACTCACCAGATGGCAACACTTCTGCGTGAAATGAGACATGGCACCATCTTGAAAGTGCAACATCAAAACGAAAACTAAAAATCTAACTTTGTAAATCGATGTGTAGAACAACCATTGTGCTGAGTTGTAGCCAATCTGATTTGAAATGACGGAGCTGAGGCATTTTCGTCGGGAAGTCATGGTCGCCACCTTGAAAGTATGACAGCGCCTCTGAAGTTACGACCTAATGGTGCTATACAAATCTATTATTATTATCATATCAGAAATCCAACTCTGTCAATCGACACTTGTTTCCTTGAATAATCTTGCCAAATTTCATCCCAATCCAATTTGAAATGATGGAGCCATAAGCTTTTTTGAAGAGTGTCAACAAGAAGAAGAAGAACAAGACGAGACGAGTAGTAATATGGGACGAGTTCTGATCCAAAAAAGTGACGATAACATACTGAGTTTCTTTCTAAATTGCGCCAGCTAACTTCCATGAGACAATCACAAAAGTCTGAACAAAACAACGGACATGATCTGATAGGTAAATTACACCGACATTAAATTAACTACGTAGTTAGCAGATCCAAACATTACATATACCAGGGCTGGAAAAAAACCTAGGTTTTTTGGAAAAAGTTTTTAGGCTTTTCAGGTTTTTAAGGTTTTTTTAGATTTTAGTATGCAAAGAAGACTGGACACAAAATTCTGACCCAGGAAGAACATCCTGTACACCATTCTCTCTGTTACATCGTATTCTACAAATTATTAACAAAACTCACAAATCATGATTAAAATATGAAATTAAACATGATTCGTATAAAATTTCACCCAAAAATAAAAAACCTAAATTTTGGACTTTTGAGGTTCTTTCGGTTTTTAAAAACCTAAAAAACCTAGGTTTTTCGAAGCCATTTTCCAGCCCCGCATGTCATACATGTCAACAAAGTCTGCCATGGTGTCATCTTTCAATGGCAGTGAATACCGGCACATTGTCAGGATAATAAGTCATTATGCTTAGCAACAGTACTCACCAACCAACAAACCAAAACCCATTAAAATATTAACATCAAGAAACAATCTACCAAATGATACAATCATCAAAAACCATCAGGCTCTTGATGGCAGCATAGCGTGGGTTATCGGCGCCCGGGGCGGACTGCAATTTTGCCACCCAAAAGTCGTGAGATGCCTGATGCCCCCTTATTATTCCTATTTTTGCCGTTTTACCAGCATTTTTGCTGTTATCACCCCACTTTTGTTGCCCCTCCTGACTGTCGCCCATGGAAGTCCGCCATCTTCGCCCCATCGCTACGCCACTGGCTCTTGATTTAGTCTTGTCAGGCCTGGAAATGGACTGCAGCTACTTTGTCACAGACTGCAGATGCTGCATTGGGTTGCCACACTCAAAATATACACGGCTTTGTAATATGTACGAATACTATTTTTCACCGGCAGCTGGCATTATTCAAAAGTTTTAAACCTCTGTCCAACAAGGATTCAAGATCAACACAGTGCAACGAGAAAACATGCAGATGTTGCCATAACAAACATCTGTAACTCTGCATTAGTTGATTCTAGGGCTCCGACCGTAGCCATATGGGCAGATCGATTCTCACGATGTTGCTGGCGACGACTCTTGTCTCGCCTCCAATAACCCTACCCACAGTGCCCTGCAGTCATTGTTTATCATCTTTGCTCCACGCCGTCGCTGCTATCCAGCCGCCGTGAGCAAGGGGGAGGGGGCGGAGGGGCACTGAGTCAAGAACGGCCGTGCTAAGCCGCCACTCAGTTGCAGTAAGTTGACTGTCACTGAAGTGAGGTGCTAACTGAATCCAGACCGCAGCTGCGTCATGCTGCTATGAGTGTTAGACTGTTAGTGCTGCTCAATCACCTACGAGATTAGGACCTGCCGACGATTCTGGTGAGATTTGCCGATCGACCGGAGCCCTACTTGATTCATAGCTTACTGGATGCTAAGCCCTGATTCAACATTGTGAACACCATTACAAAACGCAGCTAAATTAACCTGAATAACATCAGTGGCTGCCGGACAATGACAAGAATGAAGCAAGATATATATACCGATAACACAAGAGCAGACATCAATTCGCTTGTGACATACGGCACGCACCACATAAATGCCTTTGGTTCGTGATTTGATTAATCCACGACGGATGAGATATGACTATAGAATACGAAGTTGGCATGTTGTAAAAGCTGCGTTGTGAAAGCTGCGCTAAAACTTGCAACAAAAGCACTTTAATGCTTCTCTTCACTTCGAAGCAGTTCCATCAAACAGCCCATTGCTCCGAAGTATCCCTGCCAGCCATTGCACAGCACAGCATTACCGGTGGTCGAATCACAGACATTATAGTTACAGACATCAGAGAGATAACAATGGAAGAATAACAAGTAAAAACTAATAAAATAATACAATAAGCTCAACTGTTGATGCGATAGCCGATCATGATGCTTACGGCACATTAATTAATGATCACGTCCATAAGAATAGTCTCCCATGTTCGTAGCAACATAAATAAAATGGTCATGTGATCAGGAAATTGAGATATAATAAATAAGTCCAATTTCTAAATACGGGGGTAGGAAGTTAGAAGGAATAGGGTCAGCATAGGGGATAGAAAGTAGAAAGAAAGATAGAAAGACTTTTACTGTAATGTATTATTTAGCCACAATACACTTTGTCACAGTCAGATGACAGTATCATGCCAATAGTCTCAACTAAAAATTCAACAGAAAAAGACACCTACTCATGTTGTGCACTCTCTCATTCAAGAACTAGTCATGCCTAACTGCTGTTGCTGCTGCTAATAGAACTTAAAATTTCTCTTTATTTTCTGCACAGTTACTCCCTTTCCACATTGGGTTGTCAAGTCAGGCCTTACAAATGTACACTTTGAGCAAGCAAGCAAGCAAGTATGCCTACATGCCTCTGAGAACTTCAATAAGCAGCACTATACAAAGTCTAGACTTGATTTAATTTAAATGAAAAGAAAAAAATGCCACTTTTTCCACTGAATACAAGACAGAGGGAAATGATACTGGTTCTGACTAAAATCTACTTACAAAAGATACCTCGTGTTCAAGGAAGAGAGCCTTCATTGTTCCTTTCGACCAGTAATTCATGGCGTATGCAAGCATCTTCATGGAAATTGTGTTGACGCGCAAGAAGTTGCCGATGAAAACCACCCGCTCAATGCGCTACAGCAAAGCAATAATACAATGTGCTCGTCATATGAATCATAACTCAAGAGATTATTAGCTAATCACTCCCATACATCAGCCAATCTGCAGACCACTTACAATATTTGTTTCCAACAATGTACGATGCCCCCAAGTGTAACCTGCATGGCACTCCATAATCACCTTCCTTTTTATATTACTCCAATTCTGCTTAAAAAACGGCTAAGAAAAATGTCAATATTTTGAAATTAACAAAACTTATTGAAGAAAAGCAGCAGTAACTCTGAGACACTAGATGTGAGACTACAAAATGACAGAAAAGATGTCATTGGTTTGGCAGGAGATGGCTGAAAAGCTGTTATCTGACACCAGTAAGTATCAAATTGCTGTTCAAACAATGTTCCAGAAAACTAAGGGACTGATTTTACACCAGACAGATCATCTTTTTTTGTTCTGGTTTGATGCACGCTGTATGCATCCCACTAATATTTACACATTACTGCTAACCAAAGTAAGCATGCCTTTCTATGCCATGGTCAATGCTATTGTCATGACTGGAGCAATGAATCCACAATGTGGCACCAGCTTACATGTGCATAAAAATGAAAACTAAACTACAACTAGTAGACGTGTGTACCTCATTAACAGCACACATCCGAGCAATTGAGCCGATATTGTTTGTTATCGTGACAAGCGTTGCTTTCGCGAGGTCGGCCTTGCTAACGCTCTGTCGTCGTTCGGCACTCATCATGTGGCCAAAACTGCAAAGTTCACAGAAACAGCCGCAGTCAATAAACTTCAGCAATCAACATTTACTGCTATAGCTGGAGTTCATTTTACTATCCAAACCTACACTATATCAGTGCATGCATTATAATCACACATATGTTGGCATATTATGTCATAAATATAACACGATCTGATTCTTGTTTGTCAACCCCTTTCTAAGGAATTATTGCACATATCTGCATAAACCATATATTATTAGAAACCAAACTTCCTGGGCCACATATCTGTTTGCAACAGCAGAGATGTATCTTTGCTCATTTTCACAGTCATCTTGAAAAGCCACAGCATCTATGTGCAAATCAAGCCAGCATGAAAACAGAATTTAACTTAAAATGATCACTGAGGGTCATCTATTTCCAGTCAGTGCAAACCCAGTGAGTGACTACATATTACCACATAATACTTTTGGCCCTATGTCTGAAGATTTCGAAGATATATCGATTGAAACCACTGGAAATTGCCATTTTCAACAACCCATGCATGGTCATTTCAGTCACCTCTTCAGCAAACTCACGCAAATATCCACACAAATATTATATTGCCATAAACTAGAGTCTCTGGGATGTATTTGTTCTGCTTCATCATTTACTTCACAGTCATCTCTAATAGCCGCAGTGCAGAAAGCTGTCAGATATATTGGCTAGAAAAGAGAATTTAACATACAATAGCTATTCAAGTCAAGTATTTTGCAGGCACGTAGCAATGGTGGATCTGCGGGTACCTGCCCCCATATTTGTTCTTTTTCCCCAAAATTTAACAAATATTTTAACAGCTATCTTTTTACAATATGCATAGTAATGTAGGCAGCTGCACGCCCTTGCCCCCCAATTTTGTTCTTTGCAAACCAAAAAATTCCCTTGTCCCAAAAATTGTGGCTGGCTATGTGTCTGCTACTTTGAAGTCTTTAAAAGGCAAATGAGGACTAAATTCACATGATGAGCTTCCGGAATCCACATCATACAGGCTGCATGATATGTGACACGCTGTAAAAATTCATTTAAACTTAAACATCACGAATTTCAAACATTTTAAAATTTCATAAGTTCAAATTCCTAATCAACAACCGAAAGCAGATGTGCAGCATTAGGTCATATTAAACAAATAACTGGCATACTGCTAGAAAATCGGTGCCGATGAGTTTACCTGCTGGCAACAACATTTCCTGGCAAACCAAATCGCTGGTAGTCACCGCCGTAAATGTCTTTGACAAGCTTGTCAACACACGTGCTGTCACCTTGTGATGCTAGAGTAATTGCATCTTCAAACGTTTCACAGTCGGTCAGCAGGCAACACAACCCAAGGAATGTACCACCACCAAGACTGCAAACACACAAACGTGCAGAGATGTAAAAACCCACTACATTAGTATATAC
>Ga0056132_1000199_pt1 | contig 13356 bp, 8 predicted proteins | sample WorMetLIZISLAND2_3_FD_71119 | JGI IMG/M metagenome (GOLD analysis project Ga0056132, IMG submission 71119) | Marine gutless worms symbiont microbial communities from Max Planck institute for Marine Microbiology, Germany - Olavius clavatus LIZARD... ...
ATGTGGGCAGCTGAGGCGCTGTTTCTCTGCGGTAGCTGAGCTTCTTGTAGGCTGAGGTTGGACCTTTGCATTCCATACCACTGCCACTGTGGCTTACCAGTGGATGGCTGTGGGCTTCACAGCTTTGCATCCATCTCGTCTTTTGTACACTTTCTAGTAAAAAAATGGTTTGTTAAGTTTGTTATGTGTGTGCAACTCTGGTACCTGCATTTGTTGCCATCTATTTGCTGTTCTGAGTTTGTAATGTAATACGTTTGTTGATATGTTGGCAGGCCTGATGGTGCAAAACTGCTGCTAGATCCACGTAGAGACGCTACCCAGCCATTTCTTGGTCTTGCATTTAAGTTAGAGGCAAGTCGTTTCAAGTGTTTTTACCATGCAACATATTATTGTGTGCAGGCATGGTGTGACCATTTGGCCCATCCTTCTCTTATACAGCTGGACTGTCAAAATGGCATGTTTACTACTTGTAGTCATGTCAGTCTGGTTCCCTCAGTTTTAAAATTCTGGCAAGATCGCTTTCATTGTGACTGACTTGCATTTACTTTGTTGTATCATTTTAAGTGCTGGTGATGATTCCATTTTAATAAAAAAAAATAAAGAAATTAATATTTTGCCTTATGAGAAACAGAATTTGAGAGCAGTCCCTATGATTGAGACAAGATGAATGAATGAATACATATATTTATATCAGTCAGTCAATCGGCCAATTAGACAGAGTCCTTGGGCGCACTAGTGGCCGAAGAGATGACTTTTGAGTCGACTTTTGAGTCTTTTACGAATGGTTTGATGGACAGAGTTGAAGTCTGCAGTTCGACGGGGAGGCTGTTCCATGTTGCCGGGCACGACACAGCAAAGTGTCGCAGTCCGATTGTAATCCTTGTACGTGGCATGACGAGTGCCCCACTGTCTGCCCACCACAGCTGCCACCTGCCAACAACGGACGATATAGAAACAGTGCTATGAAACAATAGTGAAATACAGTGTATGCCCCTTATAGAACTCATCACAGTAATCAGTAGTCGTCTGTTAGCTGCTCTTTCTACTGTTGTATTTTACCTGAAGATTTCCTCAAGGTCAAGGTTATTCTGAACAAGTGTTTAGTGATCTGAAGTGATTATTTTAGTGAACCGTTTGACAAACTGCAGTTGTGGAGTTGTAAGTGACAGCAGTGTAATGTAATTGTAAATGCAGTTCATCATCAACCGACCACTTTAGTCATTGGCAGCGGCAGGGGGACAGTTCCCTCCCCTAAATTTAGACTGTCACAAATTTTCTTGGAACGAACGTCGACAGGAAGGGAATTTTGTCCTTCATATTTAGAATACCTGGCTGGGCTAGGCAGAGCAAATTGTCTTGAGTGTATTTTGAAGTGCACTTTCTCTGTGCAGACTGATATACTGTATGAGTAAATTTCAGATTATTTTCTACACATGCAGTATGAAAATTCAGAGTGAAAATACTTTTTATTAGTAATATTGCTGTGTGAAAATTTCAACTTCCTGCCTACCCCCAACTTTTTTAACCCATGATGCTGCTGTGGCTAGTTCTTTGGTGTTTAAATTTGTTGATCTGTCATCATCGGGACATCCCATCTGTGAAATGCTGAATTCTGAAAATCACAGAAGTCATACTCAGTCAGGATAAAGCTTGACAGCAATCTAATTGAACATAACAAAAATTTATATCACTTGGAGGTCAATTCATTGTTATTATATCGGTAGTCATCTTTATTATACTAACAGTAAGAGTGTTGATGTTGATGTCCAGCAGTTTGCGTAATACATGATTGTGATTTTCACAATGTAGGCAGGAAAGTTTGGTCAACTGACATATATTCGAGTGTACCAGGGTTGTTTAAAGAGAGGCGACTCTGTTTACAATACAAGAACCCAGAAACGAATCCGCACGGCGAGGCTCGTGCGTATGCATGCTGATCAGATGGAGGTAAGTGTCACAAAATTACATGGATTTGAGAATTACTACAGTAGGCTGCTGCCTTCTGGCATAATAAACGATGATGATTTCACAAAATCCTGTGCTTACTTATGCCACCAGTGTCGTTGGCATTGGAGGTGTTGGTAAATTTTATGCAAAATATGTATATGCTATTTAATGCTGCCATCTTTACTGTTTTCTGATAGTTACTGCTATTATAATTATTATTTTGTTGTGCTCATTTATCTTGTGGTGTTCTATACAGATCAGTGAGGTCGAGATATTTTTCTCATTTACTTTACCCCTACTTTTGTTTTGAAGTGTTGGTCAAATGTACATTAATGAATAATGATCCATGATTTTACCATGATGTGTTGCTAGGACGTTCAAGAAGTATACGCTGGTGATATCTGTGCTCTGTTTGGCATTGAATGTGCGAGCGGCGACACTTTCGTGTTTCGAGGCAATATGAACTTGTCTATGGTTAGTGCCATATTGATTTTGTTTGTCACCATATTTGCATTTTGTTGGCTTGTTTAAAGTGAATTCTGCAAGAGACAGCCAATTAGATATGAAGTGATAAATTTTCTGATTGCAGAAGTGTGTAATTCTGTGATCCCTAGTTTTATACATGTATTTAGTGAGTGTACCAAGCTGTTAATATGACACGATGTTTGCATTCAGGAATCAATTTATGTGCCAGAGCCAGTTATATCAATGTCAATCAAACCTGCTTCAAAAAGCAGTCAAGACAACTTTGCCAAGGGCATTGCGCGGTTTACTCGAGAGGATCCGACGTTTCAGGTACACTTTGATCCAGAGAGCAGAGAATCAATTGCTTCCGGTATGGGAGAACTACACCTGGATGTCTACTCACAGGTTTGTGTGACTGTATGCAGGCGCTGATGCTGCTTGTCTATTTCGGTCATCATTTTTTAGATGGTAAAGGCATCAGTTAGGCTTATAATTGCTAGCTGCTAGGGACGGCTAGTAATTTAGGATTAGTTAAGGGTTTTCTGTGTGTTTTAGGGCCAGTTTGTTTATTTTGTGGCTGTGGTGTTTTTGGTGTATTTCCTCCCTGTTTGTTTTGTGTTGTCAGTACCAGTGCAAGTGATTGCCTGGAAAGACTCGTCTCTAAAATGACCGATTATGTGTCGAGCGGGATGCAAAAGTCTACTCACTCACTTAATTGCTCGAAAAACTGAGTGGTGTTGATTTCAGGCCCACTATAGTTAGTGCTGTGTATGTGTATTGTGTTAAGAGCATTGGCATAGCTTGCTTTAATATCTGTGGCTTGTGCTTTTCAACAGCCTGTAGATCTTCCTGCAGGCAACCATGTCTATGGTGGCACATGTGTGTCCTTGTACCATCCCAGGATTAGTTGCAAATTAAAGTAGCTGTGTACTTAATGCACTGAAGGTCATTATGATCATAGTCTGTATGACATATGTGTAATGTACTATATGTGAGTGCGAAGATCTTGCACTCTGTGTAGCACTGGTACAATATACTGTATGCATGAAATTACGTCTGAATTCTAAAAACATTTGTGGAGGTTTAAAAATTGCTGTGGTGTGTGAATTTGATTGAAGCACTCTCTGATACAGATACACGTACAGTACACTGTGTTTATAAATATGTACACTCTCCAGAAGAGAAGAGAACAAATGACTGAGCAAACTTGGTGCAGTCCTCTGTGTGCAGTTACACCTGCTGTACAACTGATACCATTAATCGAACATTCAGGAGACATGAACAACTATTGACAGCTCTCTGTGCACAACAACGAGTGGTGACCTCATCTTGGACTTCCTGTTGACTCATGACTCATCTAACTTGCACTGATTCAAGATATCTTTTACCCTGTCCAGACTTCACTTCCACAGTTCCACACTTCTACACCAGGAAGCTAGTTAAAAGGCTATCCATCCCAAACTCCAGAAAAAGGAAATCCAAAATTTTGCCAAACTGGCTCGACAGTTGCCTGAACAGCTTCAATTTCACGCTGCTTTGCTGGCAGTCCTGAGAACTTGCCTTTGCCTGTCTGCTTTCACATCAGGCATTAAAAGGAACACAAAGACTGTATGGTGACCTGGCACTTGTCCATGATCTACATGACATCTTTCAACTAGTAAAATCTACGACTGGTCATAGGTCACGGCTATTTCTGGAATAAAAATAAAGACATGACTGCCGTCATTTGAATCTCAACATAATTTATTTATAATGAACTTTACAGTAGATGGAATTCACTGCAGAAAATGCCAAACTCTGCATGCAGCAATATCTTGGCAGTTGGCACAAGTGTTGACCAAGACTTAATTCAAATGCTGCTTTGTGTTGGAAAAATGAATCTGGCTTACTTAGAACATTCCACTTCGGTTTAGTACTAAACAGTGCAGTGTGTTAGAAGTAACAGTGATGTATCTGGTGATTGGTGTCAATTTAATTACACCAGTTATATTCTTATAGTATTTATAATGATGTTATATTTTGTTATATTCTTTGACAGCGTCTTGAGCGTGAGTACAATGCCAAATGCATTCTTGGGAAGCCAAAAGTTGCATTCCGTGAGACTTTGGTCGCTCGCTGCGAGTAAGTGCCGTGCATCACTTGATTGCATAAGTTGTTAATATTTCTATGATTTCAGTGATTTTGCTCCAGTTTTAGAATCCTGATGCTACATTTTGATCTAAAGTTCAAAATTGGTTATCCTCATCAGGAAGGATAAATTAGAAAGGTAAAGAGATATTATTGCTGATAGCAACAAAAATGAAGTAAGCAGGTAAATAAAGAGTAAGTAGTATTTGTTTCATAGATGTTAAATGTTTTTCCTTTGCTTGCCAATATATAATAATAATAATAGTAATAGCGCCGACAATTTCTAACGCGCCGTAACATGAATAGAGTCATTACAAGGGCGCGACATTCTGTAATGTCACAAAAAACTCTCTTGACTAATGCAAGGTGAACTAAAGCCTAGCCATGTTGTCTTTTGTACATTTAACATGTAAGTGGAGGCCTTCTAGCTTAATGTAACGCAATAGTAGTTTGTTACTAGTAGTTGCTGTGCCGCAAGTTTTACCTTAGTTACTTTGAGTCGAATACAAGTTTTACAATGGAATGTTTTGCACTGTAATTCACTAAGAAGTCTGCAGTTATGGTGACTTGCATGGTACATGTACTGCTGTCTGTACAGCTTTGACTACCTGCACAAGCGGCAGACTGGCGGCCATGGCCAGTATGGCAAAGTCATTGGATATGTAGAGGTGAGTCATTCATAAAGGACATTATTCACAGTGTCTGTTGTAGATTAATCACATTTATATGCTGCTGGCTGATAGTTTTACCGAGCCCACCATGAAAATTTCAACGAAGATGGATGCATACTATCAGCAGCAAAATGTTGGCCTATGATTCTAGTTTCTAGCAATATTCGTAATGGTTCCATCTGGGAGGGGCGTCAAGTACAATAAGTCCAAACTTTGAACATGAGTTTTGAGTACATGGAGTATTGTGTATTTATGCTAGGCATACATCGCTGCATGCTGCTAGTCACATAGCTCTTGGCTAACTTCAAAATCAACATCTGATCAATGTGATGTATCCGATCTGCTTAAATTCATTCAGAATCAAATCCACACAAAGTAGTGTATGTAGGCATGAACAAAATTAGGGTGGAATAGCCTATATATAGGGCCCATTGCACGGACATCTTTACGATAGCACAGCTTTCTTGTTTTAAGAAATGTTGTCTACAGCTTTTGTCAATGTTGAAAGGGTCAATATTGAAGTCAGTGTGTCGGAAAACCTTGTCATTGTGGAGCTGGATCATTGTAATACTTTACACCAGGTTGTTTATATGTTGTTAGCCTGACAGTGGAATCGCAGGTCAGCTGAGTCTGTCTGTGTTAAACTAAGACCTGTTGTCATTGATGTTATCTAGTACGTGGAGCCGGTATTTCCTGTTTAGCTTTTGCTACCAAAAATGTTGTAAAAGGACAGTTTACATGCAGTAAACTGAGCAGTTTCTTTACTATATACCAGTGATGTTAACAAGGACTTGGGCCTCAAGGCCAAGGACTCGGATCCCAAGGCCAAGGACTTACGCCACAAGGACAAGGCCAAGGACAAGGTCAAATTTTTCACCGGTCTTCACTGTACTCCGTACATCATTTTTTCATCGTTAATGTTGTGTGAATGTTTCTATGTTCGCGTACAATTTCACTTGTTGACTACATTTTGTCAGTTTGTGAAAAATGGATATGTTATTGCTGTTAATGACAACTGACAAAGAAGAATGCCAAACAGTAAACACCCAAAAAGATGACAAGTATCACAAAATTAGCCACACCACGCACATTGACCATTACAAGTTCACATCAGTCAGCTGAAGATAGAACACTTGGCAAACACCAATGACTTCAGCAACTTGTCTGACATTTTCGCACGATGTGGGCGGACGATCAGCCCACTGTTAGAAATAGAACTCTTTCAACGGGGGCTGCGCTGGCAGAAACAGCCAGAAAATTAAACAAGTATCCAAGGGGCACAAATTCCATCTGGGTACAATGTACATAAAGTAGATAAGTAATGTCACAGTCATACTTATAGTGCTGTTGTGTACGTAATGGACACAGGTGTATAGCATGATAGCATCTGGCCTATGGAGTCTTGAAAGTGGTCCTTGGCTTGGCCAAGGCCAAGGACTTGGATCCCAAGGCCAAGGCCAAGGACTTGAGCCACAAGGCCAAGGACTTGGAGTTTGGCCTTAAGGACCAAGGCCAAGGACTAACATCACTGCTATATGCCAATGTGGTTGTTTAATGTGTGTTTGTAGCCACTACCTCCAGAGTCATACACACAGCTTGTGTTTCGAGACAACACAACCGGCACAAATGTGCCGAAACAGTTTATTTCATCTATTGAAAAGGTGTTTATTTAGTATTGTCTACTGTGAAAATTATACGTGTGCTGTTGCGTAATTAATTATAGCTCATACTATATGCTTCTGCCCTCCTGCACTACATTGGCTTGAGTTCCGATGCTGTTGCATAATTTCCAAGTGTTTGAGATTGTAATAACAGACATGGAAAAACACATTGACAGACCAAGTGAATAGCCTTACGGCTTACCTTACCTTACCTGAGGGCTGGTCTAATGATTATTATAAGAATAGTGAAGTGAAATGTAAGCAGCATACAAAAACTCGAGCAACAGATCCACTTCCTCAGAACCCCAAAACGGCAGTGTGGCATGGTGGTGCTTGGTGTATAGTGCGGTAATATTAAACTCAGTTTTGTGTCAGACATTGCAGTGTAACAGAGCTGGATTGAGATGTCAACAAGACATTGCATTTTGTTATCATTCTGGAACTTAAATTGATTGACCAGCTAAACTTGTCTGTAATGTACCTTGTTAGGTATCAAGACTTTCAAACGACATTTGAAGACATACTTGTTTGTAAACTCGTAGTGATGGCGCTGACCCTCTTGTTTCTTTCTTTGTCTACTGAACATGTCGTCATATTTTGTGTATGTTATGCGTCCTTGCAGTTTTTGGACTAAATGCCACGTTAATCTTTTCATTAATAATAATAATAATAATAATAATAATAATAATGAAAGAGCAATGTTTAAACTCTGTTCATTGGCTGACTAAGTTAAATATTTTTATTGATAGTTTTTGTGGTGTGGTGGTTGCAGTGCATTATTTGCCACTATTTTGCTATCTGTTGTGTGTGACAGGGCTTTAGGATGACTTGTGAGAAGGGTATATTAACCGGACACAAAATATCTGGCATTAAATTCGTTCTGGTGGATGGTAAGTTGTCTGCTTTCTTTGAACTAGTTTGGTTATGTGAAAACTACTAACTGCATTGTAGAGAATTGTCAGGTGGTCTGTGATCATCATTGGTTGTTGTAGTTTTGGTATAATAGCAGATGTAATGCAGCACAATCCTTTCATCTTTGCTAATTGAATCCATCCAGTTGCTGTTGTCATTGTCATGACAAACCTCGGACCCACGCCTCTGTGGGGTGGCAAATTCCCTGAAGAGACGAGGAGTTCCATTAAATTCATGAGTCTGTAGATTCTCCTAAATGATGCCGACGTTTTGCTTCTTATTTTGTCCATGACAGAGGTAAATATTCAGCTGTCTCTCCCCCATTATTGCAATTTAGTGGACAAACTTGAGATGTAATCCGGCCAGTAACAGCCCGGTAGAAAGCCGTGGAAGTGCCTGTTTAACCTCTACTGGTGGATTGCTGTTTGTGCTTGAAGTGGTGTATTCAAGGTAACCTACAACAGTATTTGATGCCAGGTGATTTTCTGCTCCACTACTGCTTGCCTCATTGCTGACTTAATATCAATATCTGCTTCTGACTGATAGCAGAGTTCTGTCAACCATCTTGTCTGCCATCTCATTGCCCTCTAACCTTGCATGTCCAGTTACCCGTAGTCCCATACCAGAACCCAGTTATAATTCACACCATTATTATAATAGCTTTAGGTATGACTTGCATTAGCTTATCAGTAGTAGCTACAAATAAATAAATGTCACATAAGTATATACGAGAAATGCTAATGTGTTTTTTGTAAGTTCAGACGTTAAATTGTCGATTGTTTTTTAAAGGTAGAAGACTGACTTTTATATTTAATTAAAACCTAACCTATTGTGTCTATATCCAGTATAAACAACTGTATCATTTGGCCCTAATTATTGCCGATACTGCATGCTTCTGCCCTCGTGCAATACGCTAGCTTCAGTTCCTGACACTTAATATGTTTCTTCATTTATTTGTATACTTTTTAGAAGCAGAGAAGACAATTTCTTTACTTTACTGAAACTGACTGATGCTGTTGCATAATACACACGTGTTTAAGATTGTAATAACAGAGAGGAAAGCACATTGGCAGATCAAGTGAATGCCCCTCACTGAGGCCACTGTAATGGGCCCAATGTGCATCAGGTGAATAGCTGTATTTCTCGCAAATCTGGTTTCACAAGATTTTTGGCCAGATTTCAGCAGGACAGCAGTGCATGTTGACTATTTACTGCTACAAGTAATCAAATTATTATTTCTTGTTATTGTTTGAGTTATTTCATGGTTGATGCACTATCTCTGTTACCAGAATTGAATTATAATTAGTGATACATAAAAACTGGTCGAGCGTGATGAGAGAGAGTAATGCTGAGGAAGTCAGACAAAGTGAGAGTTATGTCAATATGCAAGCGTCCCAATATCAGTGCTGCAGCTGGTTGTGGTGCATTTTGCTCATGACTTATGCAAACCATGACAAATTTCTGCTGACAGTAAACAGTCAGTAGTATTAAACTATCTGTCCAAAAATGTGGAAATGAATTTTCTCCCAAATCTGACCGTGGCTAGATTTGATATGCAAATTTAGTACTGCCAGAATTTTTAACATTGAAGTCTGGTTTGTCTCTAGATGTATATAATGTTTATATAGAGTGCTTACTCTTGACTCTGAAAGAGACTTAATTAATTGTTTCTTGGTGATACAGTGTACTATGGTGCAAACAGTGCATTGAGTCATAATATAACTTTTGTTAGTGCAGTTGTGTCTGTGTCTTAAAGGTGCACATCATTCGGTCGACTCTTGCGACTATTCGTTTCAACTTGCTGCAGAAGGCGCCATTAAACAAGGTCATTTCTTGTCTAGATCTGTTACTGTTTGTTCTGCTGCTGTGATAGTTTTGTGCGTAATGTGTATGCTTTGTGTAGCAGTTTTTTGTTTGTCCTCCGTCTGTTGTCTATTTCAGTGCAGTATTATGCCAGGATAGCTTATCATATCACCCGGCAGTTTTCACCTTCTGTAAGCACTACAGTTTTATTTTTCAGATGTCGGCTATTATGCTAGATGTTTACATGTTTGTTGACTCCAGTAAAATATTCACGTGCACCAATGATTTGGTTAGTCTGCTCAGCTCCTGGTTGGTTTTCCATAACTCTTTGTTGGCTCTTTTGCTGCTGGTAAATATTCAGTTTGATTGTCAGGTTCAAATGAATAACACCAACTTCAGTTTATTTATTTGCGATATTTTACACAAACATATGTGGGATTCATCACAACATACATTCAATACATCTGCCATCACTCTTTTCTCTCTACGTGCTTTGGTGATCTGTCACCACACGGTCGCTCGTTAGAGGTCAGGTGTCACTGCTAAATATAGCACTGACATCACACAGTATACAGCGGTGAAAGTCTTGTCAGTAACCGTGGACGTGACATTGAGGTTGGGTGCTTTGTTATACAGTGATGGACTATGGACAGTGGTTGGTGATAGAACCGGTCATGACGGTTGAAGTTGTAGCACCAGTTGAATTCCAAGGCACAGTGTTGGCTGGGCTGACCAAGCGTCAGGGAGTCATAACTGGACAAGATGCCACTGAAGGCTACTTTTCAGTATTCAGTGAGGTGAGTGGTATAGTGATGTTGACCAGATTGCCTAGTCTGTACTTGTAACTCTGGAGGAAAAATACAACCATTCTTTTACCAGTAAGTTGGTCTTTCATAGGACACCTGGTTGGCTTTCATGGCAGTTACTTACTTAGTTTATGATGTGCAGTTTGTACTTTACCACCCAATGTTTCTGATGCTTTAAGCTCGAGTTTTGAGGTCACGAGTGAAGACACAGGCTGATATGCATGTACATTATACTGTGTCATGTTAGCGTAACTTTTTGATTTGCAACTACGTTCTTCTCATAACTTCTTTTCATAAAGTGCATGAGTGAATAGGAGTAATACTAGAAAGTTTTAATATTTTCATCTGCATGTGACTAGGTTCCACTAAACGAAATGTTTGGCTATGCTACTGAATTGCGATCATCAACACAGGGAAAGGGCGAGTTTTCGATGGAATATAGTCGCTACTGTCCTGCACTTCCAAAGACTCAGGAACGGCTGGTGCAACAATATGACGAACAGCAGAACCAACCTGCACGGGACCGAAAGAAGCAGAGTTGACATTAAGCACAACGTTAGAGTAATATTTCAGCTATGACCAAAGTTTCTCGGCACCTTGTGCCACTGCTGACAGTTCACTGCAGAATTATCGGCAAGCTTGACTGTGCTGTTTAGCAATGACTGCAAGTTTTTTCCACAAGAGCATTTTATGAATATCGTTACATGTGTGATTAATTATGAGCACTTAGTGATGGTAAATTGCAATTATGACAGTGTATGTATATTATATGACAATATATGACATATGTTATATGTACTGTATACACTACTTTGATGCTTTTGGATGGACAGCATATCAGACCTGTAAAAACTTCTGCTTCGGAACTCCTTGGGATAGTGGTTAGTGTAAGTTGGCGGGGTAAAGCCCAAAGTGCCATGTTTATATGAAGACTTTTAGCCTGTCCACCTCAGGATAAGGATAATGGCAGACTGAGGATCAGAGGGGCAACTGTCTAACCCAGGTACACCTGGACAGTGGCCGTTATAATGGATTATGTGCATATACAGTCTTAAAAGAAGATAGGCAATGGTTTTTATAGAAATTGAGTGGAAAGCAGTTTCCAGCAGTTTATTGCAATGCAAACACATGTGGGTAGTACAAACAGACAGATAATATCGCTAAATGCTAAAATTTTAAAGTTTCTAACAGCATTTATTTTTCGGCAATTTCTGAAAATCTTCGGAATCCGTGACGTCATCTCATATTACACTGTGATGGCCTTGTCCTTCATGTGTACATGACTGGGTTGATTAACATTATGGACATCGTGGTCTACGGAAAGCATAACGTAATCTACCAGGAGTCCGTACTGTGAGCACAATGATCTGTGCTGACTGACGTCCATATGGCCTGAGCTGAACGATTTGTCGTCGCAACCACACCGGCTGCATTTACGCTACCGACATCGTAATTATAGGCCTGCAGTGGTTTTGATCCGGCTGTGAATAAACCAAGACTGTCATCTTCATCGCACGACATCTGTGCCGACAATGTCCCAAATGTTAATTTTAACACACACAAGCTGAAATGTTTTGAGATGACGTCATCACTCGGCACTGAAACCAGAAAGTAAACAAATCTTCGGGTTTGCACTTTTCGACCAACAGTTGCTCTGCTCTTTTTTGTGACCAATCGCGATATGCAGGTGGGTTTTATGATGTAAAAGGCAGTTGGTGAGCTATTTATCTTAAAAAGTACAAAACCTTTGCCTATCTTCTTTAAGTGTTCTGTTGTGTTATACTTTTTGTAACAAAATAGTAGCTATGCACTGTGTCTCGAAAAATAGCCTACTTTCACTGTTTAATATCTTCTATTGTTGTGCGTCTAATTAAGTGAAATTTGGTTTGCAGCATGGTGTTTTCTTTGCTACTAAGTGCATGCATTATTTCCCACTTATGCTAGTTGTGTTCCTCCACTGTCTTGTTGTAAGTGGGAAACCTATAGGCTTCCTGCCAATGTTGTAATCACTGTGTGAGACATTTTTGCATATATGTAAAATGAAACTGATTTGAAATCGATCTGGACAAAACTTGTCAAACAAATGGTAGGTCAGGAAAGAGTGACCCTGTAGAATTTTCAGAGGAATCACTGCGGTGGTTCTAACTAGTAGCATCAAAAGGGTCTGAAAACCGTTTTTTGTTCAGTTATACTATGCATCGTTTTGATCACTTCCCTTTCATGCAGATTTCCTCCCAATTTAATGGCATGATCACATTCATCACTTCAAAGCCAATTTTTGACATTTTTCTCAGAAAACAGCAGAAATTGTGGTGTCTTGCATACCCACATGAGCACAACCTACAGCAAAGGAGATACAATTTTGGACAATCAGAAGTTCACTTAAAAGTTAGTCTTCCTCTTAACTGCAGTGTGTCTCAAAAATGGCCCAGTTTTAAACTTAGATAACAACTAATAGCTTTTGGTATATTTTATAGTAAACCATAACTAGTAAAATGCCTTCTTACCGTAGATTTTTTTACATTATTGTGTGAATTCTACTCACTAGTGCCTAGTGAAAAGAAGAACTTAATGTTTGTAAACCTAAGTTTTTGAGGCACAGTGTAGTGCTGCATAGGAAATAGTTTTATTTGTGTGTACATAATGTGGTGCCTGCGAATAATTCTTGGCTTCAAATGGTCGGATTTCGTGAGGAATGAAGATGTCCGACATGCCACTCAGCAGCCTCCACTTTCCTCTATTGTCAAAACCCGTCGCCTCTCTCTGGCCATATAGCCCGAATGAATGAGTCGAGGGATGCCAGCCGTATCCTCTTCGAACCACCGTCAGAGGTCTGGAGGAAACCGCGGACGGCCACGCAATTCCTGAGTCCGGACTGTTACTAACGACCTGGCAAACTCCTACACTGCTTCGGGAAGCAAGAGAGGCAGCTCAGGACCGGGTCTACTGGAGGATGTTTACGAA
>Ga0056132_1000201_pt1 | contig 13337 bp, 7 predicted proteins | sample WorMetLIZISLAND2_3_FD_71119 | JGI IMG/M metagenome (GOLD analysis project Ga0056132, IMG submission 71119) | Marine gutless worms symbiont microbial communities from Max Planck institute for Marine Microbiology, Germany - Olavius clavatus LIZARD... ...
GTATATACATGTTCATTATAGGAAATGTGTCTCCAATTCGCTTGCAATACATAGCGCTGTATAAACGTGTTTGAAGGATTGGCTGATTGATTGATTGATTGATTGATTTTATATATTTTACAGTACTGTCTAGAGTCGTTAATTCATCTGTAAACATAAGCATCTCGATAGTTAATTATACCTGTTTGACAGGTGGACAAATGCAGAGATGCCAGCACACCTATAAAACACACCACAATCACTGCATCAATTGGGTGACTAGCAAGAAGACCTGGCGTTGCAGGGGAGCTGACAATGACAATTGAGTTTCCTGAAAACTGTTACTGATATCGGGTATTATTGCATGAACGACAGACGATTGCCGAATGACAACGCCAGTTTGACTGATAAATTATAATATACTGTTAATGTTAACACTTCACAAGTAGGCTACTTTAGGCTAGGCGGCTAGGCCATACACGATAACTTAATAGACACAATTTTCAGCACTAGACAGATGTAACAATATAGGCCTACTGTAACTATAGAGAGTAATTCAGGTTGGGTTAGAACGAAGTGCTGCTACAGAGGCGTGGCATATACTACCCACGACGATGTGGCTTTGCGTCGCTGGCTGGCTAATGTCACCGTGATAAGAGATTCTGCTCGATGGCCATAGCATTATAACATCCCATAACCAGTGTTCGAGAAAACGTGTGCAACCTCTCAAAAAAACGTAAAAAGTCATGTTTTTGGATTTTCGAAAAAAAACGTAAAAGAACGTAAAAACGTAACCAGTTAGTCGTGCAGCCTTTAATTACTCAACTACTGGAAGTAGGTACCGGTAAATCACGGTCACCAACGTCAAACATCTTGCTCAGAAGTGCAGACACAAGAAACTATGCAACTGACAACTGTGTGTGATAAATGCCTATAAGTACACATAACATCCGAGGGTTTTGAGGCCAAAATTGCTATAGACATTTAGCAAACTTGATACTTTTTGTTACTGTTTACTTTTTTTGAAACGTCATTTCCAAAAACGTAAAAAGTCATGTTTTTTTCAAATCTGAAAAAAAAACATAAAATACGTATTTTCGAACACTGCCCATAACGTTATGTGTCTGTTCACGTGAACTGAACTGGAGTGAATGAAATTATCAAACAATAAAAAATACAGTCTACAGCACTATTCTGTCAATCATATTTGTTACAACTGCCACGGGCCTACATGAGATGAGTTCCAAGTCGGTAAGATGAGTGCGCAAATTTGCATATTCGCCACTTACTGTATCTGACCGCACATAGGCTAATACGCAGTCGCTCGTCGGCACTTCAGTGATCCCAAAGTGCTTGACCTTGAATGACCTCTGGACGTGGTTCAAGGTATGCCAGAATGTGGACGTGTTCTCTCAACCGTGGCGAGGTACAAGAGGGAAAACAGTGAAGACTGTTTATACTATTAGTATCATTTATGGACCATAATGAAATTTCGTCGAGGCTTTCTGCTCGTCCTCGTTATGTTTTATAGGCCCGATTCAATTTAACATCACACACAGCTAAGACCGAAGACAAACAATTGCACAAATAACCAAATGAAGATACTCCATTGCTGGCAGATATACGTACAAAATACTGGCAAAAATAGCTGAAGATACATGTCTGATAAAATGCCACAACAAGCCATGGCAACTAATTCTCCATATGCTGTTATGACGTCATCTACTTTCACTAATAGGCTAACAGTGCCGTGTGGGCCCCGAAGCACCCGCAAGACCGTGCAAGGGGCCGCAAGCAGGGCTGGAAAAAATAGGTGAAATCGTCCATGGATGAAATGCGAACTAAACAATCTTTCATTACTCATTCGTCTTTGCATCTGTGTTCGTGTTGTTAAGCTTTTTGAGCTCGCCTTTTGTTTTGCTTTTCATTTTCAATTTTTTCGTTTCTTAGCGGCCATCAGAATGAAAAGTCGAGTCGAATATTAAATTAAGCTAAAGTTGCTAAACTGAGAAAACTTAGCATCACTACTGTGCCATCGCCGTAGTACCGGTACTGCGGTACATTCCGTAGATGTTACGCGGCAAATCGATGCAAGCGGCCGAAATTATCAGTGACATCCATTTGCCCGGAAACGGATATACTTTAGCGTAATTGTGGGTCGGGGTCGGCGTAAAATGTCCACGACATGCCGATGCCTCTCTGTCCTACAGGATGCGGCCGAAATATAAATTATTATTTTCCTGGCAGCAGCGTAGTCTATAGCGATGTATCGGTGCAGATCACATCGCCTGATGAGATATAATCACATATTGACAGTTCGCCACTTACCATTTAAAATTCGTTAAAAAATTCACGAATTTAACCAGTTTAAAAAATTCGTATAATCGGCTGATATTTACTGAAATGGAAAATTTTAACTAACTTGTCAGCAATATTGGTATCAGTTGACGAAACGAGTGCAGTTTTGCAGTTTTGAGTTGGCGTTTGGTAATGGCATTGTGTTAGACAACACTGTCGACAATGCAATGTGTTTGTAGGTTTGGAAATCAATGAAGTTTTCCAATTTCCTGCTATAACTAATCACAGCGAATTTTATTTTGAAAATACGTGGTATTTATTAAAAAAACATCCTTTAAAATGGTGATACGATGTATCGTTTAGCCACAAAGCACAGCGATAGGCTAAAAAGCTGTCAGGGATCAATAGAGACTAAGTTTCAAACTGTAAATAGGCAAATCTCACGCTGACCACTGCTATTTCTCACAACGGTCTGTAGCTATACCATACGTCTTACGCAGTACGATCGGCTATTTGTCACGTTTGTGCGTTTTTTTAGCATTTATGAAATTTTAACTTCAATGTTTTTCATCAGTTATTGTTTATGCGTCTGATGGTTCCCCTGTTTCGGCGCATGTAGTTACGGCTCCGTGTAGCGACGAGTTCAGCAGCTAATGCCGTACGAGATTCATCGTTAGTGACGTCGCGACCGCATTGCAGATGAGATGACATTCCGGAAACATTACCGAAACGCTTTTTGCGTGGCACGTGACAGGGCAGCGACGCGCCGCCATTGGAGGCATCGAGAGCACTAGGGATGCTACTCTCATTCAATTCGTCAAACGTTAAACGATGATTTTAGCGTTCTAAAGTCCTAAACGCTTAAAAGTCGTTTAGACGAAAATGGCGGATGAACACGGTGCAGGTCCCGTGCACATTATTCTGATTCGGACGTCTTCCGGCCCGCGAACCTCCAAGTATCCAAATGCCGTAATGCAAAATCAGAGCGTGGCTTGGTGGTGTTGTGGTTATGGCTGCTAATTTGCTATGGCGTCGGACTTGTGATCAACAGGTCGCGAGTCCGACTCCGGACCGTACAGTGCCGGGTTAGTACTTGGATGGGTTACCGTCTGTGGGCGGCTAAACCATCTCTGTAGGCAACCAGTCACCTACAGCTGTAGGTCCACTCAGACCTCCAAATCTCCGTGGTAGGTAAATCGAGTACCGGCCTGACTGGCTGAGGTTAAGGCTTAACCCCAGCCAGAGAGGTGAAGGCGGGCTGTGTTCACTTGTGTCGGATGGCAGGTAACACTGTGTGATCCCATATTGCAAGCGACATCCCGTAGCTCTGTGATGGAGTTTCATTAAGAGCTCTACTCTTCTTAAAGGGGAACTAAGCCCTGAAAACAAAATGGCCTAAAATTGAAGTATATATTTAATAAACTTTAGTGGCGTTAACGAAAGTGATGAAAGATTTCACATAAAGGCGATGTTTAAAATAAAATGTGCAAGACGACTGTGGCACCATCTGACGGTCATAGGACAACACTAAACAACGTTGTTTATATTGTTATCTATGTTATTGTTTACCGAATTCGACCGGTGAAATTTCGCTCTAATATTAAGTTATAGTTCATTACTTCTGTGCATTTGGGTGTCGAAATTCGTCACGCCGGAATGCTTCGTCTTTTGTTCGTTTTCCTAATGATGCAGACAGGTTTATTTTCGTCGATGTAAACAAGACACACCTCATAGATGATGCGATAAAATAGTTCTATTTTAGCGTAATTTGTCAGTAAGTAAAATGACTTAGAAATTTGGAAATTTCTTTTAAACCACGCAAATTTATTAATTAGGGGACAAAAGGAATCGTTTAAGTCCAACTTGATTTTAAGGTTTAGTTCCCCTTTAACTCTTAGTCTTCTTAACTTAATGCGTAGGAGTTAAAACAGTGTCATCTACTCATCTTCGAGTGACGCTTACTACAATGCATGAAATATCGATTAATTTAACGTGTCGCCGACGTCACAATAATAACTTTTCGTTTGTCTCATGTAATTTGCTTAACGTTTAAACGAACTCTTACGTATAAACGTTTAAACGTTTAAACGAGTGCATCGCTAGAGACCAGTGAGCGCTTGCTTGCTGACGAAAGTCGGTGCGACGTACTGCAGTGCTTGGCAGATATTGTCAGAAGCTGTAACGGTTTGTCGTGTCGGCTGACGCTAGCTGCTGATCTGGTAAGATCTGTTGACGATGTCGTCGACGCGATTGTTGCAGATACGGTCGGGTAGATTAATCGATAGGCTGAAGATTTGCGCCCACGTTGAAGCTAAAATTTAAAAAAAGAACGTTGTACAAAAACGTGACAAAAATTTTATAAAAAGTTCGCAAACATTGGTAAAGACAAATTAACTTAAATGTTCACTGCATTGTCCTGCACATTGTGAACGCTCGTCAAAAACATGCCGGTGATCACAAATAGGCATCGGCATTAATGGATTTTGCTCGCCACTAAAATAAACATAATTAATATTGACATTATGTACATCTATGGGTATTTTTTCAGCCATTGTTCTGCTCAAACATCAAAGAAACCGTTTCTTTCAGCAACATATTGTTATACCAGGAATTATTGTTCGTGAACGTTTTAAATAGCCTATCGTACTGCCACGCAGTGTGATCGGCTATTGTCGTCATAATGTCGACTGTCTGTCTGTCACTCCGTCTTTCTGTGACTAAGTGTATCATGGCTAAACGGTGCATCCTGTATAGCAAAAGCGTCCAAACGAATGAATAGGAAGTGTCCCTTAGGAGCACGACTTTACAACTTTCAACCACCTACACCCGCACTATCCTCTCATACTTTCCACCCCCAAACTTAGCGAATTTTACTTGCTTATTATATCTCTTTTTCTTGATCACATGACCATTTTGTTTATATACATTGCTACGAACATGGGAGAGTATTGTTATCGAGGCGATCGTTAATTAATGGCGCCGTACGCTGGTCTTTCTGTTTGTAATTTTTTCAAAAGTCGGAAAAATAAAAAGTTATCGTTCAAAATGAGATTGCTTAATATGAGTACTGTCTATCCCTTGTTTTAGATAACGACTGCTGAAGCTCTACCGTGGGCGGCCGGCTGATGCAAACGCAGCATGGACATTTCGGATGCTCGCGGTCTTATTGGCAAGCGGAAATCGGTCAGCGTCGACCCCCTGTTTATGCGAGGCAATTACATCACGCGGAAACCGATCGGCTGCAGTCGGAAATCGACAAATGCGGCAGCGATAACGAGGGCCGGAACTCGGTGCCGAAGTCGCTACGATGACGCACATCCGGTGATCGTAAGCCGGCGACGAAAACCGGAGGTTTCCGGCAATTACGACGACCATACGACGTCACCACGAAGCTGCTACGTTTACTGGCCGCCTACCAGGTCGGCGAGTGCATGCACGCAGTCCGTCCGTCTGTATGTGACGAAGTATTGTCTTACCTTAGACCTTAGTCCATCCCGTGTCTAGCATATTGGGCAATTTAACTCCTCCATTCTTGCTTGCTGCCTTTTGCTGGTCATCAGGAGAAGGGCCTCTTCCCACGGGACTCCACTCAGGGGCGTCCAAAGGCACCCCCGGCGACGCAAAATGCGTTACAGAAATCATCGGGGGACAAAAGTAAGAAAGTTAGGGAAATTCTCAGAAAAATAATTGTTGCCACCAGATATCATACTTTAAGGCTAAAATGCACCAAATTTGATTGGGCTGGACCTCACAGCACTCCCCAGACCCTCTAACTGGATTTAAGGGGGTCCTACATTTGACGGAAGGGAAGGGAATAGGAGGGAAGGGGAAGGGTAAGGCAGGGAAGGGGGAAAGTTGCGTCATGGCTTTTGGGGGGATGGACGCCCCTGACTCCACTGTTATGTCTTTCATTATGTTGTCATTCCAGGTGATTCGCGGTCGACCGATCTTGCGTGATCCCTCAGGAATCCAGTTGACTGAGTTGAGTGCCTGTTTTGCTCGTCTTCCATCCTCCATCCGTTGTACGTGACTCTACGTGACCCCACCACCGAAGTCTGTGCTCCCTTATTTTCGACAATAGCTGGTCTTGTCCAGTGAGCTCACGAACTCTTTCTTTCGTCACTTTGTCCAGCCAATAGATGTTTAGTACCGTATACAAATGAGTAGGAAATGCCCCCAGGAACGCGATTTTTCAACTTTCAACCCCATACATCGATCATATCCTTCCAAGCTCCTCACATCCAAAATGTAGGAAGTATACTTGCTTACTATGACTCTTATCTTGATCACGTAACCATTTTGTTAACATTGCTACGAACATGGAAGAATATTGATTGTTACCGAGGTGCTCATTAATGCGTCGTACGCAGTACGATCGGCTATCGCAGCATTCAATGTAAAAACGATGTGATTAAAACGAAAAAAACGCTAAATCGTTAAAAACGTGACAAGAGCAAAATGTTTCTAAAGGTTGAATAAATAACGCTAAACTTCATGTTCACAGTATGGTCCCATGCGCTCTCTGATTTTAACCTTCACCAAGTAACAAGACTTGGTGATCAGAAGCAGACTTTATTTGCCACCAAAATAGACATAAATTAATAAAAAAAATTGTGTATAGATACTAGAAACGCATTTTCTCAGCCATTGTTCTGTTCAAACATCAAAGAAACCCGTTTCTTTTTGCTGCATACGATAAGCTGGAAATGTTTCCTGACGTTTTTAGTTACTAAAAACCGAAGGCAAAATACAAAACGCGTAACGTAAAACGTTTTTTTACATCTGCGCAGGTCGCTGTCAACTGGCGACTTTACTACCCCGGCCAGTGCTCTGAACTTGCATCGAGACAGTACCGATCGTCTGTCGGAGGACGAGAACGGTTGTCAACTGCCGCTCACTAAAGACTCGAAGTCGCTCAGGAATCTGTTAATTCTCGGTGGATCCGTCATGTGCTGGCTGACGGCGTTTTCGTCGATCCAGTCGCTACAGAGTACACTAAATCGTCGTCGGACGCTCGGGGTTGCGTCCCTGGCAGCCCTCTACTCGGCCGCTACCGTCTCTTGTTTCTACGCTCCCTGTGTCATCCGGCGTCTGTCCGCCAAGTGGACGATCGTCGCTGCGTACGCCGTTCATCTGTCGTACGTCGCCGCCAATTTCGACCAGTCCGCCAGCCTTCTGGTTCCTGGTGCCCTGGCTGCCGGTGCCCTGACCGGCCCACTGTGGACCGCCCAGTCGACCTACCTCACCACCCTGGCCCTCGGCGACCGTGACTCCCCGTCACCCGAGGCCGCCATCGCCCGTTTCAACGGTCTGTTCAGCGGACTGATGCAGACCAGTCAGATCTGGGGCAACCTGCTGTCTTCCGTCGTTCTGTCTTCCCACAACGAAACGTTCCATCTGTTCAACTACCATGCCGGCGAGCCGACTCGGCGGACCGAAAATGGCACATCAAGGTGTGCGGAAAGGTAAATTCATTTCAGTCGGCCAGTATTATAGTCTACTGCTCAACTGGTGTTTGAGTGATGCACGTAAAGACAAATTCTAAGCACTTTTAACAAGAAGCCCAGCTGTTGTTGGCATAGCCGATCGTGCTTTTCGCTCGTGCAGATATCTTTGCTGTATGAGTACGGGATCCCGAGATTCAAATCCTTTAGTTAAACGATATAGCTCTCGCTAACAAAGCATCTCAGAGCTACAAGGCGTCGCTGCCATATGGAATCACACAGTGTTACCTTTCATCCGACGCAAGTGAACACACCCCGCCAGACAGGCCGGTACTCGATTAACCTACCCCGGCGGGATGGGACGCTATGTTGACCTAGGCGGTTGATTACATACCCAGAGGGTTTACCTGCCCGTCACCCATCCAAGTAGTAACCGGGCCCAGTGTCGATTAACACGCTAATCGAAGCCAACGCGCTAACCACTACACTACGCCGCCAGGGAGGTGAAGTATCCACAACAAATCGAAGTAATGGAGTTAGGGCTTTACAGTTTAAGCATTGAACCACTGACTGTGTTACCTACAGGGCAGTTTGCGGTGCTCACGGATGTGGTCTGGATCGACTGGACAACGCAGAGTTCGACGCAATTGCACACCACGCCGCTCCTCTGCCGTCGACAGCTCGTCACTGGTTGTTCGGCGTCGAGGCGACCTTCGTGGCGGTGGCAATCGTTCTGGCCGCAGCTCTCACTGGCCCGAACTCAACCAGTCCTATAGGAAGCTCGGAGGAGGTCGTTCCGTTGACGTACTGGCCTGGTAAACTATGACAACAGGGGCGGTGTGATACGGTAACTCCACCAGCCACCCAGGCGGTCCCTCTGGAAGCTCTGAGGATGTAGTTCCGTTGACGTACTGGCCTGGTAAACCATGGAAACGGTGGAGGAAGAACAAGTAGCTCCACCTGCCCTCCAGGAAGCTCTGAAAGCTCTGAGGAGGTCGTTCCGCTGACGTACTGGCCGGGTAAACCACGACAACGGTGGCGGAATGATACGGTAACTCCACCAGCCACCCAGGCGGTCCCTCTGGAAGCTCGGAGGAGGTCGTTCCGTTGACGTACTGGCCGGGTAAACCATGGAAACGGTGGAGGAAGAACAAGTGACTTCACCTGCCCTCCAGGAAGCTCTCAAAGCTTTGATGAGGTCGTTCCGCTGACCTACTGGCCTGGTAAACCATGGCGACGGTGGAGGAAGGATACGGTAATGGTACAGATGGGTGCTGGACGTCTGACAAAAGCCACTGCTCGGATGTTGTGTGATCCGCACGTTCAGCTGTTGGCGCCGCTCGTCTTCTATACAGGAGCCAGCCTTGGCTTCGTTCTTAACGACTTCACCGTGGTCAGTCGTCTCTCTCTCTTGTGTATTAAATATGTCGCATAGTAGGCCTGTCAGAGATGTCTATGGGTCGAAAATCGAAATTTCTTGACCCAACCCACCCCAAGTGGCCGATTTAGTATATTAGTTTTGTATTTAAACGGGGGATGACTAAATAGGATTATTATGCACTCAAGACGTAAAACTTTTAACGATTTAGTCGGCGTAAGATGATGCAAAAATTAGTATATATTTCATAATCTGAATAAAAATCTGGTAATTTCAGACATTAGACAGATATTTCAAAAAGTTTAGGCCTATCAGAGATGTGCATGGGTGGGTCCAAATGTCTTGACCCAACCCGACCCATGGATGGACCCGACCCATGAATATCTAGTACATAGTTCCATAGCATTACTGCATAGTGAAGCGCTGTAGGATAGGATAGGAGGTCATCCTCGTACAAAGCAAGCTGGGTGTGGCTGCCCTGACAACCAAGAATAAATGAACCGCCGAGCCAGGAATTCCGGGGATCCGCCGCAGAGACATTTATGGTAAGGTAGATTAGCGTCAGGCCGTCTGCGCTATAGGCTGACGACTGCCGCGAAGTAGTACTTATGTGACGTCATCCTGGCTTAGGCTCAGACGTTGCCGAAAAGTTCGACCAGTCGTCGCGTCGTTATGTTGTGTGGTCGATACGAATCAATAAACAGGAGACTGTTGAGCATACGAGCTCTCTAAAACATCTCCGTATTGTGATACCGTAACGAATAGAACCGTACACTATAGTAGTGATTAGTGAATTTGTTAAATTTGGTCTAATTTCAGACAGATAATATTATCACGCCTATGGACGATCGTACTGCGTTTATTGCGATCGGCTAAAAATGAAGAAAATGAAGAAGAAATGAAAAATGGCATCACTCATGGTGTCACGCGTGCGACACAGAGAAATTGCAGGAATGTCTGATTGGCCTGGGGACCGCCAACACGGGCCGTAAATTCTCTCTCCGTGGCCAGTGATTACAGTCCGTGTTAGTCACGGGTAGTGGAGGCCGAACCTACGTGACACGACAGCGATATGAGGACAGCATCGATAGATTTATACGACGCTCTATTTTTTTGTTTCCTCGCATGGCAATATTGCTATGCGAGGTATATGGGTAAGTAAGTAGGTAATTTTTATGGCGCGTTTACTATAAAATAACCTCGAACGCGCTCGGTCTGCCAGTAGGCTAATGTGAAAGTAGAAATGTTTAAACCGTCTACATGAAGACAGAGAAAGCGTTCCAAGCTGAATGTCCGGCATGAGTGAGTGAGTAGAGTTTTACGTCCCACTCGACACATAATAGGTCATTTCGGAGACGAGTGAATGTCCGGCATAACGGAACGCGCATCCTCGCCATGTTGACAACAGACAATCTGACTCGAGGAAAGTCTAGATGGCCAGGAGGTCGCAGCGGGCTGTGTTTATTGTCCTTAGTTTGAAGTTTCAAACGGCACCCAAATGCCACCATTTGCATGCCAAGCTTTTCTGACACTGCTTGCAGGGTATTTTAAGCCTTTGAACGGTTCAAAGGTTTAATATACCCTGCAAGCAGTGTCAGAAAAAATTGGCATAGTATGATATTCAACAAACATTAAGGCCGAGCCTATAGGAATGTGAACTTGGTTCTTTTTATCTGAAAATGCAGCAAAGTGTGTTTGTTGCCAGGGCAGCTGTGGAAGCTTACAGTGATCAGTGATCCAGAAACCCGCGTGTTGGATTTGGAAGCGTCAGTGAATGGTGTAAAATAGGTGTAGGGAGACAAAAGATGAAAAGGGAGGGTACGCCCCACTTTATTACCTTTATGCCCCTTGTAGGCTATGTGAAATCCTGGATAATAGCTTATCAGGCACGTAGCCAGTCAACGGTCCTCGGACTATGCGACCACCTGACCTGACCTGAGCCAGTCACAATTTTGTTTGGGGGCAAGGGAGTGTTTTTTTTTTTGGGGGGGGAGAGCAAAGAACAAAGTGGGGCAGCTGCTTATGTCACTATGCATATCGTAAAATGATAGACGTTTAAAATGAATTTTGTTAGATTTTAGGAGCAAATAACAAATTTGGGGACAGGCCCCCTTGTTTACGAGCATGCAGCTTATAGCGGCTAGAAATATGCACCTGGATTTCTTAGCTCATTAGTGATTGCAGGCACGTTCTGCATAACAACGCGACGGGTGATCTTGGCCGATGTTGTTATAGTAATGATGGCATTTACACCGTCGGCATTACGACAGCAGCTGCTGCAGCAATGTGCGATATCATTAGTAGAAGATGACGATGTGATGCTTGACTGGCGTGATGCTCGTGTGCATAATTGGCCCGCAGCCAGATTACTTTATCACACAAAACTTTATCCACCATGTCAAAGGTTAAATGTGATAACGATTAAAGTGTCCAAAATGACGTGTCACTGCGCGGGCACCGTGCAAAAGAGAGAAGAGTCAGAAAACGGGATAAGAAAGTGAGAAAAGATGTGATTTGAGACGACAACAGAAGATGGAGAGAGAGTGTTAACAGTCCGGTTATGCATCTCCAAAACTTTAACGTTAAAAAAATTCGCCAAAAATTCATTTATTAACTTAGCGTACTGATATTTACATCATTTGACAGGTACTAGATATGAGAGCAAAGTCATACAATAGCAAAATTTTCCAGCATTTACTCTTCAAGATATCAGCAGAGTTTCGACATGTGGGACACAGTCCCCCCTTGCATACACCGACCGTTAACTGATGCAATTTTCAGGTGCAAGATTTTTGTCAGCGATGATTTTCCAGTTTGCCGAAAAGAAGTCATTTTGGCGAACTGCGAGAATTTTTTGCCACAAACTAGTTGCACCGCTGTGTTATGGCTTAGCCGAAAGCAGCCACAAAGAAGAAGACAACCATAAATGGGAAACAAGCTCAGCTGTTGCTGTGATAGCCGATCGTACTGCGTACGACGTACGATATAGCTATAACCTAAAGCACCATTTAAGGGACAGGGGTTGGGCCCCCTGGGTAGTAATTGAAGTTACAGATGGGAACTGGGAAGGGGAAGGAGGAAAGGGAAGAGGGAAGAGAAAAGAGGAGCAGAGAAGGAGAGGAGAGGAGGGAGGAAGGGATAATACCCCGCCAACAATTCCTCTACCCGCCACTCACAGTGGCAGTCTCTATAGCCGCGGGAGTGAGTCGGTCGTCAGTCGTCATTGTGCGACTGATTTCACGGCTTCACGTAACGAGCGCATTAGCTGCTGGTCGGCTGACTCTACAATGAATTGACCGCAGACCTGTCTTGCTCTGACCGTATTCACGACGTGTCTGCACCAGTAGGCCTACAAGTAGTATGAATAGAGACGGGAATGTGGTCTGAGTGAGCGGAGCTTAATGTCCCGCTGGACACACAATATGCCTCGGATACTGCACGAGTCTGTCGGACCACCAATCAATTGGGTTTGATCCAGGCACCTTTTGGGGGAAACTTCCCCCCCCAAACTTCGAAAATTCCCTCAAGAAGTTTTTGGCCAAGTCTATAGCAGCATCAAAAATCCAGTCAATTCAGTGATCAAACACGCTGCAGTCACTCAAGTATACGCCTAAATAAAGGCTAAATATATGCTACTCCATAGGCTGTGGTACCACTGAGGCACGGAGGCTGACTCACTATAAGGCTTTGCTGTTACTAGAGTTACCTAAAATTCTTACCTGGGAGCATAGGCTCTAGCTGTAACTGTGAATATAACGTCTAGATGCTGTATTTCCACAATATCTCTCAGGAAATACGAAAATGTGTTACTTATGCAACAAACAGTTTCTGGGGGCTTCTCCCCAGACCTCCTGAGCAGGGGCTCTGCTCTTGGACCCCGCTGGGGGCACGGCCCCAGACCTCCTATTTCCCCCAATGTCTGCTACTTTCTCCACAGACCTAGGGTGCCTGGATAAAAGCCTGGCCAATCAACTATACACTGATATTGTTATCAAAATACAAAACAACCATGACAAAATACACAAAAGCATCCCTAAACTAACAATACAAGAAGCTCAGCTACCGCAGAGAAACAGCGCGTCAGCTGCCCACATGGAGGGGGCTAAGCCCTCCAGTCAACTTCCCCTCCCCCGTCTGGCTACACCTATGCATACGGTCGAATCCGAAACCCGCAACAAACGTACGTCAAGCGTGCCGTCCGTAAAGCGCACTTTAAGTTGAATCGAACATTCAAGGTC
>Ga0056132_1000203_pt1 | contig 13276 bp, 6 predicted proteins | sample WorMetLIZISLAND2_3_FD_71119 | JGI IMG/M metagenome (GOLD analysis project Ga0056132, IMG submission 71119) | Marine gutless worms symbiont microbial communities from Max Planck institute for Marine Microbiology, Germany - Olavius clavatus LIZARD... ...
GTGTGTAGAGGTAAGGGTTCGCGTGCGGTAAGCTTGTATATCGCTTGTACCTAGCATTAGACTGTCGTTAAGTGTCGTTAAGTGGCTTAGAACAGCGGTTTTTGGCCTTTACATATCATATCATAATCACAGAGGACAGTTGGTTGGACTCGTGATGAAAACTGAGGCCATCTTAACTGCAGGAAAGTTAGACATTCGAGGAATGTTTGGCACTTTTCAGGTTTCAGACACCGGGACACGTGCATAAAAGAGCCACTGTGGTTTATTGGGTAAACCTACCTTAGAAACCCACCAATAAAAACCGCCGCCTAATTTCAGTTAAATTTTGGTTTTTACATTTTTGTCGCCGATAGTATGGGTCTATCTTTATTCAAACGTGTGCAGTGGGTTCCAAAAGCCGCAACTTTTCTGCACCAGAGTGCGTATTGGCCGCTCAAAATCGTTCAAGGTTATCCAAGGTCGATGATTTTGGTACCAATCGAAAGCGCGTATACGACTTTCTGTTAGTCCGTCATTTTGACTGTGGTATTTTGACTGTGGTCCTATCTTGCTTCTTTTCTGAGATACGGTGACTTTGGCTAAAAATTGCCTATTTTTCCTACCCCTCTTTCATTCGGCGCCCCCACTCCCTATGTTCCCTTTGAAATTTCGCGCTGAAGTTAACCATGAGGAAACTACAGTGATGGGGCTATCCTCCACTGAAGATCCGATGATCGTAGCTGGAGTCGTTTTGGCATGATACCAGCGTGTGACAGATGGTCGGACGGTCGGACAGAATCTATCATAGCTAATACAGCGCTGTGCATAGCAAGCTATGCTGACGCGCTGTAAAACATGACATTAGTACTGACTGACAGGTTGACTAGGCTAAGTAAAGTCATTTACACAGAGAGCACCTTTGTAGATAAGTGTAGCGTTGCCTTCGCATGTCTTTCTACCCCAACGTACGTAACTTGTACCTCTCTGCTCTTCACCACTTCTGGCTAAAACAGTCAGAACGTTGCCGTTAAGCAAAGTTGATGTGCATACCTCACTAAAATGGTCACAACACGGGTAGTGGACTGGAAATCGAAATCATCCAGTGCCGAAGCCAGGAGCTTTGATTGGGGATTCTGTAACGGTGTCTGGAGCGAACGCAGTGTGGCTGGAAATTCAGAAAAAAAACATTTGTATTTAAATGGTGTGTTTTACTGCACTGTAGGTTACGTGCCATTCTTAAATTTCATAGCGATAGTTGGGGTGGTTGGTGATCTCACATCTCAGGAGAGGCCGTAGGGAAAAATGGCTTCAAAGCTGGGGGCATCCCGTATATCATCACTTTTAGGGAGCTGAGTGTGGCACTAAAGTAATTTTGAAAATATTTCAAATTTTGTGCATTTACGAATTTATAAAATTTGATGGCTTACTTTTTGTGGACCACCGGGCATTTTCCTTGAAATTACTGTTACTACAGAACCATGCTGCAACCAGTGTTCGAGAAAACGTGGTCAGCCACTCAAAAAAACGTAAAAGTCATGTTTTTTTGGATTTTGAAAAAAACGTTAAAAAACGTATACGTAGTTTCACAGGCCACTTAATCACTCAGCCTTTAATTACTGTGTTACCGGAAGTCAGTACCGGTAAGTCACAGTCACCAACATCAAATATCTTGCTCAGAAGTGTGGACACAAGAAAGTATGCAACTGAGAACAGTGTGTGTGATAAACGCATATACGTACCCATAACATCTGGGAGTTTTGAGGCCAAAATTTCTATAGACATTCAACAAACTTTTTTTCTTTTTTTGTAACAATGTTAGCATCATTGAGGACAAAATTTTGGCTACCGACTTTTTACGTTTTTTTCAGTCATTTGAAAAAAACGTAAAAAGTCATGTTTTTTTTGAAATCTGAAAAAAACGAAAAATACGTATTCTCGAACACTGGCTGCAACGTGTAACTCATAGCGGATTAACCTTTACAACCTGTGTGAAAAAAATTCGTTAATCAAAAAGATCGCAACAAAAGTCATGTCCATGTGGCGCATGCACTAGCAACCTGCGCAATGCCAATAACTTATAATAATAATAATAATAATAATAATAATACATTACGTTATATATAGCGCCATGAAGTCCGGAGATACAGAGGCGTTTTCATAACTCGCTACCAAACTGACCTTCAAGTTTTGCAATTCTATGCAGTGATTCGGCTTTAAGCTCTGCGACCGTGCGGATCAGTTTGCTGATGTCGTCTTCATGGATGTCATCGTCTGTCGTTGGTTGTCCACTAACAATCACCAACACGGCTATGCTGCAGTACACGAAGAAAGCAACTGAGCTGTGACAATTTGTGAACTTCATAGTGTATTATACTAACAATAAAATCACGTCGCGATCCTTAGTCTTATAGGCCTACTGATATTTTAGTTCTGTAGATTGTAAACGTGTTGACTTCCTGTATCGGAGGAAGTGCCTGCTTATGTCACCCCAGGCTGTAAATAGGTGCGTGGTTTTTGAGCCCAAGTAGGGCGTATGGCCTATAGTCTTGATTAGACCGACCGATTGTGAATAGGCCTATAAAACCCGGAAAACCTGCGACAGTCGAGAAGTGTTGAGTCATAATGGGCGTTCATCTTGCTGGCACATACGCAATAACATAGGAAAATATAATGTACAGGGTGACCCAAAAATGTTCGCCATGGAGTTTTTGTCATAACTGCACATAGATGTGGTTATGGGGTAATGAGTTTAGGCTATCATTGAACAGTACTCCGCCTATTATACGTTAAGCCTGCATCACTCCATGATAAACAACAGTGAAAACATTCTTCATAATTCTATGGTCACTGACGCACCAATGCAATAAAATTTCTGCCCGTCTGGCTGTCTGGTGAAGTGTATTGTGGCGTTCAGGGTCGGTGTGGAGGTCTCAAAAGTTGTACCATCGTGTTCCTAGGACGGAACTTCCTATTCACTTCTTTGAACGCTTTCGCTGTATATGACCTATCGTTAAACGGCAAAAAAAGCTGACCGGCATCAACGTCAGATTTCAGGTATATAAGCAGAAATGAGTAAATGCTCATGCAGACCACGGCTATTCCAGACAACAGTCTGTAGCTATACCATAGTTGCACGTAGTACGATCGGCTATCACAGCAACAGCTGAGTTTCTAGTTTAGGCGGATTAGGCTAACACGTCAGTGATCATGACGTCAGAAGAAAACTGTTCCCAGGCTGTGCCAGAAACGATGTCATTCACCGCCAATAACGTTGACGACGTCTAGTCTTATGAGTCTTTTCATCTACAGTACTGTTCTTTTACACAGTTGGATCTACAGGGTGCGGCTAAAAATAGCCCACCTCCTATAATGTGACTGCAACTTTCGCGGCATAAATGAACAGACATCTCTAGTCCTCACAAATTAAAACAATCTACAGCATACAATATACTCATAAGTATTTTGTGAGCACTGTAGGTATATCACTCTTCCGACAATGTCTCCTAAATTCTGTCTCGCCCAGTTGACCGCAAATTTTCGGGCATTTGGTTGTGGCCAAATTGGTTTGTCGCCCAGTTGACTGTCGCTCAGTTGGTGTGTCGCCCAAATGACTGTAGACCCAGCGTCTGGAGCTGGAAGACTAATTGAAAGTTGAAGTGGACAACATCGAACGCTTTGTTCGTCGACGAACGTTGTCATGGCAACGACGCTCGGATGAGGGAGAAGTGATTAGTGGGCGGGGCTGGTTAGCTGCTGCGGCATCTGCGTGTGATTTGACAAGGGCTATGTAGACCGCGAACCGGCGGTCGGTGTGAACGGACTGGGCGTGACGTCCGATTGTCGGAAGCGCACCGTCCGAAATAATTTCATGTTATTTCCCGCAACGTTGTGCTATTCTTACCCGCGTACAGAGTAACCCGTATCAAGAATAATAGGCTAAGCTTAGCTGTCACTGTTCATGCGACTGAAATTATACTCTTGTACGAGTATTAAGCAACTTTGGCCAAATTCAACTTAGGTTATGGAAACACTATTGCTAAACGGTTATTAATGAATTTAGTTATGTAAATTCACTCACTGTTCTATGTAATTTCATTCACAATTATTCTAGCAGATTATCTAGTGACAAAAGGCTACAAGTTAGCTACATAATGGCGCCGCGCCGTAGATGAACCAGTTAGCCTAGTCGCATACATAGCCTAAAGTTGGTAGAAATCAACTATCATGGTACGGAAGACGTGCTTGTTAAAGCCTGTCCACACTGTCGCAGACAAGTGAGACTGTCGCCGTTGTCTCGCCGTTTTCTGCGACAGTCGCACTTTTCTGCGACAGTGTGGACAAGGCTTTAGAAGTTGTTACGGCGAAACGTAATCAAGAGCCTTACCCAGTTACCCCTAAGCAACTACCACCGTAACCATCGTAGGTTATTTAACCAACGACGTTCATATTGCTGAGCGTCTTCCATTAGATTAATGCGATGTGGCAAAATGATAAATGGTGTGAAATACGCGGAAAAAGCTTAATTAGCTGAATGTCTTATATGCATCACGATTGTTTTGAATTTTAATCACGAGTTGCGGAAACATTGCAGATTAATAATTCTTGATGGTGTCCTCGAGATGTGTGCTAAATTGTTATTTCAATTGTGCCTATCTCCGAAAAGTTGTATGCAGAAAAATACTGCTGGATGACTGTTCACAAAAGTCTGTGCGTCTGTCGTGTCCAATTTCCGTTGTTTCTGTCTTGTTTAAAGTTAAAACCTGTTTCCGACCAAAAATGGCCTGAAACTTGTCGCCGACTTGCCTGCATGCAACTTGACGCAAACCTGTTCAAAACCTGCATATCATTATACAGAACCGTCCGTCGGTCTTTGTGTCCATCTGTCTCTCTGTCTGTGTTTCACGTGATAGTATTGCTTTATTCGCGAAAGATCCACGTACGACGTATGCAAATTTATTGCATTTGACTGTCATTTGCTAAACAGCATCACTGGCGTGAATGATTGATTGATGTACCACCCATTGTGCTGTAGGTTAACGGACATTGGCAAGATTAAATAGTAATCGCACCAAAACGAAATGTATAATAGCCGACGCGTTGTATTTTTCTCGGCGATAGCCGAGCTTCTTGTTATCTACCCACTTCAGTACTGGAGGGAGCCGGGGAAGGGAGGCGTAAAACGCGGGAGTGGAAAACGCGGGACTGGAAAACGCATAGCACCATCTATCTGGTGCCACATTTTCCATACATTCCCTCGTTTGGAGTCACGCGCCCATAGAACGAAAATCCTGCATTAAGTTCACTGAAGCGACCGGTCGACGCTGGCCGACATTTTGTCACGGGTGGCAATGAATTTGCCGCTGCGACGGTCGGTGGTCGTATAGCCGACGTTGATTGTATCTGGACGAAGACGCAGCAACAGTTAATCTCGGCGTAATGACGCCGTTCGTGACGATGATGACGGCGATGACGTCCGCATTCCTTCTTTCGCCACACTGTTCATCGACACAACACGTTAAACGTTGACCGATTTTTAGCCGATCGTACTGCTACACAGTATGATCGGCTATTGGCATCATCATGTCGTCCATCTGTCCGTCTGTAACGCTGTGCATTGTGGCTCTCAGGGTCGATGTACAGGGCTAACCATCGTGTTTCTAGCAGGCAAGTTCCTATTTGTCCCTGGAGACATTTTTGCTGTAGGATGTATCGTTGAGACACAAAACTCACCGAAATAACGAGTCGAAGAAAACTTGAACGTAAGTTTTTGAGACAGACAATCAGGCGTGCACTGGTCGTGTTAAGTTCTGTTATTCATCGACTTCATGAACTAGTGAAATTTGGTCCATCACGATCACTAGTCACGCTTGAGTAGATTCTGAGTTTGGGTGCTTTCCGGACGACGTCGACATAAGTTTAATCAAACGCGAAATATACAAAAAAAACAACAAACGGAAGAAATGTGCAAAATTAGCGAAAAATTATCTATCTTGACGTGTCGATATGACGCGATATGCCGAAAAACCCTATGTTAAAAACGTCGATATGATACGATACCGATGGTAGCGGTATGGCCTATATATGAGTCGATATATCGAAATTATCGCCTATTGCGATAATTTCGCTATATTGATCCATCTCTACCATTGCCGCTGAGGCGGAACAAGGTAACGTTGTAGTTCCGGCGTGCCGGTAGGCCTACGGCGACGTTTGTGTTGCCTTTTGACATTTCCGGCCGGCGTGAACACGCAGATGATAAACGAAAGATGCACTCAGCAAACTCACCTGGCTCTCTCTTCTCATTTTCGCTGTAGCCCAGGTGAGCCGTCCAGGTGATAGCTGCGTCTTTGTCTTCTGCAGCTTCACGTATTCTAACAGATTATCTCTCTATAGGCTGCCGGTACTTTAAGTATAAATTTTAACCCTTATTCGCATTGAACAAAAATACAAAACAAGTAGCCCAGCTGTTGCCGAGAAAGAGCCGATCGTACGGCGTTGTCTGGAATAGCCGTGCAGCATGTTGACGATGGCTATTCCAGACGGGGAAATTTTGGCGGTGCGCTTTTTCACAGTACTTTCTGTGGCACCAACGTCTATGGTTCAAAGTGTGAAGAGTTTGAGGGGATAGGGTCGGTGTAGAGATTGAAAGTTGTAAAATCGTGTTTATAGGAGGCACTTCCTATTCTCTTGTCCAGACACTTTTGCTGTATCGTTTAGCCACAACGCTCTGCGTCACACACGGACGGACAGGCAGACAGACAGACAAACGACAGTATTATGCCAATAGCCAATCATATTGTATGCAGCAGTAAAAACTACAAAAAAATTATATTTGTTTTTTTGTTAAATATGGCAGTAAAAGTGTCGGATTAAGATGTTAAACAAAATAAACGGAAGAACATACGTAAACAGAAAAATACAACTGAACCCCATGAGAAGTAGCGAAAGTATAAAATGTTAAATAAAACAACATATTCGAAGGACACAACTAGGTAACAGGTGTATAATATAGTTGTCGGTTGGAATACTATAAACTTCACGCCGATAACCTAATTACTTTGGAAGACATTTTCGTTTATAACTTTCTAGAACAAGAAGCTAAGCTGTTGCTGCAATCGGCGATCGTACTGCGAACTACATGCATTATAGCTAACATGATGATGCCAAGAGCCAATCATACTGTGTAGCAGCATGATCGGCAAACAAGAAAGCTGAGCAAACCAGGTTCCAACCAGTCAGCGTAATGGAAATTGGACATTAGGCCTACAAGTTACAACGTGTCGAGTCGTATTTCTCTGCTCGTGAACGCCTAGTCGGCGCAATTAAACACCTTTGTCACCGTCGACGCTAGATTAAAAGAAACGCAACTGCGTGCTTATGCGACTCATTCCGAGACGGCGTGAAATTGCACACAGCGCGGCACGTTGAGCAGCGATGAGATGGATGTCCTTGAAGCACGGCCGGAAAATTGGTTTAATAAAAAACGTCGATTTTAAGGGGTTTTTAAAACGCCTTGGGCCATAAAAACGTGCCACTTTATTTTGGACCACAACTCCCGTGTTTCTTGGTAGATTTTTACACTTATTTTATCAGTGAAAAGAGGAATGAATAAAGGTACTGTATAGCCGTTAATGACACAGCTACGGAGTGTCACTTGCCATATGGGATCGCACAGTGTTACCTGCTATCCTACACAAGTGAACACACCCCGCCTTGACCCCAGCCATACAGGCCGGTACTCGATTTACCTACCCCGAGGGATGGAAGGCTGAGTTGATCTAGTTGACTTGATAGCGGCCCGGCCGGGAGTCGAACCAGCGACCTTTTGATCACGAGTCCAACGCTCAACCACTGCCCGTACCAAGACAGCCGACTTTCACAGAGGAGTTACAAAATTTACAACTTTACCCATACGCCTCTACACTACCTGGTAAAGTTAAAAACACATAAAACGACACATTTTGAAGTCAACAGCAAGAATGAGTTAAGACAGCTGTTTTTCACAAGTTGTTGGAAAATTCTTTTAGCAATCTTCTACCAGAAAATCCGGTTCATTATAACGGGTTTCTGATCAAAATAATAACTCTTTCTTTAAAACTCACAATATTTCATTGAAACTAAAGTAAACTTTCACGACTTGCGATGCGACGCACTTATGACGTGGTTTAAGAACACTAAGTAAGAACGTTGTAGACTGTTCATTCCCGTTCTATTGGTACAAGAAGTGTTAATATTGGTCAAGAAACACGGAAGTTATAGCCCAAAATAAAATGGCACGTTTTTTTATGGCCCGTGCACGGTGTAGGCTACATTTTGGTGCTTAGATAGCTTCGTTAAATACAGTACGTGTAACAGTGATAATATGATGTTGGCGAGGCGCGGTGGCGGTGGGATGGGTACAGAGTGGGAACGGCACTGCACGCGGCATTGCCACTGCATGTGAGCAACTGACTCTGCCAAATATCAGGTACTGACTGAGCTGCTAGCAATAGGCCTACAGGTAGATTCTAACGTTCGTGACTGCTCATCACGCAGGTGCCTGCGAAAGATCGGACGACACTCACCTGTCATCTATCATATAGTATCCATCAGGAAGACTAATGTAGCTAGCAAGCCGCCTGCTTGCCCGTGTGCTAGACACATTGTGTCTTACCAGGACGGGCTGGAGCGTGGTCAACGTGGACCGGATGGCACGCCATTTTGCGTGACACATTTGTAATTATAACACCGATCGATAGAGGTTCAGTTAGTTATATACGTCAGCGACTATAATGACTTCCTAACATAGGAGCGGGAACCAGGGGAGCAGGGAGCAACTGCTCTCTCAACAAAATTATTGGTGGAGCAACTAGTACATCCTGCTCCTCCATTTTTTGCTGTAACTTACACTTACAACTCCTTACAGACTGTAAGGTTACTTTTAACACAAATTCTCAAAAACTCTCCCACTTCTGAGGCTTTGTCCCAGACCCCATTGTACACCGCATATACTTTTTTTTCGAAAAATACATGTAGCCCTACATATTGCATAAAGTTATTATTTTGAATTTGATTGTCTTGATTGTTTTTCAACAGTTTTTGCTCACCCAACCGAAAAATCGTTCCCGCGTCCATGCTTATTGCTTCCTAGGTTACACAATTGTTGAAAATGCTGCTATAATAATAATAATAATAATAATAATAATAATAACAAATATTATTGTTTTAATGTTTTCTATTTAGTGAAAAAATATAACGTTACGCAGACGACTCTCGGAAAGCAGGAGTTGCGTTTAGGATATTGCACGTAGAGCAGAACATGATCCTTAGAAGATATGAGGATACTGTAAAAAGACTAAATGAAGAAACAGAACGAATCTGATATGATCTGTTGGATGGAATTGTCATAAAATATAAATAGGCGACGAAGCCGCGGCGCCTACGGTGTATTACATTCTGCGCTGTGCACCGGTATAGGCCAACAGACTGGAGAAGATTCCGAATGCATGGCCTACTGTTACTCAGAACTCGCCGTTTTCTTCCCTAGCGGTAGCCGTAACTATCGCTGGTTCTCATTTAGCCTACCCACGGAGGGGCGAAAGGGCTGAGTTGGCCTGAGTGTTTTGGTTAAATACCAAGACGGTATACCCGCGAACGGTCACCCATCTCAGTACTAACCCGGCTTCACGTAGAGTAACTTCGTCGATGTGCCCAAAGCCGTACGTAACTTACCACTATAGCCACTGGTCGACAGAACAGTGCTAATTCTTCACAGCCGTTACAGTGTATACTTGCAGGCATATCCAACTTCAACTGTACGTCGTAAGTCGAAGGGAGGTTACCGCATCGAGTGCAAGTAAGTAAGCAAATAAGTAAGACGTGAATTTATATAGATAAAAGAAACATTTAAAAACGTTAAAAGAAACCTAGAGACTTAAGAAGATTACTTATTACGGAAAGCCTAGCATGGAGACTACCGAGGCCCTATATGTGATGTGGCATTACTCTTGCGCTATGGCATGGCAGAGTATTAGCCTATGCTTCCGAGCCACCCACACACACAATGTGCATGCTTCGAGCGTGTGCTGGCCTGAACTGAAGCAGAATTAACTATCGATGTCACAAGCGAATATTGCGGCGTGTCTGCTGCTCAGTTCAGGTGTAGCACCAGGGATGCACTGATTGCAAGCATTATCATCTTTCTGCTCAAACCAGTTGAACAAACGTGTTCAAATCAACTTTACCACAAGACGCTCTAATAGGTGTCGCTGTATGCTAATGCAGCAATTATGTCTGTCTGTCTGTCCGCAACTCGTTTTTTTCGTTATCGTTTTTTGCTCCTCTTTCGAGACATGCGTGATGCAGATTACAGAGCCGGCGGTCATCTATTACAGTGGTGTACGAATGCACGTGTCGCTGCCGCGCGTGTCTGGAACGCTCTTCCTGCCGACGTCACTTCAGCACCTTCTGTGTTCACTTTCCGAAAACGTTAAAAAAACTGCATCTCTTTTCACTCTCCTACCCTGGCCTTGTCCACTAAATTAACTTTCTCTCCTTGTAAGGTCCTTGTGGTAGCTTTTTGTTACTTAGGCCCCCTAAAAATTGACTGATTGTTTGATTGATTGACATGGTCAGTGCAAAAATAGACGACCGTGTGGGCTTGCAATTCCGTCCTTCCTATACGTAGCCTTAGTACGCATGGCACAACAATGGCTAATCATAGATACGGGCTCTGTGGGCAGTCAGTAGTCACACAAACTTCAGGCTTGCATCAACAATGTTCCATCATCGAACCGACAATCAACGATCATAACAGTCTTGTATGTCAAGATCAAGAGATTCCAACGAATTAATGCAGCTGCAGAGATGACTCGCACATTATGTCAGCTGTAGGCTTTGCATCTTCATATAAGCGAATCTGCTGACGGTAGGGAGTTTGGGGGAAGCTGAAGCTTTTTTGTGTATGAAAGCATGAAGTTGTTTTCTTTGTAGTGCGTGAAATCCGTGCGTATTACGTGCAATCTACATTATGCGATGGCCTAATGTTTGCGGTTTGCTACGTTTAGGGGCAAGTGCCGGTTCGGCCGTCTCTAAATACGCCCCTGATGAAGTATATATTTTTGCTGGCAGTGATTTAGGGCGTATTAGTTACTGATGCCTGCAGATGATGACGAATCACATCTATATCGGTAGACTATATAATGTCATCCCAGCAGGCAAGCATCCGATGGCCCGTTTTCGCCGCGATCTCGCGCGATTTCCCGCGTGAGTTACGCGCGACTGACATTTTGTCGGGATCGCAGTTCATTTTCATCATATCGCGTGGCGCCGCTGATGGGTACATGTGTATGATGTCCAGGAGGAGAAGACGCGGATGATGGCCGTGAGGTTGCTGCTGTCTCGAGGCGCGGACGTCAACGCGCGCGATGATGTCGGACGCACGGCGTTCAGTTACGCTAGCGAGATTCACTGCAACGACGTCGTCCAGCTGCTCATCCGCAACAACGTCGACCCCGACATTCCAGACAACAACGGTCAGTTCCCGTATAAACATAAGTAAGTACGTGAGTGAGTATTAATTACTTTGAATTTAAACTGAATATATACAATTTCGCTTCGCAAGGTACAATTTTGCAAGGTAGTGCGGCAGCAGATTCGAGATAAGGTGGCAGGTTTTATACCAGCTTTTCGTAGTCCACTGATAAAAATATTAAAATCGCTCCACAATTGTCAAAGTTATTGCAACAAGAAGCCCCGCTGTTGCTCAGACAGCCGATCGCACTGCGTATGACATTAATTAGGATGATCACTTTGATAACAATATACTCTCACATGTTTGTAGCGACATGAACAGAAATTACAGAATGGTCATGTGATCAAGAAGGCGATATATAATAAATAAGTATAAATGACTCAATTTTGAGAGTTGGTAGTTTGAGGGGATAGGCTCGGCGTATAGGGAGTTGAAAGTTGTAAAATCGTGTTCCTCGGGGGCATTTTCTAGGCCTATTCACTTCTTCAGACACTTTTCTGTAGGATGTATCGCTTAGCTGCAATACGCAGCGTTACAGACGGACATTATGATGACACTCGTCTAAAAGCAAGAGAGGCACGTTGTTGCGCCGTTGCGGATCACTACGGTATGCAATAAAGCGTATAATGTGGTTCTTGTGCCTTGTACCATTGAGAGCTTATAATGCCGCTTCATCTTGACGAGCAGCAGTGTCAAACTCGATCTGCTCTGATTCCATGATACATAAATCACGACACGCTCGGTATGCAGACTGCATTGCCTTCGACTATATCATCGAGAAGCATTTGCGTCAGTCCATTGGGGTCTGTCGTTTGGAAGCAATGTCCGCTCTGATTTCGTGACCCACCAATCACACTGTGATAGTATCTATCCGGGCAGGTCTCGCTGTCTTTCTCTTGCTGCAAGCAGTTTTTTTATTCATCTTTTGTCAGCAGTCGGTTTCTTCGTTTTGACGACAGCTTGCGTTGAACGTTTATTGTCGCTGAAGAAATTTTTTGCTCCTCTTTTGAGACATGCGTGGTACAGAGCCGGTCGGTAGCGGCGGAGATTTGCGTGCATTTTATTAGACAGTAAGAAAGACCATTGTCGACACTTGCTACTGTTTTGCTGCTTTCCGTTTTATGCAAATTTTGTCGCGCAATTTTTCGAGAAACGATTGCACTATAGGCTAACGTAATAGCAAAAGGCGACGAAAAGACCGGCTGCCTGTATAATATTACTAGGCCCCACTATTGCAGAAAAAAACAAATGAAACGCGATGTTTTTCCCTGCGGCAGCCGAGCTTTTATCGCAAAAAAGAAAATCCAGGTCCCGATGAGTTTTTGCTCACGTTTATCGTCACTGCGAAGTAATGCATAACGCAAATTGCCGTTAAAAACAGACGGGCGTGTATAAAACGTTGTTTGCTGCGCGTTATCCGCTACGACCGTCACGTTTGAGCTTCGTATTAGAATCCACAACTCACTGCCACAGTGTGTTTGAACGGTAATGGAGGTCTAAATACGCTGCTGACGTGCCCGTCCCAACCAATCCTTGGGCCACGGCAACATTACCACAGCCAGCGGGTTATTTAGTTGTCTCCGGTTGTCTGTCTGTCTGTCTGTGATGCTGTGCGCTGTGGCTAAACGACACATCCTACAGCAAAAGTGTCTGAACAAGTGAATAGGAACTACTCCTAGGAACACCATTTTTAGCGCGCGACAGCATATATGCTATAGCGCGCTATATGCCATCGCCCGTCCGTCTGTCTGTCCGTCTGTCCGTCCGTCCGTCTGTCACACGGGT